>Ga0268276_1000551_pt1 | contig 43768 bp, 38 predicted proteins | sample saktaG_4_FD_190145 | JGI IMG/M metagenome (GOLD analysis project Ga0268276, IMG submission 190145) | Saline water microbial communities from Sakinaw Lake, British Columbia, Canada - sak_2010_1_5_45m | ecosystem: Environmental > Aquatic > Non-marine Saline and Alkaline > Saline ...
TTCCCTAGATTGCCACAGTTCAAGCAGTTGTTCGATACTCTTTAGCCCCCGCATACGTGCTGTAGTTTCAAGTTGTAAGTAGAGCACATCAGGAATTGTCAATGTCTGGCTCATACCTCATCTCCTTTAGTCTGGACGTTTACAATAGAGACAGAACGCTCGTGAGTAAAGGTCTTCGGACAGTGGGACAATGGTAACATTTACTCTTGTCAACACTATAGCGCAGTTACTCGCAAAAGTCAAATCGGAGGATCTGGCAAGGTAGAAAACCGCTCATCGCAGCTAACTTGTAGGAGGATTACTAATGCGTTTTGCCCTTTCTACAGGCTCCCTATACACCTATGGCCTGGACCGCGTCTTCGCCCTGGCCGCCGAGGTTGGCTTCGATGGCATCGAGGTGCTCATTGATCCGAGATTCGATACCCGCCAGCCAGTCTATCTGCGGCGACTGATGGACCGGCACGACCTGCCCATCGTGAGCGTCCACGCTCCCTTCCACCCAAAGCGACTGGCAGCCTGGCCCAAGACTCAACCCCAGAGTATCGCTGCTACAGCGGAAATAGCCAGGGCTGTAGGCGCGGAAGTCATCATCGCCCACCTGCCCTACTGGAGGGAAAGAGCTTACCTCCGTTGGCTCCGCCATGATCTGAGGGCCTGGCAGCGGGCCCATCCCAATCCAGTAGTCGCCGTAGAGAACATGCCGTTGAAGTGGGTCCGCTGGTGGCCCATTGCGCCGCTGGACCTCTGGCGGATGAACCAGTTGGAGGAATGGGGAGCCTTCCCTCACCTGACCCTGGACACCACCCACCTGGGGACGAAGGGGTTGGATCCGCTGATGGTCTACGAACGCGTACGGGAGCGGGTGGCGCACGTGCACCTGTCCAACGCCCGCCGGGAGGGGCGGCGTGTTCGGGAGCATCTCCGTCTGGAGGACGGCTTCCTGCCCCTGGATGCTCTGATCAGCCGACTGGCCCAGGACGGCTACGCCGGTATCGCCACGGTGGAGCTGCACCCAGAAGCCCTGGAGGCGGAGGACGAGGAGAAGGCGCGCTTCCACCTGAGGCAGCAGATTGCCTTCTGCCGACAGCACGGCGGGGAGGAATGAGTAACGAGTGATGAGTTAACGAGTATCCTCGTTACTCGTTGACTCGTTACCTGCTTACACGCTTACTAGAATTGTGGGGAGGACGACTATGCACCAACCTGTCGAGTACGACGCCTTTGCCGATATCTACGACATCTGGACGGAGACGGCGTCGGCCGCGAAGCGCAACCTGCCCTTCTACGTCGAGGAGTACTTGCGTACGGCAGGGACGGTAGTCGAGTTGGGCGTGGGCAACGGTCGCATCGCCATCGAAGCGGCCCGGCAGGGGAAGCACATCATCGGCGTGGATTCATCGGCCGAGATGCTCAAGCTGTGCCGAGAGCGGGCGGCAGCCGCCGGTGTGACCCACCTGCTCACCCTCATCCAGGCTGATTTTCGCGATTTCGCGCTGCCCGAACCAGCCCAGCTCATCACCATCCCCTTCCACACCATCGGCCACCTGGTCACACTGGACGACAAGCGGGCCGGCCTGCGCCACATCTACGGCCAACTGGCCCCCGGCGGCCGACTCGTCTTCGATCACTTCGTGTTCGACCCGGAGGTTGCCCGACGGTCTCAGGGAGTTGGTCTGCGGGGCGAGTATACCGACGCCGCAACCGGCCACGATCTGCTCCTCTGGGTGACGAGCCGTCATGACTTTGAAGCTCAGACGACGCGGATCATCGCCTGGACCGACGAGTTGGACGAAGATGGTGTTGTGCTCCGCCGCCAGTACCGCCGTCTCAGTTTCAGTTGGCTCGATCCCCAGCAGACTCGTGCCCTACTGGAGGAAACCGGCTTCCAGGTCGAGGCCCTCTATGGGGACTTCGACCGCCGCCCCTTCGCCGCGGATTCGCCAGAGCAGGTGTGGGTGGCTCGCCGGACGGGGGGGGTAACGAGGAATGGGTAACGAGTACGCCAAAACCCACTGGCGAACGGTGCTGCGCCAGATCGCCCAGCGGCTCAATGAGAGTGGAGTGGCCTACAAGCTCGTCGGTGGGGCTTCGGCTACGCTACACGGCGTCCCGCTGCCGGTGAGAGACCTGGACCTGGAGACGGACGCCGAGGACGCCTACCGCTTCCAGGCCCTCTTTGCCGATCACGTCGTGGAACCTGTGGCCCTGAGCGAGAACGAGATCTACCGCTCCCACTTCGGCCTCTTTGACTTCGATGGGGTGGCCGTCGAGGTCATGGGCGACTTGCACCGATGGGAGGAAGAGCAGTGGGTGCCCACAGCGGCCACGACGGATACCACGGTGGACCTGGACGGCGTTCCTGTGTGCGTCTCCTGGCTGGAGGAGGAGGTGCTGGCTTACGTCCGACGGGAGCGGCTGGATCGGGCAGCCCAGTGCCTGCCCCACTGCGACCAAGATCGGCTGCTGGCACTGCTACGAGGCGAAGAAGCGGCAGGTGTGTTGTGAATGGAATCAGGGAAGGGGTAACGTGAGTCTTCATATCGTCGAGCAGTGGGTGCGTTGGGCTGGTGCAGTGGCGGCGTTAGTTTGCCTGATCGCTGCATTGGCAGGGATAGCGCGCGGGCTGCGCCGGCCTCAGGGGCGGACAACCGGCCTGGCACGCAGGGTGCTACGGCTGCCGGCCTACCTCTTGATCAGCGCTCTCTTCTTTGGCCCGTGCTTTCTCCTGTGGCGACCGCTCCCGCTGGTGTTGACGGCAACGGCTCGGATCGTGGCGCTCGCCCTGGGCGCGCTGCTCTACTTCCCCGGGCTGGCCCTGTATCTGTGGGCACGGCTGACCCTGGGTGAGATGTACAACGTCTCCAGCAGCGTAGGGTCGCAACTGTACGCCGATCACCGGCTGGTTACCCACGGCCCTTTCGCCTTCGTGCGCCACCCCATGTACCTGGGCATCATCTTTGCCTCCGCAGGCGGGATTCTCATTTACCGCACCTGGACGCTCGTGTTCATCACGGTGAGTTTCCTGGGCCTGGTGTTGCGCGCCAGACGGGAGGAGCAGGCATTGGTCGCTGAGTTCGGTGAGCAGTGGGAGGAGTATAGCCAACGAGTTCCAGGTTGGATCCCGTGCATCTTAAGGAGTCATTGAGACAACTCGTCACTCATTGCCTCGTTGACTCATTACCTTTTACTTCGACTTCGGGGGAGGCATGACCATGAACCTTCTTCTAGCCCGACACGGTGAATCTGAGTGGATGGTTAGCGGTGATGAGGCTGGCTTCAACAGTCGTCTCACTGACGCAGGTCGCCAACAGGCACGCTTGCTGGGCCGCTGGCTGGCCGCCAACCAGGAGGGAATTGACGCCATCTACGCCAGCACTCTCATCCGCGCCAGAGAAACGGCCGAGATCGTCGCCGCTGAGCTGGCCATGCCGGTGAAGTTCGACGACGGCCTTCGCGAGTTCGAGGTGCGCTACTGGCGCGACGACGGTGACTACCTCCCACCGTACATCAACGGCCACGCTGTGGCCCCAGCCGATTTCAACGAGAGCTATCTGCCCTTCAAGGCTCGTGTCCAAGGGGCGGTTCACCGTATCTTCGAGGCCCATCCAGAAGGCACAGTGTTGGTCGTGGCCCACGGCGGCACCATTGGGACCATCGTGCGGAATCTGCTGGAGGGCCACGACTTCAGCGTCCAAACAGACGCCACTGGTCTTCACGGCCTGCGCTGGACTGGCAGCCGATGGATCGTCGAGTTCATGAACCGCCGCGAGCACCTGCTGGGGGGAATCAAATGAGGGAAGAGCGAGACTGGCTGCGGGTGGTCGCTAGTGCGTACGCGGCCGGAGCGGACACCTGGACGGAGGACAGCGTGACGATGCACCGGGTGACTGGCGGGTTCAACAATGCGCTGTACCGGGTAGAAGCCGATGGGCAATGCTATGCCTGCAAGCTGTGTGTGGCTGATGAGTGCCGCCGGGCTGCCCGGGAGTATGCAGCCCTCCGGCTGCTGCAAGCGGCAGGGCTGGACATCGCGCCGCAGCCCCTCTGGTTGGACGAAAGTTGCACCATCGTACCCTTCCCCACTGTGGCCTACCGCTGGCTGCCTGGTCAACCTCTCAGCCCGTCGCCCACAGCGCAGCAGTTGGCCTCGTTGCTCGATAGTTTCCAGCGCCTGCATGCCCTCCAGCCGGGCGACTTTGAGGATCACAATATCTACGATGCCTGGGCCCACAGGTTTGACTTTGAGGTATACCTGGCCGAACTGCACGATTTCCTGGCCAGGTATGGAACCTGGCTGGCGGCCTCTGATCCGGACGGGCGGAACTTGCGTGATCGGCTGGCTCAGTTGGTGGACGGTTGCGCGGAGGTCGTCCGCACGGCAGCCGTGAACCCAGGCCGCGAGAGCGTGCCGTTGTGCCTGTGCCATGTGGACCCGAATCTGGCGAACACAGTGTGGAGCGGGGATGGCCGCGTGCGCTGGGTGGACTGGGAGTTCAGCGGGTGGGGCGACCCCGCCCTGGATCTGGCGGAGCTGCGCTGGCACGCGGCGTCAGTTGAGATGAGCGAGGCGCAGCACGCCTGGCTGCGGGAAAGCTACCGCCGCCCAGCCGGTGACGATGATTTTGGCGAGCGGCTGGCAGTGTGGGACCGTCTCCGGGCGACGCGCTGGCCCTTTCTGATCCTGCGATGGTTGTGGAGCGAACACCACGGCCCAGACCGCGTGCGCCTGACTCGACCCACCGCCGATCTGGCCGAACTCCACGCTCGCCTCGTCTACTTCATCGAACGCGCTGAGCACTTTGCCAGCGCAAGATAGAGCAATCCTAGTACATTACGACGGAGATACTTCAGTGGTTACAAGGCAAGCGCCGGTTGAGTAACTTCGTAGCGCCAGCGGAGAAGTGTATCGAAACCAAGCGCTTTCTGCCTACAAGAGCGCTTTTCAAGAGCCACTTGGTCTCGATACGTCGCTTTGCTCCTACTCGACCGGCGCTCTCGCCCAACGCCTAGCTGGGGAAGGGCTTACGCCCATGTGTACTAATCGCCCTCGTACCGGCTGATGCTGAAGACGACGTAGTTGTACGGGGTCAACTGGGTGGGATTTTCCTTGTTCACCACCTGGCCGTTGGCTGGATTGTAGACCCACTCGCTCCAATCCCAGACGGTCTGAATGGTTTCGGGAATCTGGACGGCCAGGTACGAGCCTTCGGCCAGGCGGGCGCGAGTGGGAATGTGGCTGAAGTCGAGGCCCATGTAGAAATCCTGCACCGGCACGTTTCTATGGCGAGTGGCGATGGCTTTGGTCAAGCCGAGTGCCGTTTCGGAGAACAGACTGATGGCTGGCTGCACCGTGGATGCCAGCTTCAATCCCTCCTTGAACACGTCCGACTCCAGAAAGCCCAGGAAGGCTTCGTCGGCCTCGTTCCCCACGTTGACGGTGAAGCACTTGAACGCCACGCCCTCAGTGCCCACGTTCAGCCCCACGAAGATGGGATAGCCCAGGATGGCGGCCTGCTCGCCCTCGCGCACCCTGTGGGTGGCGTTGAAGTGCAAGTGCTCCACCTTGCCCGGCACCTGATTCTGGGCGTAGAAATCAAAGAGCACCCGGTGCGTGCTGCCGCCCGGATAGTCCGCCACCCGCAGCCGGTCGAGGGTGATCTTGATGCGGGCGTTTTTCAGCCTGGCGTGCGCTTTGATGTTACCTGCGTGCTGGATGGGTAGCGGGTCGCTGCCCGGCGGAGCCGGGGCCAGGTACCCAAAGGCGTGGGCGGTGTGCTGCCAGGCCTTGTCTCCAAAAGGCCACCAGCCCCCCTTCGTCCCATACGTGACCGATTTCTGGGCCGCAGCCTCCAGCGCTGTGGCAGCCTCAACCTCGCCCACCTCCCGCAGCTTGGCTGCCGCTTCCTGGGGCGGCAAGGCCCCCAACACGGGCAGGTCGTCGAACCATGTGGATGTAGTCATAAAGTCAACCTCCTTTGCGCTTTACGTTTCACTCATCGCTTCCTCAATCGCCGCAATCAACTCTTGCGTCTCCTGTATCTCCGCCGCTGCGCGGTCGCCGTAGGTCTGGAAGTTGCGCAGAGCGGCGCGGGCGTACTCCCGCGCATCCGCCAGGCGGCCCGCTTGCGCGAGGGCCAGGGCGACGTTCCGTCGGGCTGTGGCAGCATTGTAGAGATTGCCTGCCGCTTCAAAGTAGCGGATAGTCTCCTGCCAGTGCGACAGGGCGCGGGTCAGGTCACCCGCGTCGCGGTAGATGTTGCCCAGTTGGTTGTGCGTCACCGCCAACCGATCTACCGCGTTGGAGGGTAGCATATCAAGCGCCTGGTGGTAGAACTCCACGGCAGCGTTGAGGTTGTGGAGCAATTTTTCTTCCGACTTGTTGGCCGCCCGCGCTTCCTTGAAGCGTTCGTAGGCCACGAGCCCCAGTTGGGCTAGTCCACCGCCGCGCTGGAACAGGTCGTGCTCGTCACAAAGTTCTAGGCCGCGCCGATACCAGCGCTCGGCTTGTGTCAGGTCCCGGATGGCAGGGATGCTGACACCGCCGTATGCTTTGCCGAGGTTGAAGGCGGTGACAGCCGCGCCGGGTTTGTCATCAATGCGAAGTGATAGATCGTAATCTTCTTCGTACGCTACGACACATTCGGCTTTTCCCTGCTCGCGCAGAATGTTGCCTAATTCACTCACCGACACCGCCAGCGTCCGGATGGCGTTGCGCTGCGCGCCGTCCAACGCCCCCGGCGGCGTGGCCAGGGCGGGAGCGGCACGTTGGCGGTCCCAGTCCACACAAACCCGCTGCAGCCGCTCGGCCTTCACCCACTGCCGCGCTTCCTCGGCAAGCCGCACGCGATACTCGGTGACGAAACCCTACTGCTCTTCCCGCCCCGGCAGGGAGCCATCGGTGGCCGGGTCCACAAAAATGGGCACGATCTCCTCCACCAGCCGCGTCCACTCCGCCCGGCGGCCAGTGTGGCCATAGAGAGTGCGCAAGCCTTGCATCGTGCTGGTCAGCGCATCCCACCAGCCGTGCCTGCGGGCCAATTGCCGGGCGTGGAGCAGGTTGGCTTCCTCGGCGGTCAATGCGCCGATCACGTCGCGGTTGCCGTCTCCGTATTGGTTGTGGTAGTAGGCCCCCAAAGCGCCCATCGCTTCGACGAAGGCGCGGGTGGCCCTCACCCCCGGCCCCTCTCCCAAACCTGGGAGAGGGGAGGTCGCTCCCTCTCCCCCCTGGGGAGAGGGCTGGGGTGAGGGGTAGTACTGCTCAAACAGGCTCTTGAAGTACCACGGCAAGGCGGGGTGGATGGAGTAGTAGCCGCCGCCGTGGGCGGTGAGCAGGCCCACTTCGGCGGCGCGGTCGAGCAGGGCCATGCCCGCTTCGCGGGTCAGGCCACGCACTGCGGGCAGGTCACCGATTTTGGGGTCACCCATCCAGCGCAACGCATCCACGTCCACAAAGCCCTGGAAGAAGTGCAGCAGGGCCAGTTGCTTGCGCTCCGCTTCGCCGAAGGCGTGCTCAAAGCCGTAGCTCAGTGAAGCGCCCAGCGACTTGGCGCGGCCCTCGCTCTCTTCGTCCTCAAACGCGGCTTCCCCGGCCCGCAGTTGGGCCACAAATGCCTCGATCTGCTCTTTCGTCTTTAGCCCGTCGCGCAGCGCCTGGCCCACCAGCACGGTGATGGCCAGCGGGTTGCCCTGGGTGAAGCGCAGCAGCGGCCGCCAGTCCTCCACGTCGGTCAGCCGCCGCCCGTGCTTTTCGGCCAGCGCCCGCGCCAACTGCACCCGCTCCTGCATGGGCATGGGCGGTATGGTGATCCGCCGGGGCAGGTCGCCCAGCCAACCGCGCTCGTCGCGGCGGGAGGTGAGCAGAAACCTGGCCTGCGTCTCCCGCGCGGCCCGTAAAAAGCCAACCAGATCGCGCTGCTCGGCCGCGCTCCACGCCGAATCCGTCCCCGCCGGGAAGCCCGCCACCGGCTCCACGTTGTCCCAGATCCACAGCACCGGTATCTGGGCCATCACTTGCAGGGCCACCTGGCGACGCGCATCGTCGGGCAAGGCCAGCCAGTTGACGCCCGTCGCCTCCAACGCCGGGCCAAACACCCGCCCGATCTGATCCAGCACCCGCGCCAGCGGCTTGTAACCCTCGAACGAGGTGAAGAGCACCGGACCTTCCACGCCGCCGGTCAGCGCGTACCAGCGGGCGAACTCGGCGGCGGTGGCCGTCTTGCCGCTGCCGGCGTAGGCGTGAAGCAGAACGATGCTTTGGGTGTCAAAAGCGCGGTCCAGCGCCAGCAGCGTTTCATCCCGTCCGTAAAAGCCCACGTCCGGACTGGGCGGCAGGCTGGGGTCAAGCGTGCCGCGCTCAGGCGCGGCGTCGCCGGCCCCCAGCGTGATGGCCAGGCGGGCCTCTTGCGCCGGTTTGGGAAAGAGGGCAATGGGCGCGGCCTCGTACACCACCGGCACGAGCCAATCCTGCAGCGGAAGCGGGTCGTAGGCGATGGTGCGCAGGGGTTGGGCAGCCAATTGCTTGCGGCCCAGCGTCACCGCCTCGCCCAGAGTGTGGCCCTGGGCCAGCGAAGCATACAGGTCGGCCACGAACTGCGCGGCAGTGACCATGTAGACGTTGTAGCGCATGGCCACCACCCCGGCCACGCCCGTGTCCATCACCTCCTGGGCCAGCGAGCCAAAGGCGCGCACCTGGGAGTGGACATCGGTCTCTGCCCCGGCTTGCGGGGTAGGGGGCGCTTCGGCGTGGGCCGAGCGGCAGGCGTTGAGTACCAGTACTGGCACGTTCGTCTCCACCAGTAGCTTGCCCAGTGCTGGCCCGTCCGCCAATTGCAGGGTTTCTTCCATCTGGGGGTTCTCAAACGCCAGGTAGCCATGCGCCCCCGCGCGGGGACCGGAGAGCATCAGCGGGGACAACCTCCTGAGCATTTGCGCCACCGCGCTCGGCTCCACTACTTCCTCGTACACGCCGTGCCCGTCAAAGTGGACGACGTGATAGGGCTGGCCCGCGTCTTTGGCCGCACGCAGGACGCGACTCAGCTGCTCAAACGTCGGCGGGCGCAGCACGTCCAGTTCAAAGGCTTCGCGCGCGCTGCCGCTTAGGCCCTTGATGAGGCGAGTAGCGACCGAGCGGAAGGGCACGTCTTCGCCTCCGCCGGGCCGGCAGATGACGAGTAGAATGCGGATGGGGCCAGACTCGGTTTGGGGAAGCTGCGGAAGTTGCGCGGCCTGGGGTTGGGTGCGCACAAAGGCGCGGGCGCGCAGCGCCAGCGGTGTGTCGGTCTTGGGGTCGCGGATCAGCTCCCAGGGGATAGCTGCCGCCTCCTGCACTCCCGTGATGATCTCAACGCGGGTGTCGTTCAGGCGGGTGCGCAGCGTGGCCCACAGGTCGCGGGCGTCGTCGTCGGCGTGAAACACGGCCCGAAAGAGTTCGACTCCGATCTCGGCCATGCGCCCCTCAATGCGGGCCGCGATTTTCGGCGCGGGGTCGTGGGGACATTCCAAGAAGTCTTCGAGATACCAGCGCAGGTCTTCCTGCTCTTGGGCGGTGAGTTTGAAGTCAAGGCGAGCAGTAGCGGTCTGACGGGGCAGGCCGTCGCCTTCGAGGGCAACTTCGACGCGGTATCTGTCCTGGCCTTCGGTGGTTTGGGTGAGACGGAGAGTCAACATTGGGGCCCTCCTTGATATGTGCGGAGAAAACTGCTCAAAATTCAGTGTGGCCTGGCGCAACGGTACGTTCAGCGTGCGCTTGAACCAATTATACCCGACTCCTCGAATCTGCGCAAGCAGCGATTTGACGAATCAGGGCCTTAGTGCTATGCTTTAGCTCATGGAATCTTGGGAGGAGCTGAACAGCCAGATCGTGGCCTGTGAGACCTGTCCCCGGCTGGTGGCCTATCGGCAGGAGGTGGCTCGTATTAAGCGGCGGGCCTTCCGGGATTGGGAATACTGGGGTAGGCCGGTGCCCGGCTTCGGCGATCGCAGTGCACAGCTTCTGATCGTGGGTCTGGCGCCAGGAGCCCACGGGGCCAACCGCACGGGACGCATGTTCACCGGCGACAGTTCGGGGGACACATTGACTGCGGCTCTGCATCGCGCCGGGTTCGCCAAGCAGCCCACCTCACGGCATCGAGATGATGGCCTGGAACTGCACGATGCTTTCCTCACCGCTGTGGTGCGGTGTGTCCCGCCCAAGAACCGGCCAACCCGCCAGGAGCAGATCAACTGCCGGGGCTACCTGGCGCGAGAGCTGGATCTGCTCTCCTCGGTGCGGGTTGTGTTAGCCCTGGGGCGCATTGCCTTTGAGGGCTACCTGGCGCTGCTGCGAGAGAGGGACGCGGGCGTACCGCGTCTACCCTTTCGCCACGGCGCCTGCTATGAGTTCGAGCCGCCTTTGCCCACGTTGGTCGTCTCATATCACCCCAGCCGGCAGAATACCCAGACGGGGCGCCTGACCCAGGCCATGTTGGATGAAGTGTTTGGGCAACTCCGGGAGTTGCTGATGAGGTGACGAGTCAACGAGTAACAGGTCAACGAGTCAATGAGGTAATGCTACTGGTGCAAAGGAGGCAATGGAATAATGGATTGGCAAGACGTGTTGAACAACGATCCCATGTCCTGGCTGCTGGAGCCAGAGAATCCCTCGGTGCGCTATTGGACACTGACCGATATCGTCGGTCGGTCAGCCGATAGTCCCGAGGTGCTGGAGGCCAAGGCGGCCATTGCCCAGCAACCCCTGGTGCAGGAGTTGTTCGCCGGCCAGCACCCCGACGGGCACTGGGGCGACGACGAGACCAAACCCTACACTGCTCAGGGAGCAGTGGCCGTGCTGACCATCCTGCATACGCTTGGCGTAGAGCCAGATGAGCGGACGGCCGCCGGCTGCGACTCCTTCCTGCGCTTCTGTCAGCACGACAGCGGCGGCTTCTCTCTGACCAAGACGCGGCGCAGCGGCATCTTCCCTTGCACTACCGGCCAGCACCTCCCTTTCCTGGTTTACTTCGGGATGGGCGACGATCCCCGTGTGCGGCAGGCCTTTGCCTTCCTCATCGAAGACATGTCTGCCGAGGACTCGCTCGATTGTGGTCGCTACCAGCACCAGGATTGCCTGTGGGGCGCTATCGCTGCCCTTAATGGCCTGGCCGTGCTCCCGGGCGATATGCGCTCGCCGAAGGCGGAACAGGTAGTGCGACGACTGGCCAACGCGCTGCTGGACGCCGAGTACGACTTCGAGGGTGAGCACAAACGCTGGCTTACCTTCGGCGTGCCTCGTGCCTGGGACCTACTCAGCGCGTTGCGGGCCCTGGCTGCTCATGGCTATGCCCACGATCTGCGCTTCGCCCCGCTGCTCGAACTTTTCCTGACCCGCCAGGACGAGCAGGGCCGGTGGCTTTGTGGCTCCGTCTCTCGCACCTGGCCGCTGGAGAAACGCAACCGACCCAGCAAGTGGATCACCCTCGATGCGCTGCGGTCGCTGCGAACCATTGCCGAGGAGGTTAATTGACTATGCCCACGAATCAATGGCCATCACACCTGAACGGCGATCCGGTCCCGTGGCTACTGGAACCCGACTCAGATAACCCCAGTGTACGCTACTTTGCCCTGCGGGACCTGCTGGACCGTCCGGAGGACGATCCTGAAGTTCAGGCGGCCAGGGCAGCCATCATGACCACAGGGCCGGTGCCGGCCATTCTGGACGCTCAGTACCCCGACGGCTATTGGGTCAAGCCCGGCGGCGGCTATTCACCCAAGTATCGGAGCACCGTCTGGCAGATCGTCTTCCTGGCCGAGCTGGGAGCTGACCCATCCGACGAGCGAGTGCGGCGGGGCTGCGAGTACCTCCTGAGCCACTCCATCGCCGCCAACGGCGCCTTCTCGGCCCTTCAGAAACCAGTGCCCAGCGGCTCCATACCCTGCTTGAACGGCAATCTGCTGTACGCTCTGCAATGCCTGGGCTACAGAGACGATCCCCGCGTGCAAACGGCCCTGGACTGGCTGGTGCGGGCCATCACCGGCAAGAGGGAATTCCGCTACCTCAAGTCGGGCACCAGCGGGCCATGCTTTGCCTGCAGTGCCAATCAGGGGCAGCCCTGTGGCTGGGGTGCCAACAAAGCCATGAAAGCACTGCTTGCGGTTCCAGCGGAGCGGCGCACCCCCGTCGTGCAGCGCGCCATCCAGGTCGGCGCCGAGTTCCTGCTCAGCCGCGACCCGGCGGTGGCCGACTATCCCTACACCCGGCGGGTGAGCTCCACCTGGTTCAAGTTCGGCTTCCCACTGAGTTACTGGAGCGACGTGCTGGAGACCACAGCCGTGCTGGTGAAGCTGGGCCACGGCGACGACCCGCGATTGACCAATGCCCTCCGCCTCATCCTGAGCAAGCAGGACGCTCAGGGACGGTGGAAGCTGGAGAACGCGCTCACTGGCAAGATGTGGGCCGACATCGAGCAGAAGGGGAAGCCCAGCAAGTGGGTTACCTTGCGCGCGCTGCGGGTTCTGAAACATGTTCTATGACGAGGCCTGCCCTGAGCCTAGCCGAAGGGAGGTGTGAACGTGAGACCGGCAAAAGCGCCTGGCGATACAGCAAGCGAGTCGCTACAATTCGACCCCATTGACTGGCAGCAACTTCAACTCCTGGCCCAACTCACGCCAGCCCAGCGCACTCTGGCCATGATTCGGGCTGCGGAGTTCGTCCGGGCCGGCCTGCGAGGCACGTTCCGCCGGCGCTTTCCGGGGCTGTCCGACGAAGAGATAAACATGAAGGTGTTGGCGCACCTGACACCGCTACGAGGATACAAGCCGTGAGCATCCTGGGGTTCTATTTTGACATCGTGCGTGCGTTGGAGGAAATCGGTGCACCGTACATGCTCGTGGGCGCCTTCGCCGGATCGGCCTTTGGTATCACCCGGGCGACGTTCGACGTGGACATGCTGGTCAACCTGCAAGAGCCACACTTCAACGCCCTGGCGCATCGCTTTCCCCCGCCGCGCTACTACGCCGACCCGGAGCAAATGCGCGATTCCACGCGCCTGGGGATCATGTTCAACATCATTGATACGAACCAAGGGGTCAAGGCCGATCTTGTTCCTTTGTCCGGTAGTCTGGGCTATCGTGAAGCTTTTGCACGGCGCACCCGCCGAACCTTTCAGGATGAGAGTGGAAACGAATTCGAAGCCTGGTGTGCCCGCCCTGAGGACATCGTCCTGGGCAAGCTCATGGCGTGGCAGGAAGGTCGTTCAGTCAAGCACCCGGCCGATATCCGGGAGATGTTGGTTTTCATTCTCAGCGGGCTGAGCGATGAGGAACTGGATCTGCACTACATCACAGCGCGAACGGCTCGACTGGGAACCGAGGTGGCAGAGCTCTGGCAGATGCTGCTCAATCAGGCGCAGGTAGAGATCGCAGGCAATTCAGGAGGTTAACTATGACAGACATTCTCAAAACCGCAGCCTACGGCGGCGCAGGCTGGTCGCCGCGCATAGCCTCCTTGCGCCAGGAGATCGGAGGGGTCTGGGGGGTGTGCGGCGTGGGAACGGAGTGGGCGCCGCTCAGGGCGGTGCTGCTCCATCGGTCTGGCCCGGAGTTGGAAGAAGTGGCCGACCCGGACGCGGCTCAAATGCTCGCCCCGCTGGACGCCAGCCGGGCGCGGCAGCAGCACGATGCCCTGGCCCAGGCCTACCGGGATGCCGGAGTCGCCGTGCACTACGTCGAACCAGCCGCCTGTGGTGAGCGTCGCTTCGCTTACAGCCGAACCAAGACACCGCCTCCTAACCTGGTTTACGTGGCCGACCTGATGTTCATGACGCCGGAGGGGGCCATCGTGGGGCGGCCAGCTTCCACCGTGCGGGCTGGCGAGGAACGGTACGTCGCCCGGCGGCTGGCCGACCTGGGGGTGCCCATCCTGCGCAGTGTGCGTGGGCGGGGAACTTTTGAGGGGGCGGACGCGCTCTGGATTGACCCGCAGACTGCTTTGGTGGCGACGGGGATGCGGACCAATGCCGAGGGAGCGGCGCAGGTGGCGGGTCTGCTGCGGGAGATGGGAGTCGAGGTGATTCAGGTCGGACTCCCCTACGGAGCGATGCACCTGATGGGGACCTTGCGCTTCGCCGACCGGGGCCTGGCCATCGCCTGGCCTGGGCGCGTGCCCTATGCCGCCGTGAACGTGCTGCGAGCGCGCGGGTACACCGTTATCTTCATTCCGGACGCGGGGGAAGCGGTGCGTGGTATGTCGCTCAACTTTGTGACGCTAGGCCCTCGGCGGATCCTGATGGCGGCTGGCAACCCCATCACCCAGGCGTTCTACGAGGATGCTGGCATTGCCTGTCAGGTGGTCGAGGTGGATGAGATCCTCAAAGCGGCCGGCGGCATCGGCTGCGCTACCGGCATCCTGGAGCGGGAGGCGGTGAACGAAGTCTGAAATGTCTCAAAGCCACGATCTTCCCTCCCCCGATGCAGTGCTGAGCTTGCTCAAGAGCCGGCGCAGCATCCGCCGCTACCGGCCCGACCCGGTGCCGGACGAGATGGTCGTGCAACTGCTGGAAGCGGGTCGGTGGGCGCCTTCGGCCAGCAACCGCCAGCTGTGGGACTTCATCGTCGTCCGCGACGAGGCGGTCCGCCAGCAGGTAGCCGAGCACGCCGCCTTCTACTTCATCTTTTTTCCTCCACGAGCATCTATCCCATCTTCATGCTGCCCCCATGTGCGCGGCCCAGTTCCGGAAACCGCACGTGTTTCGAGGTAGCTTCGAAGACTGGCCGCATTGATTTAATTTCCCTTCATTTGACAAGAAATAGTTTTGCGTGTATACTCTGTTGCACTTGATTTCAAAAGGGAGAGCGCAATGACGGTGTCTGGGGAAGTGGCCTTCAAGGTTAAGCAGTTCATAGCCGCCCGTGAGCGCTTCACCATCGGCCAGGTGGTCAAACTGATGGGGCTCAAGCGCAAGAGCGTGGAGACAGTGGTGCAGCGGCTGGTGCGGAATAGCTACGTGGTCAAGAGTCGGGAGACCGTGCCGGGCACTGGCCGGGGCCGCCGCCCCCTTTACTATACTCTAACCGCTGACATGGAGAAACGAAGGGAATTGGTAAACGAAGTCAGCGCCTTCCAGCCTGGAGCCGTCCCGGTGCGGGTCCACCCCCTCAGCGCTAATTACATTGGGGCTCATAACATGCTGGACGAACTGGAGCGAGAGCCGAACGCGCCTGACCGTGAGGCACGGCTGGCGAAGATCGAGAAGCACCTGGAGCTGGCGGCTTTCGAGGAAGGGTTGGAGGATGTGGAAGAGGGCGCAGCCGTAGTGCAGGCCTATCTCCTCTGCGAGAGAGCCCGAGCCGCCGCCCTGCGCCACCAATGGCCGCGAGCCGAGAGTTTGCTCAACCAGGCCTGGGCCATTTTCCGGGAGCACGGGCTGGAGGAAGAAGTGAACAAAGTGGAAGGAATGATTGCCAGCCAGGGGTTGGAGCGGGCACTGACTGAAGGTCCCCTGGACTATGTGTGGCTGGATCGCATATTGGAACGCTTGGGTGGCTACGCTGTAGCTAGCGTACCTGTGTCCACTGTGCGCCGCCTGGCAGGTGCTTTCCGGGACATTCTGCAAGCCGCCACCACCGTCGAGCCTGAAGAACTGGACGGGCGCAGAAAGCCGCATCCTGTTGTTGGGTAGTGCTGGTTTAGGAGCAAAGCCGAGATGTGAAGTCGAGACAAGTCTCGGCTTCTGTTTTGTTTCACAAAAGCGGAGTGTTCTATCTTGTCCACTCCTATCCGTTGCTGCTACTGAGGAGAACCCATGACCCGCCATCTGATCATAACCACCATCGCCCACGAGCTGGGCCTCAAGGCCGATCAAATCGCCAGCACTGTCCAACTGTTTGACGAGGATAACACCATGCCCTTCATCGCCCGATACCGCAAAGAAGTCACCGGCGGGCTGGACGAGGAACAGCTCAGGGCCGTTGAGTCCCGCCTCAAATATCTGCGCCACCTGGAGGAGCGCAAGGCGACGGTGCTGAAGAGCGTCGCTGACCAGGGCAAGCTGACGCCGGAACTGGAGGCCAGGATACGGGCGGCCCTGGTGCTGCAAGAGGTGGAGGACCTCTACCTGCCCTACAAGCCCAAGCGGCGCACGCGGGCCACCATCGCCAGGGAGCAGGGGCTGGAGCCGCTGGCCGAGCTCCTTCTGGCCCAGGAGGTCACCGAGGGGACGCTGCAGCAATTCGCCCAGGACTACCTGAGCGAAGGGGTGCCCACGGTGGAAGATGCCTACGCCGGAGCGCGGGACATCGTGGCCGAGGTCGTCTCCGAAGACGCCGACCTGCGCAAGGTGGTGCGAGAGCGTACCTTCGACAAGGGCTTGTTGATCTGCGCCGTGGCCGACGCCTCCCTCGATCCCCAGGGCAAGTATCAGATGTACTACGAATACGCCGAGCCGCTGAAGGCCATCCCGCCCCACCGCCTGCTGGCTATCAACCGGGGGGAGAAAGACGGCGTGCTCAAGGTCAAAGTGGACGCGCCAGTGGATCAGATCGTGGTCGAGGTCGAAGGCCGCTACTTGAAGAACAAAGGCTCGATTTTCGCCGCTCAGGCGACGGAGGCCGCCGCCGATGGTTACAAGCGCCTCATCGCCCCGTCCATCGAGCGTGAGTTGAGAGGCACCAGTACCGATGAGGCCGACGACCACGCCATCAAGGTCTTTGCCACCAACCTGCGCAACCTCCTGCTCCAGCCGCCGCTGCGGGGAAAAGTGGTGATGGGCATTGATCCGGGCTACCGCACCGGCTGCAAGGTGGCTCTGGTGGATGAGACGGGCAAGTTCCTGGGTGGCACGACCATCTATCCCCACGCGCCGCAGAAGCAGTGGGCCGAGGCCAGGGAACTGCTGGTGAACCTGGTCACCAGAGGGAGCGTGGACGCCATCGCCATCGGCAACGGCACCGCCTCGCGGGAGACGGAGGCCCTGGCTGCCGAGGTCATCGCCGAGGCCAGCCGGGGAGCCTACGTCATGGTCAACGAGGCGGGTGCGTCGGTCTACTCCGCTTCCCCGCTGGCCAGGGAGGAACTGCCCGACATGGACGTCTCTATGCGCGGCGCGGTCTCCATCGCCCGCCGTCTGCAAGACCCCCTGGCCGAGCTGGTCAAGATCGAGCCTCGCTCCGTCGGCGTGGGCCTCTACCAGCACGACGTGGACCAGAAGAAGCTGGCCGAGACCCTGGACGCCGTGGTCGAGTCGGCGGTCAACCACGTGGGCGTTGACTCCAACACTGCCTCGCCAGCCCTTTTGCAGTACGTGTCGGGCATCAACAAGCGGATGGCCAAAGCCATCGTTAAGCATCGAGACGAGCATGGGCCGTTCAAATCCCGCCAAGGATTGAGGAAAGTCAAGGGGGTAGGGGACAAGGGCTTCCAGCAGTCGGCGGGCTTTCTCAAGATCCCTGATGGCGAGAACCCTCTGGACAACACCTCCATCCATCCAGAGTCGTATCCCGTGGTGGAGGGTCTCTTCGCCCTGATGGGCGTGCGAGGGAACGAGCCCGATTTGGCTCAGAGGGTGAGGGCCTTCCGGGCGGAGAGCGACCTGGCCGAGCTGGCTGAGGTTCTGGAGGTGGGCCTGCCCACGCTGACGGACATCTTCGACAACCTCATCAAGCCTGGCCGTGACCCCCGCGACGAACTGCCCAAGCCCATCCTGCGGAGCGACGTTCTGAAGATGGAAGACCTGCGAGAGGGGATGATGCTCAAGGGCACGGTGCGCAACGTGGTGGATTTTGGCGCTTTCGTGGACATCGGGGTCAAGCAGGACGGCCTGGTGCACGTCTCTCAGATGGCCGACCGTTACGTGAAAAACCCCCTGGAGGTGGTGTCAGTGGGTGACGTGGTGGAGGTAAAAGTCATCAGCCTCGATCTTGAGCGAGGGCGGATTGGGTTGAGCATGAAGAAATGAGGTCTGCGTGAAACGTGAAACGTGAAACGTGAAACGTCATACCTCTCTCTTCTTCCATCTCCCCAGTCGGAACCAGAAAGCGAAGACCAAACCGTTGGCTGTATTGGCGAGGGCTCGCCCCACCCACACTCCGGTGATGCCCAGCCCTGTCCATTGGGACAGGCCATAGGCCACGGGGACTTCCAGCCCCCACAGAGTCAGCAGGTTGACGAACATGGCTGGCACGGTGTTCCCGGCTCCGTCAAAGCTGCGGGCCAGTACTACCCCCACTGCGCTGAAGATCAGCGAGGGAGCCACGATACGCAGAAATTCGGTGCCGATTTTCACCACCTCCGGAGTGGGGTCAAAGAAGGCGACCAGCGGGCGGGCGAAGGTGAAGAACACCACCACAAAGGCGGCCAACAGGCCGGCGTCGTAGGCTGTCACCCACCAGGCACTGCGCTCGGCCCGACGGGGTTTGAGGGCGCCCAGGTTCTGCCCCACCAGAGTGGCGGCGGCGTTGGCCAGGCCAAAGCCTGGAATGAGGGCGACGAGCAGAATGCGGTTGGCCACGCCGAAACCAGCCGTGGCGAAGGTGCCGTACAGGCCGATGATAGCCAGGATGGCCAGTCGCGAAGTGGAGCGCAGGGTCATCTGAACGGTGCTGGGCAGGGCGATCTTGACGATGTGCCACATCAGAGGTAGGTCAGGCCATAGATCGTGTGGATTAATTGCAATGTGGGCTCGGCCGCTCAACAGAATAGCCATCTGGAACAGCACCCCTGCCCCGAAGCCCAGCACGCTGGCCCAGGCGGAGCCGCTCACTCCCAAGGCCGGGAACGGTCCCCATCCAAAAACGAGGAGCGGTTCCAGGACAATGGTCAGGCCCTGGCTCAGCACCAACACCCACAGGGCCAGCCTGGCCTCGCCCGCGCCGCGCAGCAGGGAGTTGATGACGAAGATCAGGACGAGAGTGAACAGACCGCCAAAGAGGATGCGGAGATACGACACCCCCATCGTCAGCACTTCGGCGTCGGCTCCGAGGATGCGCAGGGTCGGTTCGGTCACCAGGATGCCCAGAGCACCCAGCACCAGGGAAACGAATATAGCCAACAGCACTGCCTGCCAGGTAGCGTGGTCGGCCTGCGTCTTTTCGCGGGCCCCGATCCGCCGCGCCACCACGGCCATCCCGCCGATGCCCAGCCCGTTGGCCAGGCTGTTGATGACCCAACGCAGGGTTATGCTGATGGTCACGGCAGCCAGCGCCGCCGAGCCCAGCTTGCCCACCCAGTAGGTATCCATGATCTGGGTCGCGCTCTGCGTGGCCATCTCCAGGATCATGGGGACGGCCAGGGTCCAGATGTTACGGTGGATGCTGCCAGTGGTGAGGTCTCGCTTCCCCGCCAATTCCCCCTCAGCGGGCAATGGGCTCTCAATGTCGGTCATGGTTTCCTTTCCGAAGTAGAGTGTGGCTCTGGAGCAGCCCTCATCCCCCTAACCCCCTTCTCCCAACCCTGGGAGGAAAAGGGGGAACTAGCTGCTTCCCCCCCAGAGTTGGGGGGGACTGAGGGGGGGCGGGACACGGGGATTATACTCCAATATGCAGTTACCCGCAAGTGCCGGACGCCGCGGTTGCCAGCAGGAGGGAGACACGATATACTTACGCATCACTTCACCAGGGACAGGAGGGAACAATGAGCGGAGAATACATCATCGCCCACGATGTGGGTACGCGAGGCAGCAAGGCCGTGCTGACAGACCCAGAAGGGCGGATCTTCGGCAGCGTTTTTGAGAGCTATGAAGTGGACTACCCCCAGGCCCATTGGGCTGAGCAGGATCCAGAGGGTTGGTGGCAGGCTGTCACCAGGAGCACGCAGCGCCTCTTGACCGAGTACCAGGTGCCGCCTGAAGACGTCTTGTGCATGATCTTCTCCACCCAGATGTTGGGGATCATACCTGTGGATGCAGAGGGCACCCCCTTGCGACCAGGGATCATCTGGCTGGACGGGCGGGCAGCCCCCCAGGCCAAACAACTGATGCGCAAGCTCATCAGCCCCAGGATATTCGCCGCCGTCGTTGGAGCCGAGGCCACGGGCAAGGACGTCTTGCCCAAGCTGATGTGGCTACAGCAGAACGAGCCCGATCTGGTGGTCCGGACTTCTAAGTTCCTCGATGTCAATGGCTATCTGGTCTATCGTTGCACCGGCCGGATGGTGGCCGACTGGGCGGCGGCCTCGGCCACCGGCCTGTTCAACCTCAAGAGCAAGAAGTGGGACGATTTTCTGATACGCTTTCTGGGCGCGCCGAGGGACAAGTTCCCCGAGCTTTTGCCCTCGAACGAACAGGTAGGCGGCTTAACGACGAGCGCGGCCCGTGACTTTGGCCTGCTGGAAGGGATGCCCATCATTTGTGGGACTGGCGACGTCCTGGCGGCGGCCGTAGGCTCAGGGGCCGTAGGCGAGGGCGAAGGGCACATCTGCCTGGGAACCTCGGGCTGGGTAGGGGTGGTCACGGAGAAGTCGCCCACCGGACGGCACGGCGTGGCCACCATCCAGTCGGCCGACCCGACCAAGTGTTTCCTCATCGCCGAGACGGAGACTGCCGGGATATGCTTGCAATGGATCGCCGATCAGTTTTACCAGCAAGAACAGAGCGATCCGTCGGTGGAAAATGTGTTCGCCCTGATGGATGCCGTGGTACAGGAGGTCGAGGCCGGGTCGGGACGCACTCTCTTCACCCCCTGGATGTACGGGGAGCGGAGCCCGGTGTCGGACGTCTACGTTCGTTCCACATTCTTGAACCTGAGCGTTGATCACCGACGCGAGCATATATTGCGGGCCGTGTACGAGGGCGTGGCGTACAATCTGGGCTGGATTCTGGAGATCATGAGTCAGAAGTTCGGCTGGCAGCAGGACGCCATCCGGGTCATCGGTGGGGGCGCCAAGGGAGATCCCTGGTTGCAGATCATTGCCGACGTGACAGGCAAGCGGATGGAGAAAGTGGCCAATCCCCAGCAAGCCGGCGCCATTGGTGCAGCCCTCATCGCCGCCGTCGGCCTGGGCATCTACCCGGATTTCCAGGCGCTGAAAAAGGTGATCCAGGTAACCCGCACCTTCGAGCCTAGAGCCGAGAACGCCGAAGTCTACGCCGAGCTTTTCGACGTCTACAAAAAGGTCTACCGTGCTCTGAAAGGCATCCATCGGCAGTTGAACCAGGAACGCCTTGCCGACTTTAGGTAGGTGGAACAAGTTCCACTGACTTTTTGCCCTGCTATGGAGGGGCGTCCTCGCCCATAGGCATCAAGCTAAGAGGGCGACTTGCGGGAAAAGGACTGCTGGACAGCTCCGCCGTGGCATGAAGTGCCACGGCTACAAAGCTGCCATCCCGTGAACGGGATTCTTGAGCCTGATTTCATCGGGCGGGAGCTCTGTAGCACGGCCACTTCATGGCCGTGCGGCCCCGGCAAGCACGCCACCATCCTTGGCTTGATGCGCATGGTGTCCTCGCCCCGATTTCGTGGGCCGACTGCCCTTAAACGGGCGGGGACGCCCCTTGGTAGCAACTATGGCACACAAGGAGGAAACCCATGACCAAAACGCAGACCGCCGTAGACGTGCAACCGGTTGCCACCCCAGATGACCTCAAGTGCTTCGTTCGGTTCCCCTGGCGTATCTACGCCAATGACCCGTATTGGGTGCCCCCCATCATTAGCCAGATAGAGAAGAGGCTGGATACCCAGCGCAATCCCTTCTGGGAGTACGCCGAGCGGGAGCTATTCCTGGCCCGCCGCAGTGGGGAGGTGGTCGGCACCGTGGCCGCCATCGTCAACCACCAGCACAATCAACAGCTCAACGATCAGACGGGCTTCTTCGGCTTCTTTGAGACCGTCGACGATGAACAGGTAGCTGAAGCGTTGATCGTCGCTGCCTCTGACTGGCTGCGGGAGCGAGGGAAGGATCTCATGCGAGGCCCTGTCAACGGAGCGCCGACCGACGAGGTGGGGGTGCTTTTAGCTGGCCACGATAGACGGCCATCTATCTGGGAGGGACATACTCCGCCTTATTATCGGGATTTGATCGAGCGCTTAGGCTTTCGGAAATATGACGATTATTTTGCTTATGAGTTGTGGTTCAAAGACCTCGATTGGGACTTGCGCAACCTGCCGTCAAAGTTTTTGCGCGTGGCTGAAAAGGTGCGTAGCAAGACGGGTGTGACTGTCCGCAAGGTAGACGTGAATCAGTGGGATTCAGAGGTGGCCAAGATTCACTACCTTTACAATGTGGCCTTTCGCACCATACCAGGCCACACTGATATGAGTCTGGAGAAGTTCTCCGGTATGGCTGCCTCTCTGCGCCCCTTCCTCGACCCGAATCTGATCGTAATCGCTGAGGTTGATGGCCAGCCGGTGGGCTTCGCGGTAGCTCTGATGGACCTAAACGAAGCGCTATGCCACTTCAGGAGTGGTAAGCTCTACCCTTGGGACCTGATCAGGCTAAAATGGCACATGGGACGTATTCGCACCGCCTGCGGCAAGATGCTCGGCGTCCTGCCTGAGTACCGGGCCCGGGGTCTGGAGATCTTGCTGGGCCTGGAATTTGGCCAGCATGTTTTAGGAAAGGGTTACGAGCGGGTTGAGATGTCGCTGTTGCAGGAAAAGAATACCATGATCAATCGTATTGTCCAGCGCGTGGGCGCGAAGCCTTATCTGCACTACCGCGTCTACGAGAAGCCTCTTTAGCGTGGGTGGACAATAGTCAAGCGATGAAGACCAAATTCTGGTCTAGCTTGGTGCGACCCTCTACCAGGGCCTTCGCGCGAGAGGCACGGCGCACGCCAGGTTACTCTCTCTTTGACTGGTTGCACGGATACATCTATGCACGCTGGCCTTATCTTTACATTGGCATCGGGACCGGGGAGCATTGGCTGGCGCGTGTCTTTGGACCGCTCGTGCGTCAGTTGGGGCGGTTGTTTCCGCCCAGGCCATCCGACGACTCCGACCACGTTACCTTCGCCGACACCTACCACGGCAAGGTCGTGCCCCTGGAGGCGGCAAAGCAACTGGTCACCGTCGAGGAAGAGATCAGCCTGACCAACCTGGAGCAGGTTATCCCCTACGCTCTCGCCCGAGACATCGTGCTGCAGAACCCCGATCACATCGTGGTTTTGGATTGCCCCTGCCGCGCCGCGCGCCCCAATCCTTGCCAGCCTCTCGACGTCTGCCTGGTCGTCGGCGAGCCTTTCGCCAGTTTCGTCGCCGAGCATCACCCGCGCCGTTCCCGCTGGATCACGCCAGCAGAAGCGGTGGAGATCCTGTGCGCCGAACACGAACGGGGCCACGTACACCACGCTTTCTTCAAAGACGCCATGTTAGGCCGCTTCTACGCCATCTGCAATTGCTGCGCCTGCTGCTGTGGGGCGATGCAGGCCTGGCATCACGGCACTCCGATGCTGGCTTCCTCCGGCTACGTCAGCCGCGTGGCTGCGGAGTTGTGCATCGGCTGCGGCGTCTGCGCTGACTTTTGCCAATTTGGGGCGCTTTCGCTGGACGACGGCATGGCTGCTGTGGACACCATCGCCTGCATGGGATGCGGCGTGTGTGTCTCCAAATGCCCTGAGGGAGCCTTCTCGCTGGTGCGCGATCCGACCAGGGGCGAACCGCTGGAGATTCGCGCCCTCATCGCCAGCGCGGCCCGAGATTGAAGCTCGTGTCATTGCGAGTCTTCCATGGCGCGGCGCGCCATCCGTAGGAGGCAGAAACGTCCCACCCTCACCCCTTCGCTCCACTCAGGGCAGGCTCTAACCCTCTCCCTGCGAGGGCGAGGGAACTTGCCCCCTCGCCCTAACCCTCTCCCGGCGAGGGAGAGGGAACTTGCTCCCTCGCCCCTTTGGGGAGAGGGCGGGGGTGAGGGGAAGTTTCTGAGTAGCGAAGCGCCGTAAGCGAAGCGACGCAATCTCCTGCCAGGTTGAGGATTGCTTCGTCGCCACGCTCCTCTCAATGACAGATAGAAGAACCGTGAGCAGTACCGAGACTTCCATTCATCCGCGCAAGGTATTGTTTCCCCTCGGTCTTGGCACGGCCCTCTCCCTGATGGGCGACGGGACGCTGTACACCGTGTTACCCACCCACACCGCCGAAGCCGGCATCGCCCTGAGCAGCGTGGGGATCATCCTGGGCGTGAACCGGGCGGTGCGACTCTTTCTCAACGGCCCGGCGGGGTTGGCCTACGACCGCTGGCCCCGGCGACGGCTATTCGTGCCGGCCCTGTTCATTGGCGCGCTTTCCACAGTGGTGTACGCCGCCACACGCGGCTTTTGGCCGCTGCTGGTCGGGCGGCTGCTGTGGGGATTGGCCTGGTCAGGCATCTGGGTCGGCGGGGCCACGGTCATCCTGGATGTGACGACGGCCCAGGATCGCGGGCGCTGGACGGGTCTTTATCAGACCTGGTTCTTCCTGGGCGCGGCGCTGAGCACCCTTGCCGGCGGCCTGCTCACCGACTGGCTGGGCTACGGGGCGACGATGTGGATCGGCGCGGCGGTGACAACTGCGGGCGGTGTGGCGGCGTTGACCCTGTTGCCGGAGACACGTAGCGTAAGACCCATTCTGGCCGATCCCTCCGTTGAAGAGAATAGTCTCAGGCTGCGTGCCAACCGGGGCCTGTGGGTCGTTGCATCGGTGCATGGGCTAAATCGCTTCGTCACTGCCGGTGTTCTGGCCGCCACCATGGCGTTATTGGTACAGGATCGGTTGTCATCCGCAGGCCTGACCCTGGGGGTGGCGACGCTGACTGGCGTGCTCATGGCCGGGCGGACGCTCCTCAGCGTGGTAGCCGCTCCGGTGGCGGGGACGATGTCGGACCGGCTAGGGAGCCGCTGGGGGGTAGCTGCGTGGGGGCTGGCTATCGGCATCATCGGCATGGCGCTGGTGGCCTGGGGTGCGCCCCTCGCCATTCTGGCCGGCGTATCATTGGGCGCTGTGGCCGGGGGAAGTGTGCAGGCCCTGGTCACGGCCCTCACCGGCGATGTGGTAAGCCAGGCCCAGCGGGGGCGGGCCATCGGTGTGCTGCACACAGCCGGCGACCTGGGCAGCGCCATTGGACCGCCGGCCGCTTACGCCTTGATGCCGTGGATTGAGCTGCGGGGAGTGTATCTGCTCTGTGCAGGCCTGTTCGCGGTGGGGTTGGCGCTGGCGATGCACCACCGCACCGCCGTAAACAGACGGTGCTAGGGACCTCTCAGTACAGAGATTCCCCAGCACCGGCTCTTTCAGGCCGGTGTGGGTGAAGCTAAGTGATGAGCTCTCTCGGCAGAAAGTCCACGCGGTTCAAATAGCTCAGCCAGATGTTCTCATCGTCAAAATCAATGCGGCTGATAGCGGTGTTATTCAGGACAAACCAAAAATCCTCTCTCCCCGGCAGATTGAGAATGGTCACCAGCAGATAGTTGAAAAAGCCAGCGTGACTGACCACCGCTACCCGATCATCAGTGCCGCCGTGTCTTTCCAGCAAATCGTGTAGAACACGTTTGGCGCGGGGGAGCCTTAGCTCAGGCTCTTCAAAAGGGCGATTCCACCAACCAGCCTCGCCCAAGGAGTCGGGCAAAGCGAGGTCGGGATAATGCGTCTCGAAATAGGCGCGATTCCGGCCGGGCAGTCCTGTGCGCTCATCGGTCTGTTCGTCTTTCAGGTAGATGCCGCCCCACTCGTGCAGATCTTCCCAGGCCACCAAAGGCAAATCGAGCGCGTTGGCGATGATCGTCCCTGTGCCCACGGCCCTGACCATCAGGCTGGAGTAGAGATGGGTGATGCCAAATCCAGCCACGTTCTGAAAATCGCTGTCATTGACCGCTGTGATTGGGTCAGCCCGGTGTAAGAACTGTGCCAAGAATTCAGATTGTTGCCGGCCAACTTCGGTCAATCCAGGGTCCTCGCTGCGCCCTTTGTCAGAACCGGTTCTCATCCAGAGGGCGTTGTTCCCCGACTGGCCGTGCCTGATGAAGTACAGTTGCATATTTTTCGCTGTCTCCTTTAGCTGGACGTTGGAAGTTGGAACAGAATCCAACCTCCAGCCGATTATACCAAGAAGCCGCTTTCTGCGCAAACAGGGATGGCTTTGTTAGAGAATGGATCAGCGATTTGCCGTACAATGCATTGGCAAGTATAATATGGTTGTAGCGAAGCGGCTGGTTTTACAGTGTAGGAAGGCACCATGAACGATCCTTGAATTCTACAGAAGTCTGATCACAAGAGAAGCCTCCCTTTCCTGGATTCCCGCAACAGATATTGCGGGAAACGCGGCAATTTGCCTTGCCACACGTCAAGTTTTGTGCCGTGAAGTGTAAGTTTGCAGTCACGCCTGGCGCACCCGAGGATCCTGTTGGCCAAACTGCCACTTGTCTCAACCAATTGACGCAGCGAATTACCACGCGGAGCACTTGCTTGCGGTCTGAGCGGAGGGATATTCGTGTATATTGACGATTTCATCTGGCTGCCTGACATCATTGAGAAGCTGGCTGTCAAGCATCAAGTCACGCAGGATGAGGCCGAGGAAGTGTTCTTCAACAGGCCCAGGTATCGCTTTGTTGAGTCGGGACATAGACCAGGTGAAGACGTGTATTCGGCCAGCGGGCAGACCGACGCAGGCCGATACCTGGTTGTGTTCTTTATTCACAAGGCGGCTAATACTGCCTTAATCTTGAGTGCGCGGGATATGGATGACAAGGAGCGTAGACGTTATGAGCAAAAGTGATGTTCCACAAGTGAGCAGTATCTCAAAGGCACGCACGCTAGAGGAGATTGCCGAATTTTGGGACACGCACAGTTTGGCGGACTACTGGGACCAGACTCACGAGGTTGAGTTTGAGGTCAGGGCCAAACGCAGGCGACGTGTGACTCTTGACCCAGACATATACGCGCAGGTCGAGACGTGGGCCCGCACACGTGGCATTGTGCCAGAGACGTTGGTCAATCTATGGTTGGCCGAGCGATTGCAGTTGCAGGAGACGAGGTAGACAGAACCTGCACGAACCGCAAACTCACACCCCACGACAGGCGGCGGAAGGGACGATGCGCAGTAAATAGGGAAGTTGACTCCCGCCGCCCGTCGCGGGGCTACAGTGTTTGGCGACATCCGTTAGCCTGGCGCGGCCTGCAGGGAAACTCGGCGCATAGGTAAGGAGTATGATTCATGCAAGCAGTAGCAATCCCTCCAATCACCGAACGTTTACAGAAACTGCCGGCCGACAAACTTGTCGTCGTGTACGATTTCGTTTCTTATCTGCTCGAGCGCGAAATGGCACGAGCATTGCCGGAGAGGTTTGAAGATCATCCAGATTGTAAGCGCATGAGAGGTGTTCCATGAAACGACCTGAGGCAGTCAGTCTGATCGCTATCTATCATTTCGCGATGAGCGCCTTGTTCTTCATCGGTGTTCTCGCTCTTCTCATCGCCATGCTGCCTATCCTGATCAACGTGGAATCGCCGGACGTCTTCTGGCCACTGTTTGGGATCGGCGCAGGCCTGTTCTTCTGCCTGCTCTTCGCCCTGGCCTTCCTGTTGGTTGGCATAGGGCTGTGGCGGCTGTGGCCGTGGGCTCGTTGGGGAGCTATCGTGCTGGCTATCCTCTTGTTGCCTGCCTTTCCCATCTGGACGGGCATCGGCGCGCTGATCATCTGGTATCTGCTGCAGGACGAGGCGAAGCAAGCATTTGGCTGGGATAGGCCGGCGTAATTCCGTGCGTATGCTTCGAAGGCTACGGCGACGCGCCTGGCAGTTTACCACCGGTGGCCGCTGGACCGCTCAGTTGCCTCCCTCCATCCGCCAAAACCTGCGCCGGTTTTGGTTCGATGGGGTCTTCGCCAGCAGCAGCGACTCGATTGCGGTTACTTATCTCTCTCTGTTCGTGCTGGCGCTAGGTGCCACCCGCGCTCAAATCGGCCTGATGAGTGCGCTAGCGAGCCTGAGCGCTGCTTTGCTCCTCTTGCCCGGAGCCATCCTCGTCGAGCGCCGGGGCCGCCGCAAGCGAATCGTGGTGCTCAGTGGCGGTGGGGTCTCGCGCCTTGCACTGTTGCTGCTGGCGCTGGTCCCCCTGTTCTTTGCCGGGCCAACGGCCGTCTACGCCGCCATCGCCCTGGTCATCCTGCGCAGCGCTTTCGGCAACCTGGGAGTACCTGCCTGGGTGTCCCTCACCGCCGACATCGTGCCTCTGTCCTGGCGCGGTCGCTACTTTTCGTCCCGCAACATGGCCATGGGCGTGGCCAACATGCTGACAACCTTCCTCGTCGGGCAGCTCATCACCCTCGTTGGCGGCACCAACGGATACCAACTGGCCATGGGCCTGGCCTTCGCCGTTGGTATGGCGTCCACCTACAGTTTCGCTCGTCTCGAGGAGCCTCTCGTCTTGGCCCCTCCCGAGGCGAAAGACAGCGGCTCGCAACTGCCGCTGCTCCAGCATCTGCGTGCTCACCCTGATTTCCTGTTCTTCTGCGCCACAGCAGCAATATGGAACCTTTCCATTAACATAGCCGGGCCGTTCTTCAATCCCTATCTGGTGGAGAGTTTAAAAGCCAGCGCCGGCGTCGTAGGGGCTCTCAGCGTGGTGGCCACCCTGGCGGCGCTGCCGGGTCAGCGGTTGTTTGGCAGCCTGGTTGACCGCTGGGGAATGCGCCAGGTACAACTCGTCACCGGGCTGCTCATACCCCTGATGCCCTGGGCCTGGGCGTTGGCCCGCTCGCCCTGGCACGTGGTGCCGGTCAACCTGGCGGCCGGGTTCCTGTGGGCCGGCTATGAGCTTGCCAACTTCAATTTTCTTCTCATCCTCACTCCTGAGGATCGCCGGCCGCGCTACACTGCGCTTTACCAAATCGTGGTGATGGTGGCCCTGGCTGGCGGGGCTGCTCTGGGTGGCATCGTCGCCCAACGATGGGGATACACGCCTGTGTTCGTCCTATCCGGCATCGGCAGGCTCTGTGCTGCGTTGCTCTTTGCTCGCTTCGTCCACCAGCCTGCCTCTCCTTCGACTGCCAAAAGATGGCTGCCTTCTGGCAGCAAAAAATAGATTTCAGGAACGCCCTGGCAATTTGCCGTAAAATGCATTGACCAGTATAATACTGGCTGCGGCGTAAGCGTCTGTGAGATCCCGACACTGATGCCTCACTTCCTGCTAGGAGCTTGTCGGAGAAGACTTCGGAAGTCTCCATAGTGGGAACACGACCACTCCGACAGGCTGCCAGGGCCAGGAAACAAGGCTTTAATTAAGAAGCCGCTTTCTGCGCAAGCAAGAGCGGCTTTGACATTCTCGACGAGGGCATGAACAAGTCCACGGAGGTGCACGCCTCCTTCTCTACTAAAGCTGATGCCGGCAGCCGACGGCTGATGATCACGCTGTACTCCATAGCTGTCTTTCTGTACTGGATGGCCCTCTACCTGTATGTGCCCACGCTTCCCACGTACGTCCAGAGCAAAAACGATAATCTGGCGCTGGTGGGGGTTGTCCTCTCCATGTATGGTCTATGGCAGGCGATCATACGACTGCCGTTGGGCATTGCCGCCGATTGGCTGGGATGGCGCAAACCGTTCATCGTCGTCGGCTTCGCCCTGGCCGGGCTGGGCGCGTGGACCATGGGCACTGCCGACGGTGTGAACGGCTTGATCATCGGCCGGGCCATCACCGGGTTGGCGGCTTGCACCTGGGTACCACTGGTCGTGGTGTTCAGTGGCCTGTTCCCACCCCACGAGGCGGTACGGGCCAGCGCCCTGCTTACCTCCGTAGGAGCAGTGGGGCGCGTTTTGGCTACAGGCGTCACGGGCTGGCTCAACGAGCTGGGCGGGTACTCCCTGGCCTTTTTCCTGGCGGCTGGCGCTGCGGCGTTGGCCATTTTTGTCGCACTGCCCACTCAGGAGGAACGTCGTCCGCCGCGGCGACCTTCAGTCACAGGCATTGGCGGTCTGATCACCCGTCCAGATGTGCTGCTTCCCTCTCTGCTTGCCGCCCTAAGCCAGTATGCCAACTGGGCTATTACCTTTAGCTTCATGCCCATTTTGGCCAGGCAACTGGGCGCAACGGATGTCATACAAAGCGCACTGATGAGCATGCACACCGCTGTGGTCATTCTGGGGAGCCTTCTGGCGACGGCCATTGTCAACCGCATCGGCGCCCGGCGACTGGTGTACCTCGGCTTCGCGCTTTTGTCCGCAGGGATCGGAGGGGAAGCGCTGGCCCCCTCGCTGCCGTTGTTGTTTGTCTCGCAATTCTGCATTGGGCTGGCTCAGGGCATCAGCTATCCGGTGCTGATGGGCATGAGCATTCAGTACGTGGCAGACGCCGAACGCACCACAGCCATGGGCTTGCACCAGGCCGTGTACGCTGTCGGCATGTTCGGGGGGCCGTGGATGAGCGGCAAGCTGGCCGACGCCATAGGCATCCGTTCGATGTTCGAGGTGACGGCGTTTTTCTGCCTGGCATCGGGTCTACTCGTTGCCCGTTGGCTCACCGAGAAGAGAGCCGATTAGGCATCTAATAGGATCATCAATGTCCCTCTCCACGCTTCTGAGCACCTGGCAAACCGATCCCAGCATCGCCTCGAACGTCGCCGCCTGGCGGACCTTCCCGCTGCGTCCGGCGCAGTTTGCGCCGTTCCCCGCTGATCTCCATCCCGCGCTGGCGGATGCCCTGCGCAGCCGGGGCATCCACGCGCTGTACACTCATCAGGCGACGGCGTGGCAACAGGCGCAAGCCGGCCAGCACCTGGTGGTCGTCACCGGCACAGCCAGCGGCAAAACCCTCTGCTACAACCTGCCCGTCTTGGATGGCCTGCTGCGCCATCCGCAGGCCCGCGCCCTCTACCTGTTTCCCACCAAAGCCCTGGCCCAGGATCAAAAGGATGCATTGAGTCAGCTTATCACTGCCAATTCCCAATCTCCAATCTCCAATACCCACCCTGACATTCGCATTGCCACCTACGATGGCGATACACCCGCTGAGGCGCGTCCACGCATTCGCACCACGGCGCGCCTGATCATCAGCAATCCCGACATGCTGCACACCGGGGTGCTGCCGCATCACACCTTATGGGCCGATTTCTTCGGGCATTTACAATTCGTGGTGATAGACGAGATGCACGCTTATCGCGGGGTGTTCGGCTCCCACGTGGCCAATGTCCTGCGGCGGCTGAAACGCATCGCCCGCTTCTACGGCGCGTCGCCCCAGTTCATTTTGACTTCGGCGACCATTGCCAACCCCGTTGAGCTGGCCGAGCGGTTGATCGAGGAGCCGGTGGCGCTGGTGGACGACGACGGGGCAGTCCGAGGCGCCAGGCACTTCTTGATCTACAATCCCCCCGTGGTCAATCGCGACCTGGGCCTGCGGCGCAGCGCGCTGCTGGAGAGTGTCCGCCTGGCAGGGGACCTGTTGCAGCACGGCGTGCAGACCATCGTCTTCGCGCGGGCGCGACAGACGGTGGAATTGATCCTCACTTATCTGCGGCGATCTCTCCCCTCCCCTGCTTTCGGGGGAGGGGCTGGGGGAGGGGGCGAGATTCGCGGCTATCGCAGCGGCTACCTGCCGCGCCAGCGCCGTGAGATCGAGCGTGGGCTGCGCGAGGGGCGGGTGCGCGCCGTGGTCGCCACCAACGCCCTGGAACTGGGGATAGACATCGGCGGCATGGGCGCGGCGGTGCTGACCGGGTACCCAGGCACCATCGCCGGCACCTGGCAGCAGGCCGGCCGCGCTGGTCGCCAGACCGAGGCGTCGCTGGCAGCCCTGGTCACCTCGGCCAATCCGCTGGATCAATTCCTGGCCCGTCACCCCGACTATTTCTTCGGCCGCTCGCCTGAGCAGGCCCTCATCAACCCCGACAACCTGCTCATCCTGCTGGGGCATTTGCGCTGTGCGGCTTTCGAGTTGCCGTTCCGGGCGGGAGAAGGTTTTGGCCACGTCGAGGGGGCGCGGGTGGCGGAATTCCTCCAGTTCTTGCAGGAGGCCGGGGTGCTGTACCAATCGGGGGACAAGTACTTTTGGATGGCGGATCAATATCCGGCTCAGGATATCTCGCTGCGCAGCGCTTCGCCCGAAACCGTGTTGCTCCAGGCACGGGATGGTGACGAGTGGACGACCATCGGCCAGGTAGACCAGGCCAGCGCGTTTTGGATGGTGCATCCAGGCGCGGTCTATCTGCACGAGGGGCAGGCGTACCTGGTGGAGGAGCTGGACTTGGCGCAGCACATCGCGCGGCTGCGGGCGGCGGAGGTGGATTATTACACCCAACCACGCAGCGAGACGACGGTGCAGCTTTTAGACAAGCTGGACGAGGTCGAAGTGCGTGGCGCGACCAAAGCCCACGGCGAAATCGCTGTGACCACCCAGGTGATCGGCTTTCGCAAGGTCAAGTGGTTCACCCAGGAGCAACTGGGCCTGGGAGAGGTCTCCTTGCCGCCGACCGAGTTGGTGACCACGGGCTATTGGGTGGCCCTGGCGGAGGGAACGGTGGCGCGTTTGCGCGAACAGGGAGTGTGGACCAGCGATCCCAACGATTATGGGCCAAACTGGCTGGCCCAACGCGACCGGGCGCGAGCCCGCGATGGCTATCGCTGTCAAGCCTGCGGCGCACTGGAACAGGGCGGTGGCCTGAGCCTGTCGAAGGGTCACTCCCACCACGTCCATCACAAGACTCCCTTCCGCGCCTTCGCCTCGTACCGCCAGGCCAACCAACTGTCCAACCTGGTGACCCTTTGCCCGAGCTGTCATCATCGGGTTGAGTTGGCGGTGCGCATGCGCAGCGGGCTGGCCGGCCTGTCCTTTGCCCTGGGCCACCTGGCGCCACTGTTCTTGATGTGCGACGCTCGCGACGTGGGCGTACATTCCGACCCCAAATCGCCCCTGGCCGATGGCCAGCCAGCGGTGGTGATCTACGACCAGGTGCCGGGCGGCATCGGGTTTAGCGAGCGCCTGTTTGAGCTGCACGACGAGTTGACGGCCCGCGCCTACGAATTGGTCGCCGCCTGCGAGTGCACCGATGGCTGCCCGTCGTGCGTCGGCCCGGCTGGTGAAGGAGGCATCGGTGGCAAGCGAGAGACACTGGCGATTTTGGAGGCATTGTCGTGAAAGAACCACGGATTAACGGAAAAACGCGGATTAGAGCGCCGTTGATCCGCGTCTTTCTTCCCAGGCTCTTTGGGATTTCGCGTGGCCAGAGGGTCGGACTCCCCAACTCGTTGGGGGTGACACGCGAAGAACCCGAACAAGTTCGGGACTCCGCTACCACCCACGCAAACTCCCGGAGACCCTCTTCCCATCCCTGTCTCTGAGGCAAAGGGAAAACACCATGGGCATAGCCACCACAATCAGTTTGATAGCGTTGGGCCTTGTCATGTTGTTCGGCTGTAGCGCCTTTGGGTTGGTTTCGATCCGGGAGGGCGAGCGCCGTGCGGCGCGGGTGGCGTTGGGAGCGGCGGTATTGACTTCGCTGCCCTTTTTCCTGGCCTCGCTACTGCCAGTGGCGGTCAAACTGGTTATACTGGGGGTGATTGTCGGCGGGGGGATGATCTTGTTTCTCTTGCCCATCGGTCGGGTCGAGCGCGGCAACGATGTGCCCAGTCGGCGTTTTGACGAACGTGACATCATGTTTGCCCGCGCACGTCTGGTCCCAGGCAGCCCTGAACACGGGGCCTACTATGCCATGCGTCCGGAAAACCGAGCCGTTGACGACGAGACTCGCGCTCTACCGGGATTGCTCTCACTCACGGCCAGCAAGGCCAATCCGCTGGCCTTTGCTTCGGCCGAGGCGAGCTTCTGCCTGACCGGGGCGCTGCGGGAAGAGGTGGATGGGCCGGTGGCTCCAGGTCGCTTAAAGGTGAACATTCAGGAGGGTGCTGAAACTCCTCCCCCTCACAGGGGGAGGCTGGGAGGGGGTGAGTCTTGCGACCTGAATTCAACGGCGCTGAGCGAAACAAAGGTTGATTCTTCGACGGAAGGCCCACCCTCCTCTGCCCCCTCCCTCCGAGGGAGGGGAAATACACTACTTGCTGAACACTCGCGCTCGAAATTCACGACCGCGCAGATGACGTCTTACATCAAGGGCCTGGCCCGCTATTATGGCGCGTACACAGTGGGCATCACCGAGCTGCAGCCTTACCACGTTTATTCGCACGTCGGCCGCGGGAGCGGTGAGTATGGCGCTCCCATCACCCTCGGTCATCGCTACGCTATCGCCTTCACCGTCGAGATGGACCACGCCATGACGGGGACAGGTCCCAATGCACCAATATCCATGGAATCGGCACGGCAATACGTCGAAGCAGCCAGGGTTGCCTTGCAATTGGGCTACTTGATCCGCTGGCTGGGCTACCCGGCCCGCGCCCACATTGACGGCAACTATCGCGTCATTGCGCCGCTGGTGGCTCGCGACGCCGGCCTGGGCGAGATCGGTCGGATGGGGCTGTTGATGACGCCCGAACTGGGACCGCGCGTGCGGTTGGGCGTGGTGACGACCAATCTGCCTCTGATCCCGGATCAACGCGACGAGGACACGTCGGTGCTTGACTTTTGCCGCATCTGCCAGAAGTGTGTCGAAGCCTGCCCCAGCCAGTCCATTCCTCCGGGGGATAGAGAAGAAATAGACGGTGCGTTGCGCTGGCGCATCAGCGCCGACAGTTGCTTCCGCTACTGGAACCGCGTCGGCACAGACTGTGGGCGCTGCATGGCCGTTTGCCCCTACTCGCACCCCAACAACCCGGCCCACAACCTGGTGCGCTGGGCCGTGCGGCGTTCGGGCGCTGCGCGGCGTGTGGTGTTGTGGATGGATGACGTCTTTTATGGACGCAAGCCGCTACCTCGCTTGGCACCTAACTGGGTGCCAAACAACCTTTGACGTTTTACGTTTCACGTTTTACGTTTCACTTCCGACGTTTCCCAAGATAGCATGGACACCTCTCTCTCCGATAAACTCAAATCGCTGGGCGTGAAGATCGGCGCGCGCGATCTGCCGCCGCCCCGGCCGCGCAAGCCTTATCCCATCGAGCGGGTCGTGCCGGGCCGCTTTCAAGAGACGCCGCACGGCGAGGTATACGTCGTCGAGGAGCGATACCCGCTTGAGCACCGGCATGGATGCGCTGCGCTGCAGATCACGTCACCCCTGCGCGTCATCGCCGAGTGGGCGTGCGAATCACGCCTGGCCGAGGCCGAACTGGATACCTTCGCCTTCCTCGACACCGAGACGACGGGGTTGTCAGGTGGCACGGGCACCTACGCCTTTTTGGTCGGAGTCGGCCGCTACGATGGGCAGGAGTTTCACCTGACCCAGTTTTTCATGCGCGATCCGATAGAGGAGCCTGCACTGCTGGCGGCGCTGACCGAGTTTCTCCAGCCCTGTCAGGCACTGGTGACGTTCAACGGCAAGGGCTTTGACGTGCCCCTCTTGAACGCCCGCTACATAACCAATGGTGAGCGATCTCCCTTGATGTCTCTTGCCCATCTCGATCTGCTACCGCTGGCAAGACGGTTGTGGCGCGCTCGCCTCCCCAGTCGCGCTCTCGGCTACCTGGAGGAGCACGTCCTGGGCCTGGCTCGCACCCAGGAGGATGTCCCCGGCTGGGTGATCCCCGGCCTGTATTTTGGCTACCTGCGTAGCGGCGACGCGCGGGCCATGAAGAGCGTCTTCTATCACAACGCGGTGGATGTGCTCTCGCTGGTCGCGCTCCTGAGCCACGTCGCAGAGATGCTCGACGATCCATTTGGCGAAGCTGTCGTCCATGGGTTGGACCTGGTGGCGATTGGGAAAATGTTCGAGGACTTGGGACATCTGGAGAAAGCTACGCAGTTGTACGAACACGGGTTGGCGCACGATCTACCCGAGGAGATCCATTGGGACACGGTGCGGCGGCTATCATTCGCCCAAAAGCGGCGCGGCAACCTGCGGGCAGCGGTGACGCTGTGGCGCCAGGCGACGGGCAGTGGGCAGGTTTACGCTCACGTCGAGCTGGCCAAGTTCTACGAACACCAACAGCGTGACTATAGCGAGGCCGCACAGTGGACGCAGGCGGCGCTCGCTCTGGTCAACGCGCCCGGTTTTCCCCGACAGGAGCGCAGCCGGTGGCTGGCCGATTTAGAACACCGCCTGGCGCGTTTGCATAGAAAGTTGGATAGCAACAGATGCGATCGCAGCAACGATTAGATCAGATAGTTGGCATCGGATTGGTGAACCTGGCCACCCTCACCTGGGCCACCAATATGGTGCTGGGACGCTGGCTGCGGGACGACATCGGCCCGCTCACGCTGGCTGCAGCGCGGTTTTTCATCGCCTCGCTGCTCTTCGCGCCCCTGCTACGGCGACGACCACGGGAGGAGCGTCGTCTGGGGCAAGACCGCTGGCTGCTGCTGGGGATGGCCTTGAGCGGTGTGGCCGTCTTTACTCCTGTTCTGTACCTGGGACTGCGCTTCACCACGGCTGTCAACGCCACGCTGGTCAACGGCTTCGGCCCGCTGGTCACTGGCCTCCTGGCGGCGCTGCTGATTCGGGAACCCATGTCCAGACGCCAGTTTACGGGTGCTGTCATTGGTCTGGCCGGCGTGATTAGCCTGATCTCCGGCGGCTCCCTCATCTTCTGGCAGGCGGTGCATGGCAACGTCGGCGATCTTATCTCGCTGGGTGCAGTAGCGCTGTGGGGGCTGTACTCCATCCTGGGCCGCCAGGTCATGCGCCGCCGTTCGGCCCTCTCCACCACGGCTTTGTCGGTCTTCCTGGGCCTTCCTCCTCTGTTGCTCGCTGCTGCCTGGGAAGTCCAGACCTTCCCGGTCAGCGTCCGGCCTCAACTCGTCTTGGCCGTGCTGTACATTGGCATCGCCCCGGCGGTGATCGGCTTTCTATCCTGGAACGAGGGGGTGCGTCGCCTGGGATCCAGCGGGGCGATGGTGTTCTACAACACGCTGCCCCTCTACGGCGCTTTGCTGGGCCGCCTGTTCCTGGACGAGTCCATCGGGCCGGCTCATCTGATCGGCGGAACGTTGATCATTGGCGGCGGATTGTGGGCTTCGCGGGGATGCGATTGAACGTACCGTGACATCATTATCAGCTCAACCCGCTGCGTCCAGCCAATGTTTCTCCAAAAGGCAATGGTGTCTTGATTGTCACCGAAGACAAAGATATGACATTTGCCGATCCCGCCTCGTCTGAGAGTGGACAAACATTGCTCAACAAGGGCGCGGCCCAGTCCCTGGCGGTGATGGGATTTGCTGACGGCCAGGTGGTGGATATAGCCGCGTCTGCCATCGTGACCACAGAGGACAGCTCCCACGAGATGCTCGCCATCGCAGGCCACAAAGCTCAGGCCAGGATTGCGCTCCAGAAAGCGCGCCACGCCTTCTTCTGAATCCGTATCACTTAACCCTACGCTCTCTGAGGTCCGCCAGAGGCCCAGTACCTCGTCATAGTCTCCAATGGTCATCTCTCGTATCACGACACTCATGGGTTCAATTTCTCCAGCAGCTTTCGCCCTCGACTTCTCATGGCCGGGCTGCCTGTCCTGGTAAGTTCTTCCAGCAGTGTGATCACCAGGGATCGAAGACTGGCGTCCTGCTCCGCCAGATCGGCCAGGGCCTGCATCGAGAATGTCTTGACGATTCTGCTCTTGTCATGGAGATAGCCCAAGAGTATCTCCACCACAACTACCCGCTCTTCCTCACTCAACTCTAGCCGGGGAATCATCTGCGCAACGTGCCAGCGAGTCTCTTGCTGCTCGATTCTTGCCACTTGCTGGAGCAGCTTCGTTTTGTAAGGCTGGAGGTACTCTGGATGCCTGGCAGTTATTTTCTCAACCGCGTCAGCGGACCGCATCCTGATGATCGGATCGTCGCTGAACATGCCGTGAAACACCGCCTCGAACAGGGTGGGATCGTTTAACACGTCAGCGACAACCTCGCTGACCCTCCCGATAGAACGCCGATCACCGCCTGCCAGCTTTTTCAGAACGTCGTTCATTTTTCGCATCGTCAGCGCTCGCGATTCGCAATTTGTACAATGATACACCATTTCTGCCAAATTGGGTAGTCCGAGTAGCTCGACGATGTTAAGTTTCGCGCCAAGTGTCATTGCGAGTCGGCCATGGCGCGGCGCGCCATCCGTAGGAGGCAGAAACGTCCCACCCTCACCCCTTCGCTCCACTCAGGGCAGGCTCTAACCCTCTCCCTGCAAGGGAGAGGGGACGTGCCCCCTCGCCCCATTGGGGAGAGGGCGGGGGTGAGGGGAAGTTTCTGAGTAGGAGTGGGGCGACGCCTGTCCTGAGCTTGTCGAAGGGAAGCAATCTCCGCCGTTGCTTGCAATTGGAGGCAGGTTTGCCTTTGTTTTCCCGCCGTGTTATAATAATCTCAACTACTCACCCCCCGCAGCCCGCACGGGCATGAAGTGCCCGTGCTACGAAACAGCGCCCGATAAAATCGGGCTTATCACCCCGGAACATTGAGGAACCTGCCGTTCAAGGGTGATTTATCACCCGCTGCTCCGTAGTCGGGCGGCTAGAGGCGATTCTGAGCCACGTCCAGCGGCCTGAGAAGTTAGCGCCATTGGGCTCCCAGGCCCGCGATATTCGGCGGCCCTTCGACTACGCTCAGGACAGGCGTGGGAGCCGCCGCTGCTTTCTTTCGATCGGAACGGCTGAACACTGACGATTATCGTAGGGAGGATGGCTATGTCGAAAAAACATGTATTGATTGGATTATTTACCCTGGTTTTGATGTCCACCGGTTGTGGCTCCAAAGCGACCCCGACTGTCACCCCATCTCCAACGGTACAACCACAACCAACCACCCCTGTGCCAACACCCCAACCCACGACCTCGCCAATCCCGGTCATCGCTCAAGAGGTGGTATTCATCAGCGAGTTGTTGCCGGGCGTCCCCGGCGACAACAATCTGGAATTCATCGAGCTGTACAACGCTGCGGCCGAGGCGATGGATTTGAACGGCTGGTCGCTGTGGTACCGTATGGACGACAAGCAGGAGGCCAAACTGGTTTATGCCTGGGAGAGTCGGACCGATGTGCCGGGCTATGGTCACTATCTGCTGGCGCGGGCCGGGCAGGAGATCGGTAACGTAGGGGATGCCAAGTACGACGTGCCGCTTTTTGAGAGGAGAGGCGGGCTGGCGCTGCGGGATGCAGATGGCGAAGCCGTTGATACGCTCGTCTGGGGTAACGGGCCACAGGATTTCACCTCCGGCTCCCCTGCCCCCGCGCCTGAGGACGGCGCCAGTCTGGAACGACTGCCGGGAGGCGATCAGGGCAACGGCACCAGCAGCGGGGACAACGCGGCCGATTTCGCCTTCAATCCCAGCCCCGACCCCCAAAACAGCGGCGACCTCATCACTCTCTCGCCCGATGAGCGGCTGGCCATTCGCCTGAGCGCGCCACAAAGTGTCGAGCCGGGGGCCGAGTTGGCCTACACCATCGAAGTTAAAAACCTGACCGGCGGGCCAGTCCACGACGTGCGCGTCTGGTTTCCCATCCCGGCTGATTTTAACGTCATTTCTCTGCCGACCGGAGGGAGTCAGTCCGATGACTGGATTGAATGGACGATGACCGAGCTGGCTGGCGGCACGCCCGCAACCGACACCATCACCCTGCGAAGCGCCTGGACTTATCTCACCACCCTGGTCAGAGGCTACTACGTCGAGGCATCCGATTGGCCGCTGCGCACCTACGGCCCACCGCTGCCGCTGGCCATCGAGGGCGGGGCGATTCCCATCGGGACAGCGCGCACGCTGGAAGGCAAAACCGTGACCATCGAAGGGATCGCTACCATGTACACCGGCGGCTTTTACGCTGGCGGCACCGGGACCAAATTCTACCTGGAGGATGAAACGGGCGGCATCCAGGTCTATTGTCCCGGCGGCATGGGGATGGTGAACGTGAACGTAGGCGACCGGGTGCGCGTCACCGGCGAGATCGAGGTCTACCGTGACTCGATGGAAATCGTCCCCAACACGTACCCAGATGACGTGGAGATGATCGAGCGAGGAGGGACTGAATGGGAGGCCCGGCCAATCACCCTCCAGGCAGCCCAGAGCGACGAGAGTGTACCGGGTCGCCTGATCGTGGTCGAAGGGACTGCCAGCCGCGTTCAGGAATTCACCTACAGCTACGAGATAGATCTGCTCGACGACCAGGGCTTCATCCTGCTGGTCTACATTGAGAAAGACACCGGGGTGAGTATTGAACCATTAGAAGTGGGCGAGAGCTACCGCATAACCGGCATCAGCGATCTGTATGACGGCACCTGGCAGCTCAAGCCCCGGCTCCAGGCCGACCTGGCCGAGATCTTTCCGCCCGAGTTGATGTTGGAGATGAGCACTCGCAACAGCGCCCTGCCCGGTGAGCCGATCACCTACACCCTGACGGCCTACAATCACACCGACGCCCCGCTCACCAACGTGCGCATCGTGGCCACGCCGCCAACCGAGGGCGCGTTCGTGGCCGAGGTGCTGGACGGCGGTGAGCCCGAAGGGGCAGCTATCGTCTGGATCGTCCCCGAACTGGCCGCTGGGGGCGACAGTGCGACTGTGCGTTACCTGGCCACCGTCAGCGACGACGCCCGCGGGCAGATCCTGACCGAGGGGGCTGTGGCCAGCGCTGACCAATGGCCCGAACCCGTCGAGGTTGATCCACTGCTCACTTTTATCGGCAGCGGCGTCCCCATCTGGGCCATCCAGGGAAGCGGAATGGAGTCGCCCTACGTCCGCAGCCAGGCGACCACCGAAGGGATTGTGATCGGCGCTTTCCCTGAGCTACAGGGGTTCTGGATTCAAGAGCCAGAGACGGACGACGACCCTGCCTCCTCTGCCGGGCTGTTTGTCCTGACGGGGGAACTCGATGTCCCCGTCGTCCTGGGTGACTGGGTGCGAGTGAGAGGCAAAGTCCGCGAAAGATCGGAGCAGACGATGCTGGAGGTGCTGAGTTCTGATGATGTGACCTGCCTTAGCTCCGGGAACCAGTTGCCAGTCGCCGTCGAGCTTGATCCGCCCCAGGACGGGGGCGAAGCATGGACCTACTTTGAGGCCCTGGAAGGGATGCTGGTCCAGGTGAGCGACCCGGTCCTGGCGGTCGCACCGACCAGCAAATACGGGGAAACCGCCCTGGTGCGGCCCGCGTGGGGGATCGAGCGAGTCATGCACGGCGACCCGACCGGCCTGCTGGTCCTGGTGGGCGATGGCTCATCCGCCACCCACTATGACCTGGCAACGCTTCCCTTCGCCATCCAAACCGGTGACGTGGTGGCCGACGTCGTTGGCCCGCTGGCCTATACCTATGACCAGTATAAAATCGAGCCGATAGCGACGCCGGTCATCACCCCGACCGACCGACCGCTGCCCTCGCTGGAGCCGGCCGGGTCCTTCGACAAGCTCAGGACGCGGCCCAACGAGTTCAGCGTTGCTACCTTCAACGTCGGGGATATGTTCGACTTTCGTGTCCCACATCCCTCCGATCCGCCCCCACCCTCGGTCTCCGCGTACAAGCTGGACCTGACCAAGACGGCCAATGCGATCCTGGCGATGGGCGCACCGACGATTGTGGGCCTGCAAGAGGTTGAGAACATTGGCATCCTGGAAGATCTGGCTGAGCAAGAGGCCATCGCTGAATACGGCTACGCACCGATCCTGATTGAGGGCACCGACAGCCGGGGCATAGACGTGGGCTATCTGGTGTGCAGCGACCGGGCGACCATCGAGAGTGCAGCCAGTTGTCCCGCGCCGGAAGGACTCACCAGTCGGCCGCCGCTGCTCATCACCGTGACGCTGCATCTGGAGGCTGGGGACGCCACCGTCTACGTCCTCAACAACCACTTCACCGCTATGAGTGGCGGTGAGAAACCCACTGAGCCGCGCCGCATAGCTCAGGCGGAGTGGAACGTCACGCTGGTAGAGCGGATTTTAGCCGATGAACCGGAGGCTCAGGTAGTGGTGTTGGGCGACCTCAACTCGTTTTACGACTCGCCGCCGCTGGACGAGCTGCGCCAGGCCGGCCTGCGCCACGTATACGAGTTCACCGAACCCTACCGCCCCTACTCCTACATCTACCAGGGCGAATCGGAAACGCTGGATCACATTTTGCTGACTCCCTCCTTGTACGACCACCTGGCGCGAGTGGAGGCCCTGCACATCAACGCCGACTACCCGCCCCCCATCCCTGACGACGCATCGGCCCGCCGCGTGTCGGACCATGATCCGGTGATCGCCATTTTCTCGTTCGAGCCCTAGATGGATTGGGGGCGAGCCCTACACTTAAAAACCCAAAGAAACCAGGTTTTTCTCTGAATAGGTAGGATTCTGGCCATCGAGCGTGACTGGAACAACCACCTCTCTCTGCTCTTGGGCACAAAAAACCTGGTTTCTGACCCGGCTTCCTGGAAGTCGGGTTTTTTCGGAATGGAACGGCGGGGCGCGAGCTGTCAAGCTCGCGCCCCGCCGTGTTTCAGGTGAGATCAAGCCGTACTAAGAAGTTACTCCTCCATCAGTTCGGCCTGAAGCTCGTTGGCCTCCTTGGTCAGGGCGTCCAGGGTCGTCTTGATGTCGGCGCCCTGCAAGATCTCGTTGAAGGCCTGCACAGCGGCGTCGCGCACAGACTGGTACGAGATGAGCTGCGGCTCGTACGTGCCGTAGGGCAGCAAGGCCAGGGCTTGCCCCCACTGGGGATTCTCGTCCACGTAGTCGGTCAGGAGCCCCGCTGCGCTGGCACGGGTCGGGAAGTAGCCGCTGATCTTATCCCACTCAGCCTGGAGTTCGGGCGAGAGGAACCACTGGAGGAAGATCCAGGCCGCCAGTTGGGTTTCGGGCGTGGTGGCAGGGATCATGATGTCGCCGCCGTAGATGTTCATCACGGGGTCGGAGGTCGTGTGCGGGATGGCCGTGACGCCCCACACATCCGTGCTGCCGATGGTCTCCATATCGCTGAAGTAGTAGGGGATCCCGGAGCTCGACCCGTCCGTAAAGCTGGCGCGGCGGGCAGCGAACTCAGGGTCCGGGTATCCCTCAGTGAAGATGTAGGCGCAGCCGTCGTCGGACATGCCCTTGAGGAAGGTCAGGGCGTCAATGGTCGCCTGGCCATTGTACATGTAGCCGGTGCGGTCCTCGTTCGAAATGTCACCGCCAAAGGCGAAAGTCCAGGCCGCCAGGGACGAAGCTTCGGTGTTTATGATGAAGCCACCGGTACCGTCGGCGTTGGCTGCAGCGGCCGCGCACGCCATTTCCCTGAACTCCTCAGGCGTGGTGGGCGGGCCGTCGAAACCCAGTTCCTCCAACCAGGTCTGGTTGTAGAACAGCACCTCGATCGAGCGGTTGGGCGGGAAGCCCAGCCGCTGGCCGCCGAAGGCCGGGTGTACGCCTTGCTGGAGGAAGGCCTCGTAGAAGTCCGCCCTCTCCTCTGCGGTCAGGCCCCATTTAGGATCATCTATGTAGAGGTTCATGTCTGCCAGCCCGCCGGCCAGCGCGTAGAAGGCCTGGTCGTTCTGGTAGCCCACCGTTAGCCCAGGCAACTCGCCCGTGGCGATGCCGGCATTCATCTTGTCGCGGATGTCATTGTAACTGCCCTGATACTCGGGGACGACGGTGATGCCACACTCGTTGGTGGTATTGAATTCCTCGGCCTTCTCCAGCAGCCATTCCTCACGCATTTGGCTGTGCTGATGCCACCAGACCACCGCCTGGCCACGTGGGTCAACGCCCGCCAGCGGCCCCTCGGTCGCCAGTGCGCAGGGCTCCACTGCCTTGGCTGGCTCCCATCCCGCGGTGTCCCACTCGTGCGGGATGCCCTTCTTGTCCAGCGTGGCCTCGTAGTCCTTCAACGTGGCCGCGGTGATGACATCCACGCCGGTGTCAATGATGCCCTCCA
>Ga0268276_1000553_pt1 | contig 43698 bp, 50 predicted proteins | sample saktaG_4_FD_190145 | JGI IMG/M metagenome (GOLD analysis project Ga0268276, IMG submission 190145) | Saline water microbial communities from Sakinaw Lake, British Columbia, Canada - sak_2010_1_5_45m | ecosystem: Environmental > Aquatic > Non-marine Saline and Alkaline > Saline ...
AAATTTTCTAAGGGGGGTGCTTCTTCTAATAAACCAAGTAGCGGACAGATGGCTACTCGTCCATCTCCACCAATGTTTGGGAGAGGAACGATGCCTCAGAGGAGAATTTTTCCCTCAACAGGAATGAGAGGGCCGACCCCAGTAAGAAAGCCTCAGGAGCAGCCCCACGATGAATTGAATGATGTTCTTAAGAAACTTAAGGAGATGGGTAGGGATAAATAAACTTTATTAACCCCTTTTTCTTTTTAGAATAATGATAAAAAAAGGTGTGTTCTTTTTATTTTTATTAATCTTAATTATAAATTCTATTTCAGCGATAGAAATAGAAATGAATCGAGAATTTAAGCAAGGTTCTGTTTTTTCCGCCAAAGTATCCGGAAGCTTTATTGAACCTCCTCTGGAAGAAAATATCCTGTTTTATCGGGATGGGCATATAAGGGTTGCGATAACCCCGGAAATGATAAAGGTTAACGACGATTATTACATCTCAGCAAGTCTTCCTCAAACACAGAATAATTTTTCTATGGTCCTACAAAATATTAAATATTCTAACGGAACAAAAATCCTTGATGACGACATTAAAGAAGAGTTCTCTACTACAGATAGTTTGGCGGTTTTTTCCGCAAGTCCAGGAGTAATAATGACGGACAAAGATTTTATTATAACCCTACAAAATTTACAATCCGGAAAAAGAACAATAACTTCGGAAATTTCGGGTTTGAGCGATTCTTTTGAATTGCAATCTGGACAGGTAAAAAAAGTTACATTTGATGTAGATAAAATTGGACCCTTCATACTGGACTATCTTGAATTAACTAGCGGAGACACGAGTTATTTGATACCCGTTTACGTTTTCAAGAACATCTCCGCTGTGGAAAAAGAAAAGTCCTTTGAATTTGATCCCCCTTTAATTAACTTAACTCTTCCAACCAATTCTTCTGGAAAAAGAATTATTTACCTAAATAATACCGGAGAAAAGAGCTTAGAAGATATTTCATTAATAATATCAAATTCTCTAAAAGGAGTTATAAATCTCTCAATTGAGGATATTTCGGAGTTGGACGAAAATTCTAACATTCGTATAGAAGTGGTTTTCCTTCCACAGAGCGAAGAAGATAACCTACAAGGGCATATTGCGGCCAGGGAAGGAAACATGTATTCTTATATCCCAATCTCTGTTCGTTTTTTGGATAATTTTATTCCAAGTGAAAACGATATTGATCCTTATGCAAACATAACTCCTGTTGACGATAAAGATGACTCCGGAGGAGGTTCTTGGTTAAAGCTCTTTGGATGGTTATTGGTAGTTGTAGTAGTTGTTGCAGGGGGTTGGTTTTTCCTTAAGAAGTATCGGGGAGCGGGCGGTGGCCCAATTAACTTACTAAAATTCGGTTCTAAAAAATAATTATTTAGATTTTTTAACTGTTTTTTTCTTGGGAGAACCTTTCTTTTTATCTGATTTTTCTTTTGTTTCGAGGACATCTCTTAACTTATTTTCAAGAACCTTTTTCTCAATTTGAAGAACTCTCGCAACTTCATCGTAACCATGAAGTCTCCTTATTAATTCACTTAAGATGTCGGACCATCCATTATTGGTGAGCGCTATTAATTCAGGATAAATAACTTCCACGTGTGCCGGCATGTACTTGAACATGAGTATAACAAGAGTTGCAATTTCTCTTACTTCAACGGTTATCTCTGAAAAACTTGAATAGAATCCCTTTTCATTTTGTAGTTCTACCGGCTCTTTTGTCTTAACCTCTTCTATTTTTACTCCATCTTCTTTTCCAATCGCCTCAGAAATTTTATTAAGAGTTTCAGTAAGATGTTCTGGAGGCCTTCCAAGTACCTCTACTATGAGCGTAGCCCTAATTCCTCTCGTTTCGTTTTCTTCTCTATTCAAAGCCATGTTTTTTTAACCTAAATTTTTTAAAAATGAACAAGAATAAAATTAAAACACAGAATATAGCAAAACCATAAACCGCATATTTACTCTTGTCTAGTTTTTCAGAATTTTCCTCGCTTTTTATATCTTTTGAATTTAGTTTTATTGTTTCTGGTTCTATTGGGGAGGGGGGATTTTCTATGGGAAGTTCTTCATTTTCCTCAATTAGTGGTTCTTCTTCGGAATCATTCTCAATTTCCTCCTCTTTTTCTCTTTCTTCTATACAAGCAAGTCCTTGGTCCTTTATTTTCTGTAGAGTAATCTCCCCAATTCTTAGAACGTTAATCAATTCGTCAATTGAGTTGAAGGGGCGAGTATCTATTATGTTTTGTGCAATAACCGGGCCAACTCCCGTTATTTTATCTAAATCTTCCAAAGAGGCGGAGTTAATATCAATTTGCCCGGAGTCACATCCTGCGGATGCCGAGATAAAATTAATTAAAAAAATTACAAGAATTAGAAAGAGGAGGTTGCTAGCTATCCTTTTTATATTTCTTTTTAAAATCATCATAAACTATTTCTCCATTTTTCTTACCTTTTTTTGCAATAAGAATCTTACCAAAAATTTCTAACTCTAAAAGAATTTCGCATTTCTTTTTTTCATCAGCATCCAAATACCCTCGAGATTTAACCTCCAATCCTATAATTTCATACAATTTCCCTTTCCTTTTAATACAAATAAAATCTGGAAGACCCGTCCCAATCGAAAGCGCCCGCATAAAAGGATTATATTTTCTCTTGGCTTTGATAACTTTTCTCTCTTCCAAATCAACATTATTGGTCCATTTATCCAGAATCCAGCCTTGTTTTTCCAAATCCGCCCGAACTTTCAATTCAAAAGTCGCTCCCGACCTTCGAGCTTTTTTCCCTCTAATAGAATTCTCGGTTGTCATTACAAATCTCTCGCCTGTAACGTTCTTCTTTTATTTGCCTTTGCTCTTTCAATAGCAGTAAGTAGCACCCCTTCAACTTTTCTGTCAAGAGCTCTTCCAACTTCATCGGCAACAGAAGAGACTTTCTCGTTTTCTTCTTTACCTTTTTGAAGCTCTTCAACAGTTTTCTTAATGTTTGATTTTATAATTAAGCCGGGCATTTTATTTTCCCTCTTTTTCTGGCTTCATAAATGGAAACAGAATTACGTCTCGGATTGATGCTTGGTTTGTAAGAAGCATCACAAGCCTATCTATTCCCATGCCCAACCCAGATGTCGGAGGCATTCCCTGCTGCAACATATTTAAGAAATCTTCATCCATTTTTTGAGCTTCCTCATCTCCTCTTTTCAAAGCTTTTTCCTGCTGTTCCCATTTTGCCCTTAATGCTGCAGGATCATTTTCTTCACAATAGGATAGAGCAATTTCCCATCCGTTTATTATAACCTCAAAAGATTTTGCAATTCCGTTTTCAGCCCGCGATAGTATTGCCGCTTCTTGTGGATAATCATAAATCATTGATGGCTGAATAATGTTTGGCTGGACTTTTGCCTCAAAAACTTCTATCATTAATTTTCCAATATCTAAAACACCCTGCGTATCTATCCCTATCTTTTCAGCCGCTTTTTTGGCTTCTTCTAAACTTTTAAATTTTGTAAAATCAATTTTAGCGTATTTCTTAATCGCATCTAAAAATTTAACTTTTGCCCAGGGTATTTTGAAGTCTATTTTATTTCCACCAATTTCAATCCTTGTTTTCCCGTGAACTCTTTTCACTATAAACTCAATAACTTTTTCCCAGAGTTTCATGTTATCTTTGTAATCTGCGTAGGCCCACATAGTTTCAACCTGCGTGAACTCGGGGTTGTGTAGTTTATCTATTCCCTCATTTCTGAAATCAGGAGAAAACTCAAAAACTTTTTCATATCCCCCTCCGATTAATCTTTTCAAGTACATTTCATTAGAAATTCTCATATATACCTTCATATCAAGAGCATTTAATTTTGAATCAAACGGTTTGGCATTTGTTCCCCCATAAATCGGTTGCAATATCGGTGTTTGTACCTCAACATAGTTCTCTTTAACAAGATATTCTCTAATCGCATTTATAATTTGTTGCCTTTTTTCAAACACCCCCCTAACCTCCGGGTTCATAACCAAATCAAGATACCTTTTTCTGTATCTCTCTTCTTTATCTTGTAATCCGTGCCACTTATCTGGAAGAGGAAGAATGCTTTTTGTTAGTAGTTCCAATTTATTAACAAGTACAGAAATCTGTCCGGTTTTTGTTTTTATTATTTTTCCTTCAACTCCAACAAAATCTCCCGTATCAACATATTTTTTAGCAAATTCTCTTATTTTTTCCGGAGTTTTTCCCTCTTGCAAAACAATTTGAACATCTCCGCCCATATCACGAAGATTTCCAAACGCGATTTTTCCTAAATCACGATAAGTCATTAATCTTCCAGCTGTTTTTACTTTTCCTCCAGTTTTTGATTTAACACACTCTGCACAGCTTTGCGTTTTGTCAAATTTATAAACATAAGGATTAATTCCCTGCTTTCTAAGTTCAGCAATTTTCCTCTTTCTTTCATTAATTATTTGTTCCTCTCTTCCCATGTTAGTTTTGTGTCAACAAAATTGACATTGACAGGAATTCCAAATGGAGATTCCTAGTCTTATTAAATTAAGAATTTCTATATTTATAAAATCTACTTCCTTCCGTATTTTTTGAAACCTCTACTTTCCAATTCAAGATTAACCAACTCATCAACTATCTGTTGAAAGATATCTTCTCTGCTCGTATAAACATACTTTATTTTCTTAAAATTTTCTTGTAATTTTTGTACCTTTAAAAATAAAGGCAGGAGTTTCTTATCTTTTACCCTATACTCTCCCAGGAGTTGTTTAACAACAAGCTCCGAATCCAAAACACATGTTATCTCTTCTGTTGTAACTTTAGAAGCCAGTTCAAGTGCCTTAATCAAACCTTCATATTCTGCGATGTTATTTGTAACGAAATTCCCTATAAACGCGCTTGATTTTATTAGAATCTCTCCTTCATTTCTAATAAGAACGCCAATTGCCCCGGGCCCCGGATTTCCTCTCGCTCCCCCATCTGAATTTGTGAATATCATAGAATCCTCTAAATATGCAACACCTTGAACACTTTAAAATCTTGGAATATTTCATCCTTTTCTTCAACCTTTGAGATTATTGAGTGTTTTGGACCTTTCTTACATATCTCAATCATTTTCTTTACTTCATCAATATTTCCTTCAAGAAAAACTTCAATTCTTCCGTCTTCTAGGTTCCTTACAAAACCCTTAACGTCGTATCTTTCGGCATTTTGTTTGATTAGTTGCCTAAAAAACATTCCCTGAACCGTTCCCGTTATGTATAATCTAACCGCTTTCTTCATGTTATATAGAAATAACGTCCTTTATTAAAGATTTCTACGGTCTAGCTCGTTTTGAATAATTGTAAGAGTCTGGGAAGCGAAGTACATCTGATTCCCAACACTAATCTTCTTTATACCTTTGCCTTTAATCCTCTTCATCTCTGGCCTAGGGATACCATCTTGGTCTCCAATAACAAAAACCGCGTTGCTTAAGTCTTTAATTTCTCTTATGTCTTCTCCTTTTTTATCCATAATAAATATCTGTTTTCCTTCATCTAAAAGCTCATCAATAACCTTTGGAAAACTTTTCTTTTCAATAAAATAGCCCTTTGCCACTTCTCTTTTCTCTCCCTTCTTATACTTGTAGAGCATTTTTTTTAGAAGGCTTCCAATATCTTTCTTGCTTATATCAATTCTATCTTCATCATCTGCTAGAAAATTTGTTGAGGGGGATAATTCAAGATGTTTTGGGGGGTCTGGAGCTCCATCAAAAATCATGTGTAATTTGACATCTTCCCGAGTATGGTGCGAAACAAAAAAAGCCATAATAACCAGCTGACAAGCGATGTCCATCCTTCCGGCTTTCATCAGGTTAGTTGTATCAAAATTTCCCGAGGTTCTTGCGTTCTTTGAATAATAAAGGAAGTTTCTCATGAATCAATCAACTCCTTAAGCCTTTTAAAATCCTCTTCCGACAGGGGCTCCTTGTATAATTCATTAACAAGCCAAAGCCCGCTTTTTTTTATTTTATCTTTAGGAGAAAAAAGCCCCAACCAATTTTGGGAAGGGTTACACCTCTTACAAGAGGAGACCGTTGAAATTATTTTAGATTCTATCTGTAGTCTTTCATCTTTATCTTTAATAGGAATAACAATAAAACTAAAATTATCTTGAATCTGTTTCGTAACTTTCTTCTCTACCTCTTTCTGTTTTTCTTCATCAACCATTTTTCCAAATTTCTCTTTTGCCTCACGCGTTGTTGTGTCTATTTCCCATGTGTTAAGATAAGAATCTTTATCTTTGTTTAAGAGCGCCCTTCCTATATTTTTTCTAAAGATACTCCTATCTTTATTTTCATTCACAAAATGCTGAAGCAATCTGGAAGGTAATTGATTCTCCCCGGTATGCGTTCCAATTCTCACGATTCTCTCACTACCATGGGCATTTTCTCCTTTTTCAAATAAAATATAAATTCCATTTAAAGGGATTTCAGATTCGTTAAACGGAAAAGAAAATTTGTGCATATTATTAAAAATCTCGTGTAATCTCTTACATCTTCCTCCACTAAGAAAACATAATTGTTTACCAATTCCCAACCCCTCCAGAGGTATTTCGAAATTTTTTATAAATGGTAGGAGAAACTCTCTATATTTTTCCCCGGCTAAAAAGATTATTTTATCATTATTCAAATCAATTTCTTGTTTAAGTTTTTCTAAAACTTTGTTAGCCCATTCCTGCCTTTCATCTTTGGATTTTTCATTTAATGTTTCGTTGTAGGGTTCTATCATTTCCTCTAAATTTAGTAAACCATACTTCGCAGAAAGAATAAATATTTTATCCGGATTTAGGGATTTTGCATAGTTTAAGTTTCCCTTAAAAAGGGGACTTATATACAGCTCACTTGCTTTGGCTCTAGCAGGAAGTTTTTTGCTAGCACAAGAAATTAAGACAATTTTCTTCATAAAATAGAATAGGTTTAGCAATTATTAAGGTTTATTGTTTTTAATCAAGAAGTTTAGATTGTGGGTCATAATCCACAAACATTACTTTTCCATTATCTTTCCGAGAAATAAATTCATAATATCCTTTTCCCCAAGCAATTGGATTGAATCTATCTTCCCCGATGCCAATATAACCCAGAGCTCTCCATAAAACTCTCTTAGCAATTCCGTCTTTTCCATACCAAACTATCCTATCCCCTTTAGTATGAACTGCTTCTCTATCCATGGAAAATCCCGCAATTGGAGTTTCCTCACCCGAAGTTAATTTTACTAAATCTGTTGCAATTTCTCCAACCAGTATATTTCTAGAAGAAATTATCACTCCCCCATAAGTAGAAGGAACCCAGCAGTTTATTCCGACATCATAATACTCTGCAAGATTTACAATTACCCTCGTCAGAAAATCTTTGCAATCCTTAAAATCCATAAAATCTAATTTGAATCTTCTTACTAATCCTTTTTCACATCCTTCTCTAGTTGGAAGTGCCCTCACACAAAAACCCTCCCTGGCTTTCAGGTGCCTTTTAAAAAAATCCATTAGCTCTTTGTTTCTCTCATTAAATTCGGAATATGGAAGAACTCTTCCCTCGTATTGCGGAAGTTCAGATTCAAATAACTGTCTTAATTTATCCTGCTTTAGCGTAACTTTTCCAACAACCCCCGAAAGCCCTTTCTCTCTAGCCAACCGTTCTATATCGGACATTGTCTTTCCCATGCTAAACAATTCTTCCCAGATCTAGTTTTTTATATAGGTCAATTTCTTTATAGAAAAAGTCCACCAATTTTTCCTTACACCTATCTATATCTTCCCAACAGGAAACAGAGTGTTCTTCGCTAAGTTTTAGGTACCCCCCACGCGGTTTACACAAAAAAACCAACATCGTTATTATTTGCCCATCATCTCTCGTAAAATGTCTAACACTCATTGGGTAGATAACCTCCACATACATCCCTGTCTCTTCTCTGATCTCTCTCATTAAGCCAAGGATAGGGTCCTCTCCCAAATCTAATCTCCCTCCTGGAATTTCCCAAACCCCCGGCTTTTGGACATCATCTTCTGCTCTTTTAATTAAAAAAAGTTGGTCTCCTTTAACAATAAAAGCTTTCGCGGCAAGTCTGAAGTTAACTTCAATTATCTCTTTTTTCATGAATAGATTTTGTTTGCATCTTAATTATATTTTAAGTACTTTCAGAGTACACAAGTATTTAAAAAACTCAGAAAAATGAAGAAATTATGAACAAAAAAGAATTTTTCGAAAGTTTAGGGTTTACAGAATATGAATCAAAAGTTTTGGCATCATTTTCAAAACTTGAAGTTGCTTTACCAAAAGAAATTAGTATTGATTCTGGAGTTCCGCAGAATAAACTTTATGCAATTATAAGGAAATTTGAAATGGACGGAATAATCTCTGAAATTCCTGGGAACTCAAAAAGATACAAATTAATTAATATTAAAGGAATGGTTGAAGAGAGAATTCATGAGCAGGAAACAAAAATTAAAGAATTAAAAAAATCCTCAAAGATTCTTTCTAAGATTAAGGACAATGAAGAGAGTTTTACCTTTTCTCTGATTAAAGGACAAAGGGCAATAATGAACAAACTCGCCGAAGAAAACACAAGCACCAAGATAGAAATTTTTGGTGTCCAGAGAAACTGGAGATATTGGGGGGAGGGCGTGAGGGAGATAAGAAGGGCAGTAAAAAGGGGTGTTGATGTGAGGTTGATTGGGGTTATTAACAATGAAACATGGAAGAGAGCAAAGGAATGGAAAGATGCTGGATGCAAGATTGCAAAATACAATAAAAAATTCGGGGAATACCCTTTGAGATTTGGAGTTTTTGACAATAAATTCGCAAGAATTACTATCGGGAAGCCCGAGGTTAAAGATAGCAAGGATTACATAACAATCTGGACGGATTCAAAACCCCTAATAAGGATGCTTAGAAACCAGTTTTTACAAATGTGGAAAGAGTGCGAAAAGGTTTAATTCCTCACAAACTTGGGTTTTAAGATCTCCCCAATTTTTTCGTAAACCCCAAGAAACAATTTTCCTGAGAAAACAGCAACTTCCTCTTTTTCTTTTAATTTCACGTCTTTAACTATGTCTTTTTTCTCTACAGATTTTCCGGTTAATAGCCTCTTAATTTCACTTTCTTTAACCTCAACAAAGGGCATTACTTTCTTTAGGGCTTCTTCACCAGGGATTAAGATTTCATTTAATTTATTCTCTTTAACCGCCTTTTCCAAATCATACAGATTAACAAAATTCTTGTCTTCTTCGGAGAAAATTCCTGCATGAGTTCTTCTCAACTCAAGCATGTGCGCCCCAATTCCAAGTTCGCTCCCCAAATCATCAATTAATTTTCTTATGTAAGTTCCTCCCTCACATTTTACATTAAATAGAATGTCTTTTCCATCCTGTTCTAACAATTCAAAAGAATAAATCTCTCTTTCTCTTTCCTCTCTTTTAACACGAGATTTCACAGGAGGAGTCTGTCTTATCTTACCAAGGAACTTTTTATTGATGACTTCTTGTATCTTCTTCATTTCAATATCTTCGTGTATTCTCATAATTCCAACATAAGTTTTGTCGTGATGAATAAAAAAGCCGGTTAGTTTACATGCTCGATTCAGTGCTATTGGAAGCACCCCCGTAACCTTTGGGTCAAGTGTTCCAAAATGTGAAAATTTCCTCGCCCCAACCATTCTTCCAACCTTTTCTGCTATATCAAAACTTGTAGGTCCGGTGGGCTTGTCTATATTCAGAATTGCAAATTCTATTCTTTCATCCATATTTTTCTTTCCTTTTCAGAGAATTTTTCAATGGCGTACCTCAACATTGTTCTTGGCATGGCTTTATAATACTTTTTTAAGAACCCCTCTAAAACCTTTTTGTCTCTCTTCCCTATTTCTCTTAACATCCACCCCACCGCCTTATGGATTAGGTCATGAGCGTCTCCCAATAAGATTTCTGCAATTGCTAGACTGTCTTTAAAATCACCATCGTTAATAAAAGCAAATGTAGAGATAACTGAAATTCTCTTTTCCCATAGATTACTAGATTTAGCCAACTCATAAAGAATCTTCCTATCTTTATCTAACAAATAATTTCCCACAATCTTATGGGAAGACAAATCCACTAAATCCCAATTATTGATTCTCTTGGAATTTTTTAAATAAAATTTGTATATCTCTTCCTTCAAATTTTCATCAGACTTTTTATATTTACTAATTAAAATAAATAATCCAATTAATCTCTCTTCATGTATCTTAGAATTTAATAATTTTTGAATATCTTCCAAGCCTAAATCATATCTCTTTGCAGTGCTTCTCTGAATTGGGACTTTTATTCCTAAAAAAATGTCCCCTTCACCATATTGCCCCTTACCCATCTTAAAAAATCTCTGAAGAAGCACGGCTTGTTTTTTATTTGAAGCTTTTTTCAAATCTTTTTTCAATTTATTTAACATACCTTTTAAAGAATTCTTTATTATAAAAATCTACTTCTTCAAAGCGTTTCTTATTTGATGCTTTGGTGCCTTAGAATTAACATCAAATTCGTGCTTAGCGTGTTTAGCGGCTGCCTTTTCCATCTCGTTTCCAGCTTCAACAACTGCCGACTTCTTTTCTTTTTCTTCTTTAACTTCTTCTGGAGTTTTCCCTTCTTCTTTCTTCTCTACAACCTTCTTCTTACTAACTTTTTCCGAAGCTTTTAGGATTATCTTTTCCTCTCTTGCTTTCTTATCCCGGAATTTCTTTGATGGTTCTGCAAGTTCAACTCTTACGATTCCTTCAGAATTTTTAATCGCTTTAACCTTGACCTTGTGCGGAGGGTTTTTTATTCCCCTTCCCCACAAAAATTCATTAAGATAACTATCTATCTTTATCTTTTTTAAATCTCTATCATAAATTTTCATATGCTTCACAAGAAATTTTTTAACAGTAGTAATTGCTTTGTTTGTCTTTTTGTATCTAGGAACACTTCTACATTTCTCTCTTAAAGGAATTATGTATTCTCTTTCAACATCCGGTTTTTTTTCTTTTTCTTTTGCCATTTTAACCTAGGTGCTTTTTAGTCTCCTTTGCGGGTTTAATATGAAGTTTTGTTCTTCTCCACGATCTTCTGTATTTTGTCATTTGAGATGGATGCACTTTTTTACCCTTTCCAAATTTTTTCAAAACAGCCCAAACCGGTGCCCACTTAGTCTGTCTTCCTTTAACCGCAAGTTTAGTCTTTTTTCCCTTAGTAGAAAATCCCATTTTATTTTATTGCCTCCAAAAAATCTTTACCTTTTTGAGTAAGTTGTCTTCCAGGCTTTCTCTCTCTAACGCCCCTAATAACCTTGGCAATTTCAGTAAATCCAGCAGCATCACACTGCTGTAAAATTGTTCTAATTATTTTCCCCCCAGATTTTCTGAATTCTTCTGGCTGAAAGCCTCTATTTTTTTTGCTTCCATATTTTGTTCTCAATCTATTCACACCAACAATATTTTTTTTGTAAATTTGCTTCAATATGCTCGCCGTTCTTTTATGCCAGAAATCTGGTTCGTCAATCGGACGTTCTTTAGCGGGTCCAGATTTAACGAATGCAACCCATTCGGGTTCTTTTATCTCTGGAATTTGTTTAAGAGCCTCGGCTAGTTTCAAATTATACTCTTGCTGGTTTATTTCATATACCATTTTTAGGCATTCCTTTCGGAATTAGAACCTTACATTAATAAGGCTAACCAAAACTATACAAGAAACTCGGTTTATAAAGTTTATCTCTGAGGTTTACGCCACTTCTTTACAACAATTGTAAAACCAATTACTCTTGTGGTAAAATGATCTCCGAGCTTTTCCAGTATTTTCTCCGAGGATTCTTTTACTGTTTTTCTATCTCTGCCCGCAGATTTCATTACGGAAATCTTAACATTTCTATACTTTTCAAAATGATTTTTTAAAGTAATTATAAAATTCTCGGTTACTCCCTGTCTTCCAAGTTGAACCCTTCCTATTGATTGTTTTTCTGGCATAAGAATTCCTCAATTTCTTTCTTTTTAACTCTTATCTCTTTAAACTTTTTAACACCAAAAGTTCCGGCTTTCATTAATTTTAATTTAAAGATATCGCTACCCAAAAAATAGTGAACAACAACATCCCGTTTATTATCTCTCCAATCCTTGCTGTAACGAGCGCAAAAAACCGCGGATTCTTTTATATCCTTGTGTGTCGTTTTTCCCTTTATGTTAACAAAGGGACTGCCCGGTTTTGCCGAGTGCAAAACAACTTCATTCTTTTCAACCTGTGCGACAAGTTTCTCATTGTTCTCTGCCGATTTCCCTGCTAGAACTTCTTTTCTCGAACTTGTTGTAAATGTGCGGAATTTCATATCAAGAAAAGAAAAACCCTCTTTTTATTTCTTTGCAAACCATTCATCAACAACCCTCAGGCATCTCTTTTGGTCCCCCCATCTAAGGGTTCGGAGAGCTTTCTTTATTCCTTCCCACTTGTACGCAGAATGTTCTCTTTTATCCAGTTTTACTTTGCCCTTTTCTACTTCAACAGCAAATAACCTCCATGTCTGCCCTATAAATGGTGCCCTGTCTGAGAATCTTTTTTTATAAAGATATTTTCCTGCTTTGTTAAATTTTCTTATCTTTAATGCCTTTAATCCCGTCTCTTCTTTTACTTCTCTCTTGATTGTATCAATAATTCTTTCACCTTTCTCAATTCCTCCCTTTGGAAATTCCCACCCAATCCAGTGCAGTTTTCTTTTCAGAAGAAGATACTCTATTCCATTTTTTGTTTTGGCGTAAACAACAACAAAAACCGCTTTTCTATAAGCTTTTTCCATAATTAACTCCTTTCAGTATTTTCAGCTTGCTGTATTTTTGTTTTATTTTTTGTGAAGAATTCTATTGCTTCCGCAAGCTCCTTGTGAGTTTTGGCATATTCTTTAATATCTATTTTTTTGAGATAAGCTTCACATGCCTGAACTAAAGCAGTTGCTCCAGCTCGTGTTCCCTTAGGATGAGCATGGCATCCCGCACCCATTGTGGTTATGAAATTAATACTTCCCATTACATCGATAAATGGTTTTAATAAAGTTGGATTTAACCCTCCCGAAATAATCGGGCAGCATTTTTTCATGCCTCTCCAGTTGTCATCCTCCAAAATAGTGTGATGGGCAATATCTTCTTTTACCATTCTTAAAACATCTTCATCTTTTTCTGGGATTCTTGCCCATGACTGGTTGAAAAAATGCCCCTTTGCAGCAAGATGCAGAATATTATTTGCTGCTGTAACATCTTCTTTAGGCGAGCCTTTCATTTTTCCAACTCCTGCAGTTCCTGTATGAATTCCAGAAGCACCCGCTAAACGAGCAAATTTAGAGAGAACCAAAACAGAAAACCCAAACGGATTTTCAGGACGGGTAAAAGCCCCGTGAGCAGCCCTGTGAAAATGTATGAAAACATTTGGATATTTTCTCCTTAATGTCTGGACTGCCATCCATCCTGCAGTAATCCCATCAATTAAAAAAGCATAACTGCCTTTTTCAAACCCTTCGTTAATTATCATTTCGCATCTTTCAATCATAGTGTCAAAATCAGGAGCAGAGACATTAAATGAATGAACTTTTTTGTTTCCTGTTTTTTTAACTGCCTTGTCCATGGCTTCTTTTACAAACCGAACCATTTTCTTATATTCGCAAAAATCCTGGTCTGCTTGTGGCTCGTCGTTTTTGACAAAATCACCTCCCCCCGCCCAGAAATCGTAACAAACTTCTGCATATTCTGCTGCAGTCAAACCTATTTTTGGTTTTATAATTGTTCCGAGTATCGGCCTGCCGTAAACACCAAGGTAATTCCTCATATCTTCTATGGTGTAACCCGGACCATCGTAGTGCTCAAGCATTGTAGGGGGGAACCAAACATCAAGCAATTTCAGCGCATTTACTTCCTTCATTCCAAGGACATTTCCAACAATAAATGTAAGAATATTCTGCACATTTCCTCCTCTGTCAAAAATTCTCCACGGATATGCAATCCAAACAAGATTTTTTTTCAAATCAACTTCATAAACCAGCGCATTCAATTTTCTTGAAAAAGGCGTTTCGGTATTAACCTTAAAGTTTGTTCCTGTTGAGGATTCTGCTGCAACTTCAGAAGCCGCCTGAAGAATATTTAGGTTTCCTCCGGGAAGCAAGTGGAATACACATAGGAGATACTCCCCGTTTTTTGGGTCTTTGAGGTTTAAATTAACATACGCTTTTTGCTTATCGTTCAAACTTGAAATAAGTTTTTTAAGTTTTGAACTTTCCTCCTTCATAGAACTTTTTTTTGCCATCTCTTTTTATTATAATTATTTGAGTTTATTTAAACCTTGCTTATCCTAGCCCCTTTTTCAGTATCTTCAACACCAAATCCCTTCCCCTTTATCTTATCCCTCAACTCATCCGCTCTTTTCCACTCTTTTTTTAATCTTGCAGTTTCTCTTTCATCAACTAACTTTTTAACCTCGGCAGGAATTTTAATTTCTTCTTTCTTAAATAAATCTAATCCTAAAACCTCGTCCATCTTTGCAATCGTTCCAATTTTTCCCTCGGCTTTTTCATCTCTAACCAAATTCCATAATACCTGCAGTGCCTTGGGCATATTCAAATCGTCATTGATAGCTTTTTCGAATTCGATTAAATATTTGTCGTTTGCATCCTCGTCTTCTTTAAGTTCCGAGATTATCTTCTTTAACCTTTGATAAGTATTTTTTGCAGCTTCAAGATTTTCCAAAGAAAATATCAGTTGTTTTCTATAATGGGTTGTTAGATTGAAATATCTAAAAACAAGGGGATTAAATCCTTTCTTTTCCAATTCCGAGATTGTAAACAACCCCCCTTTAGATTTAGAAATTTTCTCTCCTTCTTTGTTTGTTAAAAAGTTTCCGTGCATCCAAAATTTAACCCAGGGCTTTTTACCAAATGCACACTCGCTTTGGGCAATTTCATTTGTATGATGAATTGGGATATGGTCTATTCCTCCAGTGTGAATATCAAATTGTTTCCCAAGATATTTTGAAGACATCGCGGAACATTCAATATGCCATCCCGGGAATCCAACTCCCCACGGAGAGTTCCATTCTTGCTGTCTTTTTCCTGGAGATTCAGAGAATTTCCATAGAGCAAAATCGGTTTTATTCTTTTTATCCCCCACATCTATCCTCTTCCCTGCTTGAAGTCCTTCAACATTCAGCTTAGCCAGTTTCCCATAATTTTTAAATTTGGAGGTATCAAAGTAGATTCCATCAGAGGTTTTGTAAGTGTAACCCTTCTCCTCAAGTTTCTTTATTAAAGTAATCTGCTCTTTTATGTGCTCAGTTGCCTTACACCAGATGCTAGGTTCTCCAATATTTAATTTTTTAAAATCATCTCTAAAAATCTTCCAATAGTAGTTTGCAATGTCTTCTGCCTTTTTTCCTTCTTTCGCGGCCGCCTTTTCCATTTTATCTTCTCCTTCATCCGCATCTGAGGTTAGGTGTCCAACATCTGTAACATTCATAACTTGCTTCACTTTGTAACCATTATATTCTAAAATCCTTCTAAGAATATCTGAAAAAAGATAGGTTCTAAGATTTCCAATGTGTTGATACCAATACACAGTGGGCCCACAGGAATACATCCCCCCTTGCCCCTCTTTAATCGGTTTAAAGATTTCTTTCTTTCTTGTTAACGTATTATACAATTTCAAAGGCATGATTATCCCAAGAAAAACCAATTTAAAAAACTTCTTTAAACGATGGTTACAAAGACTTTTCCAGAAGTATATAATGTTCCAGCATCATAAACGTCTATTTTGTAGGGAATGGTACATTTTGGAGCGGCTTCTGGGATTGTGAATAATATTAACTCCGGAATTTGCATTCTCTGGCTTCCTGCCAGATTAATTTCTCCCCTCTTAGCTAAAAGCCAGGCCTCAGCAGAAGTTTTGCTTATTTTACATTTATCTTGTATATCAAATAATCCATCAACAGAGAGTTCATAAGTAAACGCTTTCGCCTCTAGGTTAACATTTTGTAGAGAGATTGCAAATCCTTGCCCTTGGGTTCCTTGTTTTATCTTTAATTTATAATCGGAAGGGTAAATCGCCATCCTTAGATTTTCGTCGTTGGAAAAGAGTTCATCAATTTGACTATTTACTTTTTCCCCAATTTTATCAACGCTATTTGTTCCAGCAGTAAAGATACTCCTAACCAAAATCAATCCAAGAATTAAAACAGTTACCAGCAGAACTATCGTTACAATTGTCCCAATAGACATTTCCATCGCCGCCTTTTTTTCTTTGGTGAAATTCATTTTGTTATTATGCTGGTACCAAGCCCTTTAATATAGTACCATACACTAACCAAGTTACTCCCCACACAATAATACTTAACACTATACCAATTATATTTAATTTTTTACCTTTTTTTGTATAGGAATTATTCTCTCTCTCAATCATTAATCCAAACAATCCAAACAAAATTCCCTGTATTGGACTGAAAAAAGCACTGATTATGCTAAACACCCCAAGAATATATTTCCCCGTACCCATAAAATCGCTAAATTCCATTTAATTAATTCCTCCCAAATTATTTAAAATTATTGCGGTTCTAATAGCAAGGGTAATAGCAACTAGAATTCCCAGACCACTAATCCATACAGCAAATGAACTAATTTTTTTAATCTTCTTACGGACTGTTTCTTCCGATATCTTTTTTTGAAAGAATAAGCCAATTATTCCTAAGATTAAACCATAAAACATTATGCTTGCTGCACCAAATAAACCATAAAGAACCATCATGACTCCTTGGATATCACTACTAATTCCCGAGATAACAAAATTATTAATTAGGATAGAAATTAGTTGAGTTAAACCCATACATACAAAAATCAAACTAATTATTCCTAAAAAATAAGAAGTGATTATCCTGTTCCCACCGCTAGCCTCTTTTTTATCTGCCATATTCTGTTTAGTAAAATTGTCTTTATAAAAGTTATGGGGATGGGGGGAATCGAACCCCCTACACCATGATCTTCAGTCATGTGCTCTCCCAATGAGCTACATCCCCCTAAGAGATAATTATTGATATGCACTTTTAAATGTTATTAAAAATATATAAACTTAATTTGCAGTTTGAAGAACTACCCTCGCCAATCCGTCTATCGCCTTTCTTGCCTTTCTTTCTACTAATATATCTGTTCTCACAGTAACTTCAACGCTGTACTCTCCTTTCCTTCCTGAAGGAGGAAGTAAGTCTCTTTGAAATATTTGAACTAAATCTCCAAAACCCCCCTCATTCGTCCTGACAAGACCATGTTTGTTAGAATAATTATCTACATACTCAATCAGTCTGTTGTATTGTTTTGCGGTTAATCCTTTAAAGATTATTACCGTTGCATCCATGTTTTTTTATATAAAATTGCCTATTTAAGAATTTGTGTTTATTTATGTATATTAAAAAAATTTGTAAGTTGGGAATAGGCCACCTTCTGTCGTTCCCCGTTTCCCTAAGGACGGACGGAACGTGTTAACATTCAACTAAGCCCCTTAAAGGGTTGCATCGGTTGAGATGCTCGTTTCATCAAATCTTTCGTCTCGCAGTTCCACGCAAGTTTCATAACTCAACGAAAGCTGTGTCGTTTCTGTAACAGAGCTTTGCCTCGCGACAATTTGGTTTTCACCAAACAACCTTTAATGTGATGGGCGGACCTTCCTCAAAACCTAGAAATCATTTATTTCGATTTCTTGATAATTTAATATCAAAGTTCCGAAGTTAACTACCCAACTTACAATATTAACGAGAATTGGAGGTTTTTAAGGGTTTCGATACACATATTTTGTAACTACTAATAAGATACAGCATAATAAAAAGATTTATAAATAGTAGTTTTATATAAAAAGCATGGTAGAAGTTAAAGATTTTCAACCAGCAAGAGAAATGCCTGAAACTTTAGTAAGAGTTCCGGGTTTAATAACAGACGGAGCTTTTGCAGAAGCGGTTCTAAGAAAATATCAAGAGCTTGCAGGAAGTAATGCTAATTTTAGATTTAATGGGAGAGGTTCAAATGTTTTTATTACAGGATTGGTTAATAAAGTTTTAGAAGATTCTGGGTTTAGAGTCGCAGTTCCAACTGACAGAGCTTACGAAGAGATTTTTCCTTTAATTAAAGATAAATTTTATACCGATTTTAATGCTTTAGATGTAAGAGCAAAGAAACCCGTTCGTAAAGAAAATGTTGAAATTTGGAATAGGGTTATCGAATTAGCAGAGCAGAGCTTAGGTAGAAGTCCGCAATTCCCGTTCAGAGTTCAGGGATTTTATTGTGTTCCAGATGAAACTAAAAAAGGTTATGAAGCAGGAATAGAACCCGCTAAAAATTTCAGAGTTATTGAAGATGAAAGATTAAGTTTACCAACCGAAACAAAGTTTAAAGAATTAGATGAGAATGGAATGATTGTTCCTTCGAATAAGGGTTTCACTTTGTATGCTTTAGATAATAGCGTGTCGAGGGTTTGCCTGAGCGGCGGTGGTTACTTGGGTTCGGACTACGTCAACTTGGCGGATTCCTACGATACTGGTCGGGTGGCGTTCGTGGACGCCGAAGGCGTCGCGTCAAAATTTTCAGTAGACAAATATTCGAAACAAGTTTTGGAAGCATTTAAAGCCAAAGTTAAAAAGGCAGAAAGTGTAAGGGATGGTGCCTTGTCCGCTTTAGAAAAAATATAAAAAGACACTTTTATTTAAAAAATTCCTAGCTAACTCTCGCAGAGTGGCTGGGCCACACGCTCTTTTATTAGTGCTTATTCGTAAGCCAGTAAAATACAACCTTAACATTTAGTAGCTATGTGAACTATGAAAAGGCGGTGCTAATTGGTAAAGGGGCTACTTTCATTGTCGAGGGTTTACCTGAACAGCAATGGTAACTTGAATTCGAACAACGACAACTTGGCGAATTCCAACGATAATGGTCGAATGACTCAGTCAGCTAGGATTATAGTGAAAACTTACAAAAGACTTTATGATAAAATTATTTGTTTAGAAAATATTACCCTTGCTTACAAAAATGCAAGAAAAGGTAAAACTAAAAAGAGATATGTTAAGGAATTTGAAGAAAATTTAAAACAAAATTTACTTCAGTTGCAGGAGGAGTTAAAAACCCAAACATACAAACCAAAACCCCTAGTAACATTTATTTTACGAGACCCAAAAACTCGTAAAATTTCTAAGTCTGATTTTAGAGACCGGATTGTTCATCATGCTGTAATTCAATTAATTGAACCTTTTTTTGATAAAAGTTTTATTTGTGATTCTTGTGCAAATAGGAAAGAGAAGGGAACCTTATTTGCGATTAAGCGATTTGAGTTTTTTAGAAAAAGGGTAACACATAATTTTACCGGTAAGGCTTTCTGTTTTAAAGCAGACATAAAACATTATTTTCAGGAAGTTAATCATCTCGTCTTGATTGCTCTCCTTGAGAAGAAGATTAAAGATAAACAAGTCATTTGGTTGGTTAAACAGATTTTGGATAATTCTGCGAATTCGTTGGGGGGGGGGGCGAACGACTTTTTGTACTAAAGGGATGCCCCTTGGCAACTTAACCTCACAGTTTTTTGCGAATGTTTATCTTAATGAACTTGATTATTTTATTAAGCACCAATTGAAGGTAAAATATTATATTCGATATGTTGACGATTTTGTTATTTTAAGTAAGTCTGAAAAACAATTGGAACTTTGGAAAAGAGAAATTGATATTTTTCTTAGAGAAAGATTGAAAATAGAACTTCATCCGCAAAAATCTAAGATAATTCCTCTTTCCAAAGGTATTGATTTTGTTGGCTTTAGAAACTTTTACCATTTTAGGCTATTAAGAAGGAGAAATTTGATAAGAATGTTGTTTAAGATAAGAGATTGTAAGGCAGGAGATTTAAGTAAAGAAAAACTTCTCGAGAGTTTTCAAGGATGGAATGCTTATTCAAAATGGGCTAATTCTTATAAACTAAGAAGAAATGTAGTAAAAAGTATTTACTCAAATTAAAACATAAAGTTAACCCAAAAATTTAAATACTACTTGGTATTACCTAATACTACAATGGAAAATGTTAGTTTAAAGTTGGAAAAAAACTTTTTGCATGCAATAGAGGAAATTATGAAAAAGCACAATTACGTAACCAAAACGGAATTTATTCGGGAATCAATTCGTGATAAAATAAGAAAGTTGGAAGAGAGAGAGATAGTTGAAGACAGAGATATGATGAACCAGATTCTTGCGAGCGAAAAAAATATAAAAAAGGGAAAAATAAAAGCGTTGAAATATTAGTATATTTTATGAGTCCCAACAGCTTCGATAATTATTTGTTTTTTTATCTCATCAATTATATAGATAACTCTAATATTTGAACCCAACCAACACGCATACTTTCCGTCCAATCTCCCATGTAATTTGTGAGCCCCATTCGCTCTGTATGGCTCTTCTTTTAAACTATCTAATTTCTCTTTAATTCCTTCCCTTGTAGAGATATACTCTTTTAATCTCTTTTCAGTTTTTGAATTTGCAGTAAATAAAAGATACATTAAAATTAATACGTTTAACTAACTTAAAAAAGTTATCTTCAAAGAAATAATTTTTCACTCGAAACAAGCAGTAGGATAATCTTTTAAAAAACATCAATAAGGCTTTTAGTAGTTATATGCTGAAATAGTCGCCGAAGCTTCTATCTTACACAATAACTCTATCAACGTCATCTTCTTTGACGGCCTTAGTTGTCTCGTTTTGCGGATGGTTTCGAGCTTAGATGCATTCAGCTCTTATCCATACAATGCGTGGCTATGCAGCCTGCCATTTGACAACTGCTCACTAGAGGCATCCGACCGTAGTTCCTCTCGTACTATACGATCGTTCCACTCAGACAACAACACACCTAGTAGATATTATACAAACTGTCTCGCGTACCAATTCTATTCTTTCGAAATAGGGTGGACTATACCATCATCCTTCTCTTGCGAAAAGGAGATCGACGTATTAGCTTTGTTCTTTTAATTAACAAAACTCTCAGCATAAAGCTTCAGTCTCTACGGGGATAAAATTTGACTTACAAACTCATGCGTGATTTTTCTCTTCTTGGAATAATTAATTTTTTTAAACTCATCTACGAGTTTACAAATTTCTAAAAAATCTTTGTCAGATTTTTTATTTTCTAATTTATCAATTATCTCAAGCCCCAAAACAATATGTCTTTGTTTCAGTTTCACGTATGGTTTTAGAAGTGTTAGTATTTTTTTCACTTCCTTAGATTCAACTATTGTATAATCACTAATTCCGGTTTTTCTATCTCTTATATAACCAGATTCAAATTTTCTCTTTAGCCATTCAAGAATACTTCTGTTGGTTGTATCTTGATAAAAAGCTATAGAAGTTCTAATTTGAAATTTCTGTTTATAATCCGGTCTTTTAATTATCTGGAAAAAGATGCTTCCATCTCCATCCAAAAAACCAGCAATATATGCAATTTCTAAATCTGTCAAAATCATCTTCCCTCGGTATTACCATAGTTATTTGCTTTTTATTTCCTTGTTTTAATCAAACAAGGACAAATAATTTTAGGTTTCACCGATATGAGTCGATTTTATTTTTCGTGTCCTTACGAACACGCAACGCCGCTTAAAAAGGGGTAAAATTCCGTTGACGTTCTTAACCCAGCTAACGATCCCTTTTAATATGTGAACTCCAGCACCCTTGCACGCTTCTGCACGCGCAGGATAGGAAGAGCCGACAGCGAAGTACCAAACCGCCCCGTCAATACGAACTATCGGGGGCGACAAGCCTGTTATCCTTGGGGTAACTTTTCTATCAGACACGGCTTCTATTAAAAAAGCACGTGGGTTCACTAGGCCCAACTTTCGTTTCTGCTTTTCTTGCTTTTCGAAAAACAGTTAGACAAGCTTTTGCCCTCGCACTCAACTCCAGATTTCCAAGCTGGATGAGCTTGTCTTTGGGTCCTGCCGATACTTTTTCGGCAGGGCACCGCCCCAGTCAAACTGCCCGCCAGTTGCTGTCCTCTTGCGAGTAAGCGGCTTTAAGAAAAATGAGTAGTATTACACGATTGCTCCTCCGTCACCGAAATGACGTTCTCGACGCTCCTACTTATTCTGTGCGTTTCTCTTAAAGCTACAACAACAAGTTGCAGTAAAGTTCCACAAGGTCTTAACTTCCCACTAGGTGTCTCCGGTCTGTGCACCGGAGAGATATTTTCAGAAGGCTCCGATTAGGGACAGTGACAACCTCGTTAAACCATTCGTGCACGTCGCCATTCAGACGACAAGGCATTACGCTCAATTATGTTACATCTTTCTTTCGAAAGAGAATTATTGTTTCCAATAATCTCTGCATATCGCTATGCAGTTCGGACTATATCTTCTTCTTGTTCACAAGAAGTTTGACGTGTAGTCTCTGAGGATTTTAGATAGTTTAATTTTGGACGTCGATTCATTAATGAAGACAATTCAGCGATTTTATCTAATCCCTTTTTTGTTAAATGTTCTTTTTTATTCATTAAATCAATAATCTCAGAAAAAATATCAAAATTTTTCCTTTTTGATTCTGTCATTAATAAATTTTCTTTAAAAAATTTAACAATTTGGTTGAGATTTTCTAAACCTCTAACTCTGAATTCTTTTCTTGTTCCATGTTTGTCTGTTCTATTAATTTTAACATCTCCAAATTTGAAGTAATTTTTTATTTTGTAAAGAACTTCTTCATCTTTTTCATGCTGTACAATTCTGAATTCGGGGAGGACTTGCCAACCCAATTTCATTCCTTGTAATTTATTAATAGAAACGTGGAAACAACCTTCTCCATCTGTGAAACCTACAATCCATTTACAATCTAATCTTTCCTGCTGATTGTCTGCAGTCATTTAACTTTTACGCGAACCAACTTTAAAAATTTAAGTTGTCGTCGTGAAATGACATACTCAGAGTTTCCAGCATTTAGTCAAATTTTCTCTATATGGTTCAATTTGTGTTTACCCTTCTATCTATGAAACCTTGAGCATCAAATTTTCGTATTTGATGTAAGGCAATCATAATGCTACCTTAAGCAATATTGTTACTGTCAAAATAATTGACGGATTAATATTTCTATCAATCTCCTCATGTCTCCATGAGGTTCGGACTATAACTTCATCATTTAGATGTCTGACGTTTAGTCTCTGAGGATCCTAAAGAATCCAAGATATCTTTAAGTTGATATCTTCTTTGTTTTCCTTCTCCATTCATTTTGAAGACTTTAATTAAAAGTTTCTTAAAACCTTTAACGCTTTTGTGTTGATGTTTATCTAACGCTTCAACAACTTCTGCGAAGATTTCAAAATCTTTTTTCTTGGTCCACAATTTGTATTTTTTGAAGAAGGGAATAATTTTATCAACTAAATCTCTTCTACTTTGCACAATAAATTGCATAGTATCTTCTTGTCCATACTTCCTTATAACAATTCCACATTTCAAAAGTTTTTGATACTCATAAAGAATATCTTCGCTTTTTTTGTGTTGTGTTACATGAAATATTGGGTCAAGAACCCATTTCACTTTTGCAGATTTTTGATTTTTTACGGCGATGCAAAAGCATCCTTCTCCGTCTGCAAATCCCGTGAGATAATGGATTAGTTGATCTCTATTCATAACCCTCGTACGAAGGTTAAATTTTTAAATCTTTAGTTTCCTGCTGATTATCTCTAGCCATTTTTAAATTCTTAAAAATGGATAATACAAATTCTGTTTAAGAATTTGCTTTATCTTCTAGATTTTCACTGTTGATTTATCAACGAGTACTAGAAGCCTGACGAGACGTTCCAGCATATGGTCAGATTTAGTGACCCCCTTTATTTTAAGGGTCATAGTTACCCCCGCCGTTTGATGGGCCTTAGCCACTTTGGAAAGCGGTTTGAGACACCACCACTGGGCAGGTCTCACCGAGTATACAAGTCATTTCTGATTAGCACTCGGCTACGTTTTTGGTAAACAGTCGGGCCATCCTTGTTACTGTGATCTACCAATGCATTTACATTTCTGAAAAACACAAAGATAGACACCCCTTCAGCCGAAGCTACGGGGCCAATATGCCGAATTCCCTTAATCGGTTTTCCCTTTCATGTCTTAGCCTTTTAAGCTAGAGCACCAGTGTCGGTTGTGGGTACAGCTAATTAAATTAAGAGTATTATCTTTTCACTGACTCCCGGAATCAGCGACGAATCCAAGAATTCTTCCGCGTCTGTGGATTACCCTCGACGGTCTTCTTCTTGAAACATTCTGTCGAATGCCCGCTTATCCAAAAGCTAATAATACTATATAAAATTTAATCAGTAAATGAATATTAACATTTCTTCCATCGTCGTACTCAGTTAAGGTACGACTTAGGTGCTGACTAACCCTTGGCTAACATATATTGCCAAGGAAACCTTGCTCTTACGACACTCTACATTCTCAGTAGAGTCACATCCTACTATTACCAGGATTCTCAATCCTTCCCGCTCCATCCCTTCTCTCGAAGAAACTTCTGCGCAGAAAGGACGCCTGCTTACCAGAACCTTCATACTGAAGGTCTCCAAAGTATCGGTTTTATGTTTTAGCCCCGTCCATTTTCGGGGCCCTGAACCTCAATAGGTGAGCTGTTACGCTTTCTTTAAAAGATAGCTGCTTCTAAGCTTACATCCCTAGTGTCTCAGGTTCAAGACACCCTTTGATACACTTAACATAAATTAGGGACCTTAACTTTGGTCTCCCCGGTTCGGGTCTCGGAACGGTATCTTACATACCGGCCCTATTTCCTGTTTTAAGCAATTAGTAGCTTCTGAGTTGGAAAAAACTCCGTAAGCATTTGCTCCTGCGAGTTTTATCCGTACTATACTCCACTAATAAACTAAACAAGGCTATACTTAGGCATATTTCAGCAGGAACCAGCCATCGCCAGATTAGATAGGCTTTTCACCCCTAATCACAAGTCATCCGAGTACATGTACGTAACACCGGTTTAGGCCTCCATCCGCCTTTCGGCAGACTTCACCTGGCTCATGATTAGATCATCTGGCTTCAGGTCTGACTCACGTGACTCGTCGCCTTTTCAGACTTGCTTTCGCTTCGGTTACCCTTCATAGAAGGTTAGCCTCGCCACGTAAATAAACTCCCTGGCCCGTTTTTCTAAACGTACGTTGCAACCCTTTCACACTAAAGTGAATAGAGCAGCAACTAACTGTAACTGGTAGATTTCAAGTCTTTTAACCCTCTGTTAAGAGTACTTTTCAGCTTTCCCTCGCGGTACTAGTGCGCTATCGGACTTTGGTTTTATTTAGGGTTAGCAGTTAATCCTGCTGTATTCAGACCTCCAATCCAGGAGGCCCTACTCTGTTAAGCAACGCCATATCGTCTTCTTCTACGGGACTATCACCCTCTTGGGTCTTACATTCCAGTAAAGTTTGAATCGACAACTTAGGCATTTATGCTCACCACATCTCTGCCTTCTTTTCAAAAGGAGATTCGGTTTGCCCTCCCCCTTGCGGGGAGCCCTTTTCGCTCTCTGCTAATAAGGGCATCACGTTATGTTTTCTTTTCCTGCCGGTACTAAGATGTTTCAATTCCCAGCGTAGTTCCGCCTCTCGGCGCATTCGGAAATCTCGGGTTCAAAGCCTGCATGCGGCTCCCCCAAGCTTATCGCAGCTTGCCACGTCCTTCGTCAAAACCAAAACCTAGCTATCCGTCTACCAGTATAAAATAGTAGATGTTTTCTAAAAATATCCAATCAAAGTCTTACGACTTTGAGTGGGAATATCCTACTGCTTATTTCATTGAGTATAAATACTCTCAAAATGATCCGGTAATTTCTTACCGAACCAACATCACATGAGTGAATATGATTCTTGATTATCTATTTTTTCCAAACAACAAATTGTATGTACATTGTAGCATCGCCACAGGTGCAGCTAATAATGTAATCCCCAAGGGGATTAATGAATAGTTTTTATTATCCATTTCTTTGTACATTATGTTGCTGGCAATAAGACCAGCAATTATTATTCCTGCAAGTACTTTTTCTAATTTATTTTCCATGTTGTTTTTCTTTTGACAAAAAATATTTCTTTTTTTGCCATTTTTTGTTGACTGTTGTTTTATGATTGTAACTTATCTTTGATGTAGAAAAAAATGGACCCGTCGGGAATTGAACCCGAATCTCATCCGTGCAAGGGACGTATTCTACCGTTGGACTACGGGCCCACGAAATTAAATTTCGACTACGATATTATATTTGAACCCTTGTTCATTTTTAAATTTTCTGCATCAAAAGATGAGGGTATGTAGAGAGGCCATAATTGTCTCTTGTATAAAAAATATAGGAGGTGATCCATCTGCAGGTTCCCCTACAGATACCTTGTGACGACTTAACCTACCTTGTCTAGCCAAGGTTCTCCCCCGAAGGGTTTCACCATAACTAAACTCGGTTGGTTTGACGGGCAGTGTGTGCAAGAGACCGTGACATATTCACCGTTCGTTGATAACAAACGATTACTACCGATTCCAGTGTCATGAGGTTGAGTTACAAACCTCAATCTAGACTGAGACGGACTTTAAGAGATTGGCTCCTCCTTTCGGAGTGGCATCCCATTGTATCCGCCCTTGACGCGCGCGTGTTGCCCAGGGGATTCGGGCTGTACTCACCTAACGTAGCCCGCACTTTCATCCGCGTTACCACGGCAATCTGTATATTGTACACTTAGTAAATATACATGCGGGTCTTGCCTGTTACCTGATTTAACAGGTCATCTCACGACACAGGCTGACGTCGGCCATGCAACTCCTCTCAGCGTGTCAGGTAAGCCCTTCAGACTGACCTTCATTCTGCTGTCGCTCCTGGTGAGGTTCACGGTGTAGAATCTAATTGAACCGCACGCGTCACCGGTTGTAGTGTCTCCCCGCCAATTCCTTTAAGTTTCGGCCTTGCGACTATACTTCCCAGGTAGTACACTCTTCGCCTTCGCTACAGCACCAATACCTCTCGAGGAGGTACTGATGTTTAGTGTACAGTGTTTACTGCTAGGACTACAGGGGTATCTAATCCCTTTCGCGCCCCTAGCCTTCATCCCTTACTGTCAGAACTGTCCTCGTGAAATGCCTTCGCTATTGTGAGTCCGTTCAAGATTAACGCATTTTACCGCTACTTCGAACGTACTTTTCACGTCTTCCAGTCTCTAGCTCAATAGTACTTCCTGCGCGCTTTGCCCTTAAGAGACAAAATTTCACAGGAAACTTATTCAGCAAGCTACGGATGTTTTAGACCCAATAAAAATGGCTGCGACTTGGACCGCGAGGATTACCGCGGCGGCTGGCACTCGTCTTACCCAGTCCTTATTCCTGCACTTTTTTACAGTGCATAAAAGCCTTTCAAAATTGAAAAGCACTCTGGCTCGCTTTGTCACGCTTGCGCGCATTGCAAAAGATTCCTAACTGCTGCACCCCGTAGGGCTGGGAATAGTGTCTCAGATTCCCTCTCAGGGCCTCTCCGCTAAGAGCCCTTACGGATCAAAGGCTTGGTGGGCTATTACCCCGCCAACAACCTAATCCGCCGCAGCCCCATCCTTAAGCTCGAGTTTCAGAGATAAATCTTTCCAGGGTAAATCTCCTATCAAGTCTTATCCTCAGTTTCCCGAGGTTATTCTTGACTTAAGGGCAGGTTAGCTACGTGTTACTGAGCAGTTCGCTTTCTCTCGAAAAACTTGCATGTCTAAGTGCAAACCAGAGAGCCGCAGCCTCTAGCAGGATCAACTAGAATTTATAAGAATATCATATTTTATCGACGATAAATCGTGATAAATCCATTCCGCAATTTCAATCGTAAGATTAGAAATTACTTCACACGTCTCCTAACTATTTGGCTTTATATCAGAACTACAACTATGACTACTGTTTCCGGAGAATTTTTAAATTCAACGTAAACAGATATTGCTTTCTACATACCTCATACCTTAATGTAAAGCATTCCGTTATTAAAGTACTCATCTTAAGTTACTTTCATCTCAGAAAAAACGTATTTATAAACCTTTCTCACAGAAAAATGTGGTTTTGGCGACGGGAATTAATTATTTTTTACTCTTGAATCTTTTTTTATCCTGAAATATTATTTCTGTGTGAGGATAGGCGATTTCAACATCTTTTTCTTTTTTAATTCTGGTGAAAATTTCTCTAGTTATTTCACTTTTTATTTCAGACATATTTTTTATTGGAGCAAAAAACCTTACTTTTAATGTCATTGAGCTAGGATTCATTTTAACCCTAACTTTCGGTTCTTTATTTATTTCCTTTGAAAAATTCTTGACAATTTTTAATGCCGAATCGTGCGCAATCTTTATTGCTTTATCCAAATTACTCTCGTAGGTTACATCAACTAAAACTTCTCCTAAAACATAATCATCCATCAAAGTGTAATTAATTATGTTTTGTTCAAATAAGAGATAATTTGGGACTAAGATATTTCTCCCAGAATAGTCTTCGGTGTCAATTGCTCCTCCAACTTCATCCAAATAAATATGAGTAAGGGAAATATCATAAACCTCTCCCTTAACATTTCCAATGATTATTCTGTCTCCAATACTAAACGGCCGTTTTATTACAACCATAAGCCATGCAGCAATACCTGTTATGGGTTTCTGCAACGCAAATCCTAGTGCTGCGGTAAGTAACCCTGCAAAAATACCTAATCCTGTCCAAGAGCCAATATAAGAGAAGAAAGCCACAAATAAAATTAATATCACAAAGGTAATATTGAGGATTCTTGAGAAAATCTTAATATTTGAAATTTGCCGTTTTGATTTTGCCCTCTTAAGCATGTACCTCTTTATCACTCCAAGAACAAACCCAAATGTAACTATTAGAGTTAAAACCATAAGGAGTGTGAAAAACACTCTAAAGCTTCCAAGAAGTTGATTGGTTATTTCCAAAAAAGTTACCATATAAAAATGATAAGTGGGCTGTTTATAAATCTTATTTTATGCTAAATTTGTAAAATAAAGAGGATGTTAGAGCTCCGATAAAATTCCACAACATATCCCATTGCGCATCCCAGATATCTCCCTGCCATCCAAGGTATAAATCTGGATCAACTCTAAGAATAATTGTTACAAGCCATTCAAATAATTCAGTAAATACTGCAAGGGATAAACAGAGGGCGATTGGAAAAATAAATAACCAAATTCCTTTTTTGTTTAAAACCTTTTTTTTAATTAATATCTCTATAAATATTAGAGCAAATACAAATCCCTGTAGAAAGTGTCCAAATCTATCAAAATGATTTCTTTGTAATCCAAAAGAATCCCTAATCCAATTGAATAGTGGAACTTCCCCATAAGCATAATGTCCTCCCGCCAACATAAAAACCATAAACAAAAATATAAAAATGTAAGTTAAATTTGAAAATTTAAACTTTCTATAAAAAATTATTAATAAAATAACTCCAATAATTACCGGAAGAGTTTCTAAAAACCAAACGGAATAGTCTACCGGGTTTATTAAAGACCAAATAAATACCGGAACTAACAGAATTAAAAGCATAAAAGGATACTTCCAAGAATTACCTTTCATTTTATCCTCTAAGAACACTCTTCATTTTTTCCTGGATTTCTAACTGCAACTCAAGTTTCTTTTTCTTGAGTTCTTCTTCATGTTCCTTAATCTTATTCTGTAATTTTAATTGAAATTCATTTTTCAATTCTTTCTTAATTGATTCCTCTCTTTTTTTTAATTCACTATCGAGTTTATTGTGGAATTCTTCGGCTAATCTATCTTTTATCCTTCTTTGTTCTGTTTCTTTTGCAGACTTAAAGCTTCTCTTGTAATCTCCGAGCTTCTTTTTTTCTGAAATTAATCTCCTTTCAAATTCTCTTTCCTCTTTTAATTCAAACTCTTTTTTCTTTCTTGTCATCTCTGTAAGTTTATCTTCTTCATCCTTTTCCATAATTTTCTTCCTTTTTTCTAACTCTTCGAGCGCCCGCTTTTCTTCCTTTTCCATCGCCTCCCTCTTCTTTTCTAATTCTTTAAGGAAAACTTTTCTTAGTTCTCCTTTTTTGTGGAGTACCTGTATTTTTGCCTTCTCAAGCTCCCCCTTTCTATGATTAATAAGTGAATATAATTTCCTTTTCTCTCCTTCTAATTGAATTTTCTTTTCTTTCAGAGCCTCTTTTTCTCTTTTTCCCTCCTCCCCCACTTTCTTAAGGAAAGCCTCCTCTTTTTCCTCCTTGCTTATTTCAAACTTCTTTTTCTCTTTTTCTATTTCCTTTAATTTTTCTGTCTCCTCCTTTTCCATAATTAATCTTCTTTCTTCCATCTCCTGAAGTTTTTCTTCCTCTTCTGTTTCCATAATCTTCTTTCTCTTTTCTAACTCTTCATGGAAAACTTTTCTTAACATTTCTTTTTTGTCCATCACTTGCTTCCTTGCTCCATCTAATCGCTCCTTTTCTTGATTAATCAGAGAGTAAAGTCTTTTTCTTTCCTCTTCCAACTGTTTTTTCTTTTCTTCTAATGCTCCTCGCTCTTGTTTTTTTCTCTCTTCGCTTTTTCTGAAAAAGAATATTCTTCCCCTCTCAATATTCTTCTCCTTTTGTTTTATCTTCTTTGCCCTCTCTTTGTCTCTTTCCTCAATTGTTCCTTTTATTTCATGAAGTCTTGCTATCGCACCTTCAACCCTGCTTTTTTCCTGAGCTTCTAGTTTTCTCTCTCTTTTTTCCAGCTCCTTCCTGAATGCTTTCTCCACCATTTCTTTTCTTTTCTCTAAATTTTTCTTAGCCGCAACAACTTTCTCCTTTTCAGAATGCAACCCGGATAGTTTCTCCGCAATTTTTCTCTGTTCTTCTTTCTTCAAAGCTAAAATTTTATTAGAAAACTCTTTTGTCATCTCTTTTTTTAATGCATCCTTTCTTCTAGTTAATTCCAATTCAGAGTGTCTCCTTAATTGTTCTTTGTATTTTTTCCCTAAAGAAGCCTTGAGTTCATTAACTTTTTTTTCAAGTTCCCGATTAAACTTCTCTTCAACTTCCTTATGCAACTGGCTCTGAACTTTAATATTGTACTTTTGCTTTAGTTTCTTTTCAAGATGTTCTTTTCTCTCCTTGAATTCCCTAATCAATGATGCATTTTTACCACGGTAGATTGACTCCTCATCCCTTAAATGTCGTCTTAACTTTTCGTTTATATCCTTCTCTTTCTTTTTAACTCTCTCGGACAGTTGGGATTTTATCTCTCTCAAGAAATCATTAAAATCGGAACTCACTAATTCTCCAATTTCAGGATCAACTTCACATCTCTTCTTCTCTGAAATTTCTTCTATCTTTTCGTTAATGTTCCTTAATTGTCTCTCAATCTTCGGAGTTCCTTCTTTTATCTCGCTTAGCTCCTTGTGTATTCTCCTGTATGCCGAACCTCTTCTCTTTGGCTTGTATCTTCCTTTTATTTTTTGCTTTAATTCAGAAAATTTTCTTTCAATAAAAGGAATGTCAGAAACATTTTTCAAACGGTTTCTTATTTCCTGCTCTTCTCTATAAAATCCCTTTGTATCTAGAGAATCTAATTCCCTTTCCAATTCTTGAAGTCTCTTAACCCCCGTCGCAAATATTTCCAAATCTTTTTTTACCTGTTCAGGACTTTTTTGAATAGATCTTACACGCTTCGCTCTTTTCGTCCTCTTTTTTTTCTTCACCATTTTATATTACAATGCTTGTTTATTTTTAAATCTTCTTAAAACTTATATCCTTCTTTTTTAAAGGAATCTATTTCCTTATTAAGATTTGCCTTAGCTTTTTTTTCGTTTGTTAAGAATTCTCCTACATTGTAGCCTTTTGTCTTCCATTCATTTAATTTTTTCTTCATTTCATCAACCTTGTGATGCTTTTTGAGTTGTTTTAATACCCTTACCCTTACTTTGTAGATTGTATTAATTACTTTCTTGACTTTTTGTTTTTTCTCCCTAATTTCTTTTAGTTTTTTTTGTTTTTTAACTGGTTCTAATCTTACAACTTTTATCTCCTCATTTTTTAACTTTGCAAGCTCTCTTTTTATTTCAGACCTGTGTTGTTTTTCTAATTCAAGAAATAATTTGTCTCTTGAAAAAATTGAGTATGTAAACAAGCCAAGGAATAGAAGAAGAAATCCTATGAAGATCCCGACAATTATTGTTAAATTTTTATCCGAAGAAGGATTTGTTTGCGTTTTTTTAACAATATTAAATGTTAGAGTGGAAGTTCCTACCGAACCCAAATAGTCAACAATTGCTCCCAGTATATATTTGCCTTCTTCAACATTTAGGGGTAAATCAAGACTTTGGGCGTATTCATATTTTTCGTCTACAATAATCGTCTCTATATTGGAGATTATTGTCTCTCCATCCAGACTTTCAACAAAGTAGTTAAGAACAACACTCTTTCTCCCGATGCTGAATAAATCATAGATAGTTATATCAAGGTTTGGCTTTTGTCCTATAATTACGTCTTGTCCTTGAGGGAATAAACTAAGCTTAGAATCAAATAGAACATTTTTACTTTCTACCTCAAGAACAATTTCAACAACCTGTTCTTTAATTGGATCTTGAATAATCAACTTTCCTATATAAATTCCTGGAACAATTCCTTGCGTATTAAAACTAAGATTTATTTTCTCTTGTTCTCCCGAAGCCAGTTCAAAATTTTCCTTTTCTAAACTAACAATATTTTCCAATTCGGAAACTTTCGCACTAAAATGATATGGTTGTAATCCCGTATTTGTAATTTGAATTTCCTTTGTTAGGTTTGAATTCTCTGCAAGAACAACCTTGAGAAAAACGGTATCAAGTTCAAAGCTTTTTGTGCCTCCATTTTGAAAAAAGAGATACCCTGCCGTTCCCGCTACAATTATTAATACTACTACAAGAATAATTATCCAGAGTTTTTTCATTTTCTTCTAATACTTTTTTTTATTGTTCTGTTCCTATGAAGTACAAAGGCGGTTGCTCCAGCAACGATTAAGATTGCTACTACAAGCCCGAATATAATTGTGGTATATCTTGAGAATATTGTGCTCTTCCCTCTTATTTCGAAATTTGAACTTGAGACCGCAACACCATTAATATAGGTAAGTTCTACCCCCAAAACATAATTTCCTTCCGGAAGATTCTGCGTTGCAAAGCTTTTCTTGAATGTTTTTTGTCCCTCAACCAACATCGTTTCACTCTCTGTTAAAAATACTCTTCCATCAAAATCTCTTATTGTGTATTCTATTGTAATGTCCAGTCTTGGATCCTCTCCCATCGGAATTAATGTAATCTGAGATTCAAGTTTATCTCCAACGCGGATTTTTTTGTGATTATCCGGGATTACAACCCCAACATCAAATAAAAGTTCTTTTGTGCTCACACTTACCGAGATTGGGATTACTTGTCCGTTAACCAAGATTTTTCCCACATAAATCCCGGGAAGTTCTGGAGCAGAGATTCTTATGTTTATTGTTTTACTCTCTCCCGCATTAAGTGTGAAAAGATTTTCTTTTATCGAAACAATATCCGAAATCCCCTCAACAGCTATAGAAATTCTCGCACTTGTTGTTAGGGTGTTTTCGATTGTGAATTGTTTTGTTCTAATTGTGTTTATCGCCATTTGAACATTTATGCTGTCTTCCTCTATTCCAACTATTCCTGTAGTGGCCCCTCCTCCGCCACCCCCTCCGCCAGTATCGCCACCCCCCGGAGTGACTGGAGTTATTGGGGCAGTGTACCCGCTTACAACAACAGTAAAATATAAATCGGTGTCCCCAACCATACTAGTTGTTACCGAAGAAATGCTCCTCATGTTCACCGTTTGGAGTGCGGTTGTTCTCGAAGAATCGTCTCCATAAACGATTAAATTTGCATCATAATCTGTCCCGCTTAAAGATGCCCAACTCATAGAGAAAGTTCCGGTCTGCGCAACGGTAAGATGATAAGTTAAATTAATCGTTCTTGTGCTTCCATCCCAGGAATCAACTGCAAGATTGCTTCCCGTAGATGTAGAATAAAATTGTGAATAGTTGTCAGGAGAGGTTGGGGTAATCATATCATAACTATCAAATCCAGAAACAGCAGAAGAACTTGTTTTTAAGTAGACATCAGAAGAATAAGTATTAATAGTTCCTGCGAGTTTGAGATTTAAATTCGCCGCAGAAACCGAACTTATGAGAAAAACTGCCAAAACAAATAATACAAAACATTCACTTCTTTTCATAGCTGAAAGAGATTAACGTTATTTATAAAGATTACGAGGATAAATTATATTTTGGAATCGAGAAAAAATAAGAAAAATTCTTCATGATTGTTCTGAACGAAAGTTTTAAATACTATAACCAATTATAATCGGTTATAGGAGATTACAACATGTCAACAACAATACAAATTTCAGATAATATAAAAAAAATCTTTGATAAAATGAAAATGTTTGAAAGAGATACCTATAATGATATTATTGAAAGAATGATAGAAGATGATTTAGAACTTAACGAAAAAACAAAGAAGGAGATAGAAGAAGCAAGAAAAGGAAAAAGCATCCCTCACGCTGAAGTTAAAAGAAGGCTTGGGTTATAATGTATGTTATAGAATGGAAGGAACACGCCCTACAAAACTTAGAAAAACTTGAAAATTTAATAAAAGGAAGGATTGTAAAGAAAGTTGAAGCAATGTCGGAAAACCCCCTTTCTCACGATATTAAAAAATTAAAAGGAAGTAACGATTTTAGATTACGCGTGGGGGATTATAGAGTTATATTTGAGATAAATAAAGATAAAATAATTGTATTAAAGGCGGGGCACAGAAAGAATATTTACGAAAGGTGATGGTTTTATTCACAATCTCTATTGCATCCAGCACAAGCTTTTCCTTCAAGAGTTCTTTTCTTTCTTGTTGCGTAAAGTCTAGCAGCTCCCACAACAGTCAAAACTAATGCAGATGGTTCTGGAACTGCTGGTGTCGGAGGTTCAATTGGTTGTTCTCTTAATTGGAGATGCCAAATTGTACAGATATATACAAAGATTTATAAATACTTATTTACTCATATAAGTAATATGTTACTTAATAATAAAAACCTTCAGATTTTGAAAGAATTTAGTTCAGATTATGGTAAAAAAATTTATGGAAGGATGATTGCAGATAAACTAAAAATGAATCAGAAAACAATTTCAAATATCCTAATTGGGCTTGAAAAAGAAAATATTCTAAAATATTCTACAGAAGGAAAGAATAAATATTACTTTATTAATAGATTCAATCCTCAAATTAAAGATATTGTAATAATGATTGAAATTGCAAGAAAAAACGAATTTATTAATAAAAATGAAAAATTAAAAGATTTGTTTTATTCATTAGAAAAGATTACTCAGGGAGTTCTAATTATCTTCGGGAGTTATGCTAGTTTTACAAATAATAAAGAGTCGGATTTGGATGTTTTTGTTATAGGAAAAATAGAAGATATTAAAGAGTTAGAAAGTCTTTATAAAATCAAAATAAATCTCGTAAAGTCGACCAAAGAAAAAATTAATAAGGAAGATATTTTTATAAGGGAAATTATGAAAAATCATATAATAATAAAAGGAGTTGAAGAGTTTGTTAATTTAATATGGTAAGTCTGAAATGGTGTTGCAATGCTAAAGATGGGATTAAGCTGATTGAGCCCAACGAAAATCTTGCAAGGGGCTATATTGATATGGCTGAAGCTGCAATAGGAACAATGAATCGCGAGAGAAATTTAAACAGGCAATTTGCAATCTCTGCCTGTTATTACTCTATGTATTATTCTTTATATGCAACTTTAATGAAAATTGGAATAAAATGCGAGATTCATTCTTGCACATTAGAGTTTATGAAGACCCTTCTTCAAGATTTTTATTCAAAAGAAGATTTTAAAATAATAAAGAGGGCGTTTGAAGTTAGAAATACCTCCCAGTATTATGTTGATAAAATTATTGCAGACGAAGATGTTAATTTTATTATGGACAACGCTCCTTATTTTCTTACAAAATCCAAGGAAATTCTTTCAAAACTCAATGAAAAGGATATTTTGAAAATTAGGACAGAAATATTTGGGTGGATTAACTAATTAGTTAATTAAATTAAGGATATTATCTCTAATTATCTGCAATCATAACCGCACTTTCTTCTACATTTTGCGTTGCTTTCCTCTGCAAGTCTTTCAACATTGCTTCTTCTTTTTCTTCTTCCAGCCATGTATGCCGCGAATCCCGCGCCGATTAATGCAGCGGTTGATGGTTCTGGAACTGGTGAATTAAAAAAGAAAGATTTATATACACAGGAGACAAGGGTATTATGTGTAATAAAATGGCTAATATGACTCTATCCCTCCCAGATAACTTTAAGCAAAAGATGGATAAATTTGCTTGGCTAAACTGGTCTGAAATTGCAAGAGAAGCATTCGTTAAAAGGATGAGACAGTTGGAACTTCTGGAAAAATTAGATAAAGATTTTTCAAAATCAGAACTCACTGATGAAGATTGTATAAATCTTGGACGAGAGCTCAGAGAAAAGATATGGAAAAAATATAAATAATTTTATTAAAATGAAACTTATTATAGATACGAGCATTGTTTTTTCTTTATTCAAATCCGGTTCTTTTACGAGGCAACTAATCTCAGAACATAATTTTAATTTATTTGCCCCAAAAGAACTTCTTGAAGAATTGGTTAATTACTCCGATTTAATATGCTCAAAGTCAGATATTTCAAAAGAAAAGTTTTTAGAGAATGTGAAAAGATTAGACGAGTTAATTGAACTCAAAACGCCTTCACAAAAAGCAATATTAAAATCAAATAAATTGCCTTCACACAGGGGGGATGTTCCTTTTTTAGCACTGGCATTAGATTTGGGTATTCCTCTCTGGTCAAATGACGCACATTTCAAAGAACAATGTGAAATCAAGGTATTCACAACAGAGGAGTTATCAAAACTATTTAAATAATCTTAGAAAAATTATTTTCTTCCCGGGTTTGTTCCATCTCTTGTTTTCTTTCTTGCCAAAGCAGCTGCGCCTGCAAGCATTAATGCAAGTCCCGATGGTTCTGGAACAACAGGAGATTCAGCTTCTTTTAATTGAAGATAACCTGTTCCATAGTTTGTGTTTGTTCCACTAACATTTGGAAGAGAGATAGTGTAATAAGATCCGTCCATTATAAGTGGTGTTGTGGTCCCATTAAGTGTAATTGAAGGACTTATCAGATCTGTTGCATCTGTAACTCTATAAGCAAGTATATTACTAATATCGTTAACTGTTCCTTTTATCCCTAGATTAAAATCAAACCCATAAGTATCTGTTGAGCGAGCATCGGTAGATAACAAATTTTCATCAACTAAAGAATTGATTATTAAGGCATTTGTTTGAACTGGGCTAATAAAGCTTCCATCCCCAAAACCATAACCCTCTGTTGCACCCGTGATATTCTTTGCATTCCATGTTGTAATTCCTACTCCCGGGGCAGTTGTTATATTACGAATTTTTATTAATCCAGCATCAGCAGATTTAGAGAGTCCGGCATAAATAACTACTGCAGTAGCGGTCTTTCCAGCAACTTTTCCAACTTTCTTTACCGCACCTTTAACTTTATCCCAAAGATTTTTCATGTTATTAATCAGTGGTAACCCCTTTTAAAGATTTCTGTGGTATTTTATCCTAATTTCTTCTGATAAGAGTTATGTTATCCTGTAAACCATTAATAAAGTAACCCTGATATGAATTTAGATTTCCAGAAGATAAATCCATAAATTCCCACGAATCCGGATTACTACAATCAATTACAAAAGGAATTGGCTCGCAACCGTAATATTTTAATACACTTTCTATCCATCCGGCAGCATCTGCTTCTGCAATCGTTTTCTCATCAGTCCCATTACTCACCCTCAAATCACTATAAGCATAACTCTCCCCAGTATTACTCCCCTCAGTAGTTATACTTAATGTTCCAGAAGTATTTGCATAAACCCAATATCCTTTGTCTGCTTCTAATTCAGACGAATCCATATTCAATTCCGAGGTTGCAGCATACTTATATTTTCTATCTGAAGAGGTTGCAGCTGAAGAATCATAAAATGCCAGATATGCGGATACATTTCCATCAGATACTCCCTCTTCCCAAGATTTTGTGGGGGAGAATGAAACATTCAAATCATCTATAGTAGTTGTTTCTGCTCCAGAATATCCAATTAAATTCCAACCCTCATTCAAGGTTATATTCTTTTCTCCAGTTGTTCTGTTCTTTAATTCAAGAGAAATTAAGTTCCATCCCGTGTTAAGTACGACATAGGAGGTTGTGTTTAATACAATTGTGTAGCTTGTTGTATTCCCCACGTTTCCCCCAGTATCATTTACCGTCGCGTTAAGATAGTAGGTATCATCTAGTAGTCCCGTTATATTCCAGAAGAAAGTGGTTTCTCCATAAGCCGAGCTATTTGTTAAATTTAATCCTTCACCATTCCAGAGGGTTACATTAATTATACCAACTCCTGTGTAATCAGAAGCGGTTACATTAACAGAAATCCAATCTCTCCAATACATTCCATTCTCGGTTGTTGGAGAAACGAACTCTGCTGAAGGATTAACCAAATCAATATTGAATAAAACACTTGTTAAATTTAGGTATCCAAGAGTATCAACACAATAAAACTGGACGGTGTGGCTTCCCGCAGTCATACTCTCATTAGAAGCATCCCAGTAATTTCCCGCGTTATTAACAAGAGATACATTATCTGCCCCGTCAAGAGAATAAACACAGCTGTCAACCCCGGAAGCGTCAACAGCAGTTAAATTAAATGTTACAGATATTGTGCTATAACTTTGGTTGAGAGGGGAGTTTATTGTTACATTCGGAGCAAGAATATCTGTCAGAGTAAGAGAGATATTAAGTTGAGTATTTCCCGTTAGATTTAATTCCTGTGAATCGGTGTCGTAAGTTGCAAGCGAAGTATTAATTGTATGATTATTTGCATAGGTTCTTGTTCCGGTATTAATATATTCAATAACTTGCTGTTGCGTTATGAAACCTGTCGTAGCAGTTAATTCAGAAAATACAGAATTACTGGTGATATTCCATCCAGTTACATTTGCATTTTCAAGTTGAGCAGTCGAGTTTGAAACATTCACATCCAAATACCATTTTCTTATTAATTCTGAGCTAGTTGGTCCTAATACAACTTCAGTTTGGTTTGTTCCTATATAACTCACATTCAGGAAAGTATTGTTAAGATGTGCTTGGCTAGTTCCGTCAATATAAACAGACTCTGCTGATGAAGAGCTTATTGTAGTATCTTTAAATAAGTTGTTCACATTAGCATTATTAGCAATATAAACTCCGGGTGAATTTTGTGTTATGATTATATTTCCAGACAGAATATTTGAATCCGCGCCATATTCCAGGTAAAATCCACGTGAAGCTGTTCCAGTAGTTGAGATTGTGTTCCCAGTTATTGAATTATAAGGAGAGGTGGTAAGACGAATTCCAGATGCTAAACTCTCCCCAGAAGTGGTAATTATATTTCCTGACACATTATTAAGTCCAGAAGTTAATAGATATATTCCCAACCCTTCCCCAGAAGTTGTGATTGTGTTGTTTGTTAGAATATTGGAGTCTGCAGTATTAATCATTATACCATGACTAGTACTCCCAGAAGATGTGATTGTGTTGTTTGTTACATTGTTGTAGTTCGAGGCAGATGCAATATACACACCCCCATAAGCACTACCTCCAGAAGTTGTGATTGTATTGTTTGCTAGGTTAGAGTTTGAGCTTGAGGAAAGAAAGATGCCATAAGCAGAACTTCCAGTAGTTATGATATTGCTTGTTATAGTCCCATAATTAGAATCTGAAATACTAATACCACTTGCTCCAGTTTGAATATTGTTTATTATATTATTTGTTATATTGATGTAATTAGAATTTGAATCAATTAATATACCACTATTTATACCCCCTGGACCAATAGGAAGTGTAATTGTGTTATTATATATTGTTCCATTCTGGACTCCACTATAATAAATTCCATAAAGCGCTGGCCCTGTATAGAGTGTTGAGACTAGTGCATTCCTAACTATTGTAAAGCTTGCAGTTGAATAAACTCCATATACTCCTCCAGTCCACCCTAGATTATAAGTAATATTCTTCCCATTCCCATCCAGAGTAATATTATTAGCAGTAATAGTAAAACAGGTTCCCAAGCTAGAAACATCATTTTGCAAAGTATAAACAGTATTTGCCTGATTTAAGGTTCCACAATCAGTTAAATTTGTAGATTGATTTATAGTATAATATCTATTAGCAGAATAATTTAACAAGTGGCTAGTTCCATTTCCCCAGCTTATCCACTTATAACTATAAGCCCCACTACTTGTAAAATTATAAGTAGCATTGTAAACATTAGCAGTCAAATTAGTTGCAGTTATGTTTGTATTATTAATTTCAAGCAACACAGTTCCGTTAGTGTTTGTAACAGTCACATTAAACAATCCTATTCCTGAACCAATTAGTGTTGCATTATTATCCCAGTAGTTAGAGAATGTTGGATAGGTTGTATCAGCTCCAGAATTTATACTAACAAATCTCAAATCAGTCTGATTTGCAAATCCCCCTGTATCTGTTGCAAATCCCTGATATGTATAATTCCCCACATCTAACCCTGTAGAAGAATTTTTACTCTGATTTATGTAAAAATTCCAATCAGTAGTATTAAATTTCTGTAAATTACTCATATATAACTGTGAAATTTCAGAAGCTGATAAACTTCTGTTAAAGATTCTTACTTCGTCTATTGAGCCGTTGAAATATTTCAATTGATAACCACTTCTTCCAACCTCTACATTAGTTGCTGTATCTGGTGTAGATGTTGGTAAAGTGGCATTGGTTTCTTTTACACCATTAAGATAAATTTCCAGATTTCTTGATGTGTTATTATAAACAAATGTAGCATAATACCAAATATTTACACTTAAATTGGTGGTTCCAGCAAGACCTGTAGTATCCCAATTATTTCCTCCGCTTTCATAACCAAACCAGATTTTTTTATTAGCTGATGTTTTATTCATAAGTCCTAATCCCCAATCTTTATTAGAACTACTTTCATATTTCATCACTAATGGTATTGGATAAGATGTTGTGTCAGCATCAAGATTACTTGCTTTAAACCAAACACCAACAGTTAAATCATGACCGCCGCTTAATTCTGGTTTATCAGTAATACTCACATACCCACTACTTCCATCAAACTGATAACCTCCCCCATATTTCCCACTCGAATTCCAAACTGCCCCAGTTACCCCCCCATTATTCCCATATCTACTCAAATCCTTAATATGTGTCGAATTTTCCCCAAGTGAACTTTTATTCTCAAAATTCATCATCAAAACTAAATTAGAATCATAAATACTATAATTAGTATTATTCCAATTATAAACAAAACTAGCTAAATTAGGCTCAACTATAGAAATATTAATTGGAATTGATGTATTTGTAGTCTGAGTATTATTAGGCAAAGTTGGATTTACAAAACTAATTTGAGGTGGTGTTGATTCTGTTATAGTCACACTTCTTAAATCAGTAAAATTCACATTCCCAGCAGTATCTTGAGCATAACCCTTGAATGTGTGAGTTCCAATTCCTAAATTTGTAAAATTATTAGTTACATATTTCGAACTACTATTTGCATAAAATCCTGCAACTTCAGAAGCTGATAAGCTTCTGTTGAATATCATAACGTCGTCGATTGAACCGTTGAACCATCCCTGATTTGCAGCACTGAACCTTGAACGACCAATATCAATATAATCAGTTGAAGTTACATAATCTCCAGCTTGGGTGTTTGCAACTCCAACTGCTAAAACTCCATTAATATAAAAGGAAATATAGGTGGAGTTAACAGTTAATGAGTAATAATCCCAGGTATTGGAATGAAGCGGGGTGTATAATTGCTGGTTTGAGCCAGAACTACTTCTTATTTGAAATGCACTGTTGGTTGAATTATAGTAGGCATAAATAGCTATTGCAACTTTGTTATTCCCTATTGAGTCATCTCTCTGCTCAAAAAGATTACCTTGCTTTACAGCACCCCCAGGAATACCTAGGTTCTTTGCCCAACCAGAAACAGTAAAGGAAGTTGTTGTTATTACATTTTTTCCGATATCTATATAATTGTTAGTCCCATCAAATCCATACGCATTCCCCATCTTCCCACTAGTATTAGTAACTCCACCAACTATTGTACCATTATTTCTCCCTGTATAATCAACAGCATTATTCTCAAACCTCCACCATGATACTAAACTATTATCAAAATCAGAAAATACAGAAATATTGCTGGCATCAGAACTATTTACTCCTACAAAAATATCTGTATTGGTTTGACTTGTTCCTGTTGCAGGAGTATTTGAACTAAAATTAATATTAGGGGGGGTTGTATCCGCAGTATTATTCACAGTATAATACATATTTGCAGAATAATTTAAATTATGGCTTGTCCCATTTCCATAACTACTCCAATTGTATAAATAAGTTCCTGTTGTTAAAGATATAGAAGCATTATACACATTTGCAGTTAAATTAGTTGCTTGAATTGAAGTCCCATTAATATTCAAATAAACAGTTCCATTTGTATTTAATATAGTTACATTAAACATTCCTGTCCCATTTGTAACTAGTGTTGCATTATTATCCCAGTAATTTGAGAAAGTAGGATAAATTGTATCAGCAACAGGAGTCAAACTCAATCTCACATTAACCCAAGTATTCTGAGTTAAAGTTAAATTAATAGCAGTAGTATTAATATCATATCCTGTCAAACTTGTAGAAATATTATAAGGTGTATAATAAGTTCTTGTTCCATCATTTATATACTCAATTAATTGCTGTTGTGTTATGAAACCGGTTGCAGCAGTTAATTCAGAAAATACAGAATTTCCGGTCGTGTTAAACCCAGTAACATTTGCATTTTCTAATTGAGCTGTTGAATTTGAAACATTCACATCCAAATACCATTTTCTGATTAATTGAGAACTAGTTCCAACATACTCTGAACTTGTATTATATGTTGCATTTATAAAAGTAAGAGAATTTTGTACATCAGAAGTAGATTTTAGATATACTGAATTAGAAGTTACATTAACTATTGTAAGATTTGTAAAAGTAGTTTCATTCATGTAACCTGCAAAATAACTTAAAGATATTCCCTTACCTATTCCATTAGAGCCATCAATATATATATTATTAAAACTATTATTGGTATTTAAACCACTATTACTGGTTAAGGCTCCGATTAAGGCACTAGAAAAAGAGCAGTTGATTATTGTAAGTCTATTATAAATATTATTTGAACCGCCCATGGCAATTCCTCCCCAAGCAATATTAGTTAGAGTATTATTGGTAATTGTTGAATTTGTTAAACCAGTAATACTCAGACCAACACCACTACCATAAGGAAATGAAAAGTCTCTGATTATATTATTTGAAACAGTAGCATTATTACTCCTTGCAAGATTAAATCCCTGAAGCTGATTAGAGCTTGCAGTCCCACAAATCTGCATATTCTCTACAACATTATTGCTTACCAGGATGTTATAAGTAGAGAATATGCAGATTTGTGGGACTGCAAGCTCTAATCAGCTTCAGGG
>Ga0268276_1000554_pt1 | contig 43630 bp, 43 predicted proteins | sample saktaG_4_FD_190145 | JGI IMG/M metagenome (GOLD analysis project Ga0268276, IMG submission 190145) | Saline water microbial communities from Sakinaw Lake, British Columbia, Canada - sak_2010_1_5_45m | ecosystem: Environmental > Aquatic > Non-marine Saline and Alkaline > Saline ...
ATGTCTTCTGGATTGATGAGTCCGCAATTTCTTAATGCAATCCGAAATTGTTTTTGATAGAATTTTGTCTCTTTTTGTTGCTTGACGGGTTGTAAAGTCATCGGATCCTTATAAAGAAGTCTGGTGACTACATTTCCTTTGATAATGTGCTCTTCTAATATTTCGTCGATGTCTGTTAGTTTCACAGAAACATAAAGCAAATCATCGGGTAAGACTTTGATGATTGGGCCTTGTAAGCAGACACCAAAACATCCGGTTTTTATGACGCTGACCGTACTATTTAGGTTTTTATCAGAAATTGCTTTTTGAAGAGACGAAATGAGATTTACATTGTGTCCAGTCTTACAGCTGGCTCCGTCACATACGAGTAAAGTTATTTTGTTATTCATAGGTTACACCTGCCTTATCAAAGGATTTGACTAGGAGGTTTTCACTCAGATATCCGCCTTCAATTACAACTTTTTCAATTAACTCCAAAGCTTTATCTTTAGAAATCTTTCCATATATCAAAGGCTCTTTTCCAGGGATGCACACTTGAACAGTGGGTTCCATGTAGCAATATCCTAAACAGCCAACACTCACAACTTTGACGTGCGATAGTTTCTTTTCTGATATTACAGAGAGTAGCTCGTTGTAGGTGTCTCTTGCGCCGGAGGCGATCCCGCACGTTGCCATACCAATGAGAATTTCAACGGTTTCTTCTTTTGATTTTCCGGTTTCTCGTAATTCAATCTTATTTTTTAAGGAATTGCGTAAATTGATTAGTTCAGAGCGAGAATTAATTTTCATTGTTTTCACCCCTAAACTTATTTAATACTTCAGGAACTTTATCTTCTGTCATGTATCCAAACACTGTATCGCCGACTGTTAAAATTGGAGCCAAACTGCAGGCACCAACGCATCTTACATCCTTAACCGAGAACAAACCGTCTTTTGTAACCTCGTTCTTTTTAACGCCAAGTTCTTTTAATACTTTTTTCAATACCTTTTCGGCACCTTTGACGTAACATGCAGTTCCCATGCATACGCTTACGACATATTTTCCGGTTTTTTCTTCCGTAAAATAAGAGTAAAAGCTAACGACTCCATTGACCTTTGCAGCACTGATATCGAGTTTTCTTGCAATGTAGAGCTGAAGGTTCGGAGGAAGATATCCGAAGATGTGTTGAGCGCGGTGAAGCACATTGATCAGACGTTCGACGGGATCATCTAAAGTTTTGATGTACTCATCCAATTCAGCCAGTTTTTCTAAATCCAGATCCTTTAAATCCAAATTTACTTTTTCCATATTTTTGTTTCCCTTTCCCGTAAGTAAAAAAGACTTACAATTTTCATATATATTAATTTTCTATGAAAGTAAAATAAGAGGTAGTACCGATACCCATCTAGCTAGGTTTTATCAATCATCCCGATGAAGATTGAAGTGTGTTTCCCGTAATAAAATTAATGTCCTTTTGATTGATAATGTAACCTTTTACAAATAGAAAACAAGCAAAAGTATTGGATGATTAATGGATGCCATTCAATCTTACCTATTGGTTTGCTTGTTTCTTTAGCCATCTTCATTATACCAAAAAAGAATGTAAATAATTCATTAGTTTTCATGAAAACGTTTTATGCAATTTTAACTTCCTTTTGAATCATTTTGACGAATTCTGAAACAGAAATTTTGACTTGTTCTTTTTCTCCATAACGCCTGTAGGTTACCATGTCGGAAGCAGCTTCTTCATCGCCGATTACAACCTGATAAGGGATTTTTTTCGTTTGTGCTTCGCGGATTTTGTAGCCTAGTTTCTCATCTCGGTAATCTTCTTCGACTCTGATATTAGCTTCTTTTAGAACTTCAATTAAATGATCAGAAGCCTGTTTGTGAAATTCAAGGTTTACAGGAATGACTTTAACTTGTACGGGTGCGAGCCATGTTGGAAATGCACCGGCGTAGTGTTCAATCAAAATACCGATGAATCTCTCAATCGATCCGAATAATGCTCTATGAAGCATAACGGGTCTTTTCTTTTCTCCAAGATGGTCAATGTAAGTCAAATCGAATCTTTCAGGCAAGTTCATATCTAATTGAATTGTTCCACATTGCCAAATTCGGTTCATGGAATCTCTAAGTTTAAAATCGAGTTTAGGGCCGTAGAAAGCACCGTCTCCAGGATTAACCACATATTCTTTGTGCATAGATTCAAGCGCGCTTGCGAGTGCAGCTTCCGCTTTGTCCCACGTTGCGATTTCACCGATGTATTTTTCAAGTGGTCTTGTTGATAGCTCAATATGATAACTCAAATCAAACACAGAGTAAACATAGTCAAACAACCGGACGAGGGAAGCGACTTCCGTAACGATTTGATCTTCCGTCATGAAGATGTGAGCGTCATCTTGTGTGAAGTTTCTGACTCTAAAGAGGCCATTGAGAGCCCCACTTGCCTCATGTCTGTGAACTAAACCTAATTCTCCGACTTTCAGAGGGAAATCTTTGTAAGAGTGCAAGTCTCTTTTATATACAAGCATTCCGCCAGGACAGTTCATCGGTTTGATTGCAAATTCAGTATCATCAATCTCTGAAGTGTACATGTTTTCCCTGTAATTCTCCCAGTGACCCGATATAACCCATAAATCTTTATTGAGCATAATTGGAGTTTGAATCAGTTTATATCCTTCTTTAAGATGGACACGATACCAGAAACTTTCCAATTCTCTTCTTAAAATCATTCCGTTTGGAAGCCAAAAAGGGAACCCTGGGCCGTATTCGCTTAGCATGAACAAATCAAGCTCTTTTCCAAGTTTGCGGTGGTCTCGTTTCTTTCTTTCTTCAAGAATTTCCAAATGGTTTTTCAAATCTTCTTGCGTGAAAAATGCTGTTCCATAGACTCTCGTCAACTGTTTGTTTTTAGAATCTCCACGCCAATAAGCTCCCGCCAAAGACAAGAGTTTAAAATGGCGAATCCATTTCGTCGATGGAAGATGTGGCCCTCTGCAAAGATCTGTAAAATTGCCTTGGGAATAAGAGGAAATTTCTTCAGAATCAGGAAGATCCGTTATCAACTCAACTTTATAGCGATCCGATTTGAAGAACTCGAGCGCATCTTTTTTAGACATGACTTTGCGTTCAATCTTCTGATTTTGAGAAGCCAACTTAGTCATCATTTTTTCAATTTCAGGAAGCTCAGACTCGGTCAAAACATGATCTCCCAAGTCCATGTCATAGTAAAAGCCTTCTTCGATGTTGGGTCCCACTCCGAAAAGTGCCCCTGGATAAAGAGACTTCACAGCTTCAGCCATTAAATGAGCGGTTGAATGTCTCAATATTTCGATGGCCTCAGGACTTTCTTCCGTGATGAGTTCAAGCGAAGCATCTTCAGACAAAACATGGTCTAAATCTACTATCTTGTCATTTACCTTCGCCCCGATGCTTTTTTTCCTTAACGAAATAGAAATCGCATTTGCAATCTCTTCAATCGTCATTCCATTTTGAAACTCACGGACGGATCCGTCGATAAATTTGATTTTCATAGTTTCCTCCTATAAATAAAAAAGTCGCCCTATATAAAGGACGACAATGCGCGGTACCACCTTTGTTCCAGATTGCTCTGGCACTCAATCCGTTAACGCCGGAATACGGAACTTTTTCAAAAGTCAACTCCTTGGTGGTAACATACACCCTTAGATTCAGCGGCTTTCACCCTCCCGCTGTCGCTTTGAACTAGGTATGTCTGTGTTGTCCAATTCAACGTATTTATCTTACTATCATTATATATGATTCTTACTGTTTGTCAAGTCAAATTCTAGGTTTTTCAGTTAAAACGAATTCTTCCGCCAACACGAGAATTCTTTCATAAATTCTAGATGCTTTTACTTTTTCGGTATCCGAATTATCAATCCTTAATGAATCCCTCAAAACTCGAACGGGCATGTTGGATGAAAAGAACGTCGGAAGATTTTCCAGGACGCGATGTTGAAGAATCGGTCCGAGGACTTCGTCTCGTATAAACGCGCTTGGAGCTTCTCCACCAATATCATCTAGGAACAGAATGTTCGCAGATTTTAGCCTTTCAACCTTCTTTTCCAAATCTCCTGAGCCAATGGAGGATTTCAACTCTCTTACAAGGTCAGGATAATAAGCAAATAGAATCGAATATCCAGCTTTTGCAAGTTCATTTGCAACACATGCAAGTATATAAGTTTTTCCTGCGCCAAAAATTCCTGAAATGTACATTCCTTTTTTTGGAGAATTTTTTGAATAGTTCTTCAAAAAATCCATAATGTATTGATGAATGGCTTTTCTTTCATTTCCAATCAGGTCAAAGTCCGACAATTCGGAGTTAAATATTTTTCTTGGGACATAAAGTGCATCGATTTTTAATTTTGTTTCATCAAAGGTATTGAATCTACATTTGGTGTAATCCAAGATGACATCATCCTGATAGAACCGAAGCATTGGCGTCATGCCTGAAGTGCCTAGTTTGCAGTCATAGATACCGGGGCAATTTTGGCAGGTTGTCTTAGCTTCCTTAAAGGTCATAAAGCCGTTCATGTTGAGAGTGATTGTATCATGCTTCAGATCGTTTTCAAGCACAAAGCGTCGGATGACTGGGTCTTCCAACAGTTTGTCAATCATATCATCAGAACTTGTTTTCTGACGAAAATCTTTGAGATATTCTTCTGCTCTTTTCATGGCTTCACCCACTTTCTTATTCAATGGAATTATAATACTCGTCCAGCCAATCGATTTCGATGTCCGGCTTGTTTGTCTTCGTATATTTTGTCTTTTTTCCTTTTGCCATCGATTGATCATATTGGCTCTTTAAGTGCTTTACATAATCCATTGCGAGTTCTACTGTTTTTATCTGATTTCTCTTCCAACTCGATCCTACTTTTTCAAAGTAATCGTAGCTCGGAAGATTTCCATTCTTGATTTGGAACGTATAAGCCAAAAGGACGTTGGCGACCCCCTTGTCAAGGCCGATGTCTTCAATCAGTCGCTCAGCAACTCGAAGATCCGAGGCGTTGACATGTCCATCCCCCAGTTCCTTCAGGAGTTGAATAGGCGGAACGACTTTGAAATACTCAAACGGATCTTGAGGAAGATCTTCAATGTTCTTCAGGGGTTCTTTGCTTGAGGTGTGTTCTATTCTAGAAGACAGTTTATAATGCTCTCTTGCTTCTGTCGCTAGTCTGCTGAGACTGACGATTTTGGTCTTTTCATCGAAACTTCTTGCATAGATGTCTCTTGCATCTAATTCATTCAGCCCATATACGTAAGCTAGATTTAGAATTTTATTCTTGACTGCTTTTGTCAATAGTGAAGGGTCATAAAATTCTTTTGGAATACTCTCTTCAAACGTTCTCCATTCAAAGGGATGGTTACTCACAAAAACACCATTGCCATTATGAACGCCAATCAAATCTTCTTCGATTTCGGGTTCAGAAAGAGGCATTGAAGGAAAAACTTCATCAAATGATTTTGTAATCCGTATATAGTTCTTTTTATTAAAAGATTTCGTTTTGAAAATATCAAGGACTTTCACAAAACGATCTTTGGAAATCGATGATTTTAAGTATTCTCCAAGGACGCCATCATTGACGAACGCAGAAGGCGACATCGGCATGTTGATTTCATAGATGAATTGGTCATTTTGATAAAATACATCCAGAAGCCCGATGGCCTCAAGACGATGGCGATCTTTCTCAATCTCAGTGACGCTTTTATTCACTAAAGATTCAAGATCATTATGCAGGTATTCTTTTGATGATAATTTTTGGCGATCAAGAAGGCTCGCAAGCGTGCAAAACAAAACAAACGCTCCCTCACCGATAATCGGTTGGTAAAAAAGCGTTAAGGTTTGATAATCCTGGCTTGAAATAACCGCTTTTGAAAACGCAACAAAGCGGTCTGTGCTTCTGAGTCCTTCCAAAAATATACCTCCCTAAGGATGAAGTGCAGTCCCTTTGAATTTGAGTAGTTTATCTAAATCTTTATAGAATTCAATGACTTTTTTTTTGGGTCGTCCAAATCCTGCAAAACTAAAGAAATTGACTTTAAAATCAATTCCACATTCAATTGGAGTCACCTGTGTGATGGTCACGATGATGTCATACCCATTTGAAATTACGTAAAGTTCTCCATGTTCGGGGTTGACATTTCGAACATCGAATTTGCCCGATGATGCCATTTTTTCAAATGCTTCCAAACACTGTTTGAAATTGTTTCTGTAATATCTCGTTCTTAATCCGGGATCCGAATGAAGTTCCCTTGTTTCACACGTTGGTGAAAAATAACTAGAAAATGACATCTCATCACTCCTTATAATATCTTCAATAATTTTTCAAATTGACTATATGTCGATTCAATATCTTTCGAGTTGTCAATGACAAACGTCGCCAATTTTTTCTTTTTCTCGAGGGACATTTGAGCCTTGATTTTTAACTTGGCATTCTCCAAATCTACGTGATCTCGGTTCATCAAACGTTCTATTTCAGTTTTCATATTTGCGTAGACGCAAATTGTTTCATCGCACAATTCATGAAAATCAGATTCAAATAACAGTGGAACAACCAAAACAACGATTTTGGTATTTGTGGCTCTGAATTCCTGTAATTGTAGAATGACTTCGCTTTTGATAATCGGATGAGTCAAGCTATTTAGTCTTTTTCTTTCAGAATCGTTTAAAAAGATGAATTTACTGAAATACTGCCAATTGATGTTGTCATCATCCTTGAGAATCTGGGTTCCAAAGGCGTCTACCAGTTTATTATACAATACTTTTTTGGGTTTTGACAATTCTTTATAGACAAAATCGGTATCCACTACAGGAATGCCAGCATCTTTGAACCACATAGAAACCGTAGATTTTCCAGAGGCAATGCCTCCGGTCAAACCAATTACTTTCATCTGAATCACTCACATTCTTTGACATTTTGGACAAAAATAGGACGTTCTTCCTGCCACCTTTGTCTTTTCAAGGACAGTAGAGCACTTCTTGCATAACTCGTCAGCGTGTGTATGAACATTCAATTCATTTTGAAATCTTCCTGTAATGCCGTCTCCATAACTGAAACTATGGACGGACGCGCCTCCAAGGTCAATTGCCTTCTGTAAAATGTTTTTTGAAGAAATGGCGATGTTCTTAAATTCTTTATCGGTAATCGATGAGCAAAGTCTCGCTGGATGAACTTTGCTTGAATACAGTACCTCATCTACATAGATATTCCCTAGTCCAGATACAACGGACTGGTCCAAAAGCCCAGCTTTGATGGGCCGATTGGAATGATGAAGTAATTCCTTTAAATACGTCCAGGAAAAGCCTTCATCAAATGGCTCATACCCAAGCGTTGAAAGTCCGGTTTTAGAGATTTGTTCAAAACCAAGCACTTCCATTGTGCCAAATTTACGAGTATCGTGATATCTTAATGATTCTCCACTCTCTAGGAAGAAAATCATATGTTCGTGCTTTGAAATTGGAATTGTGGAATCTTTGATAAAATATTTACCTTCCATCCGAAGATGGCTTATGAGTTTATAATTGGTGAGGATGAAAATGAGATACTTCCCTCTTCTTTCAATGCCGTGAAAAGTTTCACCAATCAATTTTGAAGAAAATGTTTCGACAGTATCGTTGACTATCATTTTATCATATAACGCTTGTACTGAAACAATCTTTTGGTTTAAGATTCTTGGAAGTAACGTAATTCTTACCGTTTCTACCTCTGGTAACTCAGGCATCTTACTTCACCTCAAACAAATTCGTTCCGAAACTGCCTTCAATCGACAATGGAATTGAGAAGGGAACTGCATGCTCCATCTTGTCATAAACCATCTTTTCAACAATGTCTTTTTCTGCAGGTGGAACCGAGAAAACAAGCTCATCGTGGATTTGTAGGAGCATTTTGGTTTCTAGTTTTAGTGATTTAATTTCTTTTTCAATCAAGACCATTGCTATTTTTAAAATGTCCGCGGCAGATCCTTGGATCGGTGCATTCATTGCCATTCTCTGACCAAATTGTCTCAATTGATAGTTGCTTGATGAAGCTTCCGGAATATACCTTCTCCTTTGAAACATCGTTTGGACATATCCTAGGGTCTTCGCATCTTCGATTTGTTTATCCATGAATACTTTGATTTCAGGGTAGTTTTCGAAATAATGAGCAATGAATCTTTCTGCTTGTTTCGGTGAAATTTGAAGATCTTCAGATAATCCCCATGCCGTTTTTCCATAGATGATCCCGAAATTGATTGCTTTTGCTTGCCTGCGCATAAGTGGCGTGATGTTTTCTGTATGAAAAATAAGTTTGGCAGTTGAAACATGGATATCTTCATTGTTGATAAAGGCTTGTTTCAACGCTTTGACGTCCGCCATTTCCGCTAGTACTCTTAATTCGATTTGAGAGTAGTCACATGAGAAAAGTAATCTGTCATTTTCAGTAACGAAAATTTTTCGAAGTTCTTTTCCTTCTTCGGATCGAATTGGGATATTTTGCAGATTGGGTTCAATCGATGACAATCTTCCGGTTTGAGTGGCGGCTTGTTTATATATGGTATGAATCTTTGAGTCGTTCTTAAGGGTAAGTGCTGATTTTAAGCCTTCATAATACGTCGAATACAGTTTCGTGAGTGTTCTGTATTCCATTAGACTTCCGATAACTGGATGGAATGAATCTAATTGTTTTAATACGGATACATCCGTTGAATATCCAGATTTATTCTTCTTCGAGTAAGGTAATTGAAGTTTTTCAAAGAGAATCGTTCCAAGTTGTTTTGGACTGTTTATGTTGAAGTTTTCTCCCGAGAGGTCATAAATCAACTTTTCCAAATCATCGATTCGTCTTTTTAAATCCAATCCAATTTCTTCTAGTTTTTCAGCATCAACAAAAATGCCTGTATATTCCATGTCAGCTAGTGTGCCAGATAGTGGTAACTCAATGTCATTGAGGAGCCTTAATTGGTCATAAGCTTTATTTTTTTGAAGCATATCATCTTTGAGCATAAGGATGGCTTTCGCCTTATTGACGATATGGTCGGATACAATTTTTTCGTCTTCAGGCAAATTGAATTTAGCGCCTTTGGAATATATTTCTTCATCGTAAGATACATCATAGTAGTCAAATGATGAAACGATAACCTTAAAATCTTCTTTGGTCAGGTTTGGATTGATGAGATAAGCTGCGAGTAACAAATCGAACTCGACGCCATTCACTTCCAAATGATCCCATAACAAAGAAACTTTCATTTGTTTGAAATCAAAAGTGTATTTAATCTTCTTATCGTCCTTTAACCATTCTTTAAAAGATTTGGATTCTTTTGCATATTCGTAAGGGATATAATAACGCCCCTTATGGCTTGCGAGTCCGAATCCAATTCGTTGAGCAACGTGATAGTTTGACCCAAACAGTTCTAAATGGATGCTCATTGGAGATGTTAAAATCTTTTGGATTTCTTGGTCGGATTTCAAAATTGAATAGGAAGAAGAGATCGGTTCGATCTTTACTTCTTCCACTTTTTTCTGAGGAACTTCCATTCTTCTTAAAAAGTGATGAAACTCCATCTTTTGATAGAAAGAAGTTAATTGATCAAAATCGGGTCCGGTGTATTCTAAATTTTCAATCACGATTTGATTCTCAAAATCAGTTGAAATCGTTGCGAGTTGTTTAGAGAAAAATGCAACTTCTTTTGAAGTCTCAATTCTTTCTTTCAATTTGCCTTTTAATTCAGAGGTGTGTTCGAATATATTTTCTAGCGTATCATATTTTTCTAATAAAGATACTGCAGTCTTGTCTCCAATCCCTCTGATCCCCGGAATGTTGTCCGAAGGATCTCCAACGAGTCCTTTGTAGTCTGTCATTTGGGAAGGGCGAAAGCCAAGTTTCTCAATCATAAAGTCCGGTGTATAAGTATCGTATTCCTTAAACCCCTTCTTTGATACAATCTGATTGACATTTTGATCTAATAATTGGAAAAGGTCGTGGTCATTACTAATGATGGTGACTTCATCAAATTTGTCTTTGAAATGCTTGGCACAAAATCCAATGATGTCGTCCGCTTCATATCTGTCCTGAACATAATAAGGTATCCCTGCGGCAGCAAAATATTCGCTCATGAAAGGAAACTGCATGACAAGTTCTGATGGCGTTTCTTTTCGTGTGCCCTTATAATCTTCAAAGACTTCATGGCGATGAGTTTTACCTTTAGGGTCAAGCGCAACCAAAAGATGCGTAAAATCCATCTTAAAAATCATTTGCATAGAATTTACAAGACCGTAAATACCATTGGTATAGACTCCGTTTGAGTTTTGCATTAAGTTCCCCATTGCAGCTGTCGCATAGTAAGAACGAAACAATAGATTGCTTCCATCAATCAATAGCAATTTTTTCATTAGTTCACCTCGATGTATCAATTAATTCTATCACAGAACGAAAAAAAATGCACAGTGGATGTGCATTTTGAGGCTGTTTATTTTTTTGAAATATTACGTTTGTAAACACTTAACAACCCTTTTAATATCAGTAGTTCGTCGAGTGGATACACTTCGTTTAGCAATGGTAAAATCAGTTTAGCATGTCCTCCGGTGAGTATCACTTTTAGGTCTGGATGATTGACTTGTTTCTTAATTCTTTGAATCATCCCTTCAATCATCGATGCATGTCCAAACATCAGTCCAGATTTGATAGAATCTGTAGAATTGGTTCCCAACAATTTTGAAGGAGTGTCCAGTTCAACTTGAGGAAGTAGACTTGTTTTCGTGACCAAAGCATTTCTGGAAGTGGTCAGTCCCGGAGCAATAACGACACCTTTGAGATTAGAATCTTCAATATAGGTGAAAGTTGTTGCCGTTCCCAAATCAACAATCAGAATCGTCTTGTCATACAAAGAGATGGCTGCAACAGCATTTGCAATGATGTCTCCTCCGACTTCTTTTGGATTGTCGGTGGTAATCTTCAATCCGGTTTTAACACCCATTCCAAGGAAGGTCGGAATCAAACCAAACCGTTCTTGAAAATAGTCTTTAAATACTTCATTCAATTCTGGAACGACACTTGAAATAACGACGGCATCAACGTCTTTAAGAAATTGATTGAGGGTAATGGCATACTCGTCTGCAGATTTTGTTTTTTCGGTATTAATCCGGTAAACATGATCAATCTTATCTCCGGTTTTTGAGAACGCAATTGCAATCGACGTATTTCCGATGTCTATCAAAGAAATCATGTTAATTGCTCATTTCTTCTGATTCATCGTCTCTGTTCATATTCATTGTCAATCGCATGTAAATCGTTCCACCGATAACTGCTGCAAGAACGGCTTCAATGGTAGCTGAAATTGGAACAAAAGATGCTACTAAAGCAGTTAAATACGGAATAAAAGATTCAGCAAGAGAATTATAACCCAAAACCATCGTAAATGATGTCCATAATAATGGCAGGACCAACAATGTATGAATAACTGAAAGCAAGAAGAAACTAACTATCAATGCAACATACTTCACTTTGAAAATCTTTAAGAAAAATTGAACGACATCATAAATGATAAAACCGAATATCATTCTTGGCAAAACTGAAACCCAAGGATAAACAAATAATGGGGATGAATAAATGAAAGCTGCAATCAAAGAAATTATTCCAAATGCAGTTCCTAAATAAAAGCCCATCTTTCTACCGAGCAAAGCTGCTCCAATCAACACCGGGATATGAATGATGGTCGCTTCAATGTTCGGTGCAATACGGATGAATCCCAAAGAAGCTCCTACTCCGTTTGGAACAAGTCCCAACACTGCAATGATTGCGATAAACATTGCAAGAATTGTCATTTCTCTGACTTTTTCTTTGTTGCTTTTTAAAACTTTTGTTTTCATAATTTCCCTTTCCAAGCCACTTATTGTGGTCTCATAAGATATTTATTTTAAAAGATCAAACGTTTGATTTGATTTCGTTGACCTTATTAAAATCAAGTTCTTTCAGCATTTCTAGGACTACTTTTTTTACAGCTTCATAGTCATCAATGTGAATCATCGATGTCGTTGAATGAATATATCTTGCAGGCATTCCTATGGTACAAACCAAGACCCCCGCTTCAGACAATTGTACCGCTGCGGCATCCGTTCCACCCATAGATTTATAATACTGGAATGGTATTGAGTGTTTCTTCGCAACAGATTCGACGAACATTTTCATGCCTTGATGCATGATTGCTCTAGGGTCATAGAACCGAATCATGAATCCTTTTCCGAGCGTTCCGCCGACTTCAGTCTCTTCAAAAGTGTCGGAACAAGGTGAGCAATCTACAGCGATAAAGACATCAGGTTTAATCATGAACGATGAAGTCTGTGCACCTCTTAAGCCAACTTCTTCTTGAACGTTGGCGCCAGCGACAAATTTACAGGGAAGTTCTTCTTTTTTGATGCTTTCAAGCAAATCCAAAGCCATTGCAGATCCAAACCGATCATCCCAAGCTTTAGAAATGATTTTCTTTCCATCCTTGGTAAAAGTATAGTTGTTATGAAATACGATTTGTTGCCCGACTTTTACACCGAGTGATGTGGCATGTTCTTTTGAGTCAGCCCCAATGTCTAACAAGAAATCATCGAATGTACTGATTTGCTTTGTCGTTTCATCCCTTAAAAGATGTGGGGGTTTTGCTCCGATGACACCTGGGCAAAAAGATCCATCGTCCAAAACAATGTTCATATGTTGACTTAACATAACGGGAGGATTGATTCCGCCAATCGGAATCAATTTTATGAATCCCTTTTCAGTTATTTCAGTAACCATCGCTCCGACTTCGTCCATGTGCCCTGCCATCATAACGGTAGGACCAGAGGAATTTTCATTCACAATGCCGAAAATCGATCCAAGTTTGTCTTGGATGACTATTTCTGAAACTTTTTCCAAATGCATTCTCATATATTGGCGAACATACTTCTCATGACCAGATACGCCGGGAAGTTCTACGAGGTTTCGATAATGCTCTTTCATATTTTTTTCTCCTTGTGGTAGACAGCGTGTAGATAAAAGATTGGTTTCCCCATCTCAACAAATTTCTCTTCGAATTCTGTCGCTACATTGTCTTTCGTGTTGTGATAATCGAGACTTAGCTCTTTAACAAAAAAAGCAGGGTCTGCATTGAATTGCATCATAGAATATTCAAAAAAGCCGAAATTGTCTGTTTTTAATTTGATAGATGAATTGTTTTTTAAAATGACTTTGTATTTTTTAAGAAAGTTCGGATGCGTCAATCTTCTTTTCGCTTGTCTTTTTTTAGGCCAAGGATCTGAAAAATTAAGATAAAGCCCACTGATTTCAGAAGATGAAAAGAAGGTTTCGATTTCTGTTGCATCCTTTTGAATGAAGATGGCATTGTCGAGTGGATTTGCAAGAAGCTTCTCCAACCCTCTTACAACTACGGAATCATACTTCTCAATTCCAATGAAGTTCCGCTCTGGGTGGCGTTTCGCCATTTCAAAGATGAACTGGCCCTTTCCACACCCCACTTCAATTTCAATCGGATTTTGATTCATGAAAATGGCGTGCCAATGACTTTTTTTGTCTTCAGGGGAAGTGAAAATCATTGTAGGATGTTTCGAAATCAATTTTGAAGCATATGGAACTTTTCTAAGCCTCATGACGCAAGCTTAACGATACATTCAGCGTAGATTGCAGCCGCTAGAATCATATCGTCTATGATCAGATACTCGTTTGCTTGATGAGCCAGGTCTTCCCTTCCAGGCAAGTTTGGACCAAATGCAACCGCCTTTTTCAAAGTCCTAGCATAAGTTCCTCCACCGATTGTTAGCAATGGAGTTTCATAGTCATTCGTATATTTTTGATAAGTAGAATAAAGTGTTTGAACTAATGGATCCTCTGGAGAAACATAATGAGGTGGGCTATTATGAAGCCCTTTGTAAATCAACCCATATTCTTTTGCGATTCGAGTAACTTTGGATGCATTATCTTCAAACGGATATCCCTTAGGATAACGGATGTTGGAGCCGATTTTGATATGATTGTTTTGATAGGAAATAATTGCCAAATTAATAGTCAAATCCTTCATTTCTTCATCATAAAAATCAATTCCAAGTTTTTTCCCGGCAGTGTCAAACATAAAATAGTCATGAATGATTTCCAAAAATTTGGCTTTGGTTACCGTTCTCAAAAATTCAGTCATCAAAAAGATTGCATTGACCCCAAGATGTGGCCAAGCAGCATGCGCGTTTTTACCGAATACCGTATATTTGTTTCCTTCCACGATACCCTTGACGCTTTTCCTTTCAAGATAATTCGTGAATTCTTCCATGACATCTTTTTTCAAAACTGCGACGCATTGATCTGGAACGACATTATATCTTTCTCCAGCCTCGATGGATTCAATCAAGTCATTTTCTTCATTTCCAACCAAATCAAAACTATAAATGCCTTTTTCACCGTAGATCAATGGGAATTCAGCATCGGGTGCAAATCCGATATCAGGCATTTGTTGTTTTTGAAGGTAACGGATGATTCCTCTCATACCGGACTCTTCATCGCAACCAAGGATTAACCGAACTTTTTTGTTCAATTTGATTTTTTGATCTTGCACCATTCTCATGGCAATATACGCTGCCATCGTAGGTCCCTTGTCGTCCATGGATCCTCTGGCATATATTTTCCCGTCAATGATGGTAGCACTAAAAGGAGGATTCGTCCAGAACCCACCGGTTGGAACGACATCTAGATGTCCTAAAATCCCTAGGACCTCTTCTCCTTCGCCCATTTCTATATGACCCGCATAATGATCAACGTCTAGAGTTAAAAACCCGTCTGTCTTTGCTGTCTCGAGTAGAAAATCTAAAGCACGTCGGATGTTTTCTCCAAATGGGGCTTCTAAATTTGATTCATCATATCGGTCTAAAACGGTTGGAATTTGAAGCAATTTCACCGTTTTTTCTATGTATTCTTTTTGATATTGTTTTGCTAGTTTTAACCAGTCCATGATTCACACTCCTCATCTAATATTAATTGTATCACAAGTGCTTCAATTTTCAAATAAAAGCGATATTATCAATGTCTTAAATCTCTTTATGAGATTGACTTTTAGCCAAAAGAAAGTATAATGAAGAAAGAAGCAATCGCAAAGAATTGGTGCAGAAAACAAACTGTTTGAGGTATTAGGATGATCCGTAAAATAATAATGAAAAACTTAACTTGTTCTAACTGTATTGCCAAAGTGGAAAGACGCACTTCTAGGCTAGAATATGTCAATAGTGCAAGTTTTAATTATAGCAACCAAATTCTCTTAGTCGATTTCAAAGACGACTATGATGAGATATATGCCCTTAAAGAGATTAAAGAAATTGTTGATTTACTTGAAGACAATATCATCACTCATTATTATGAAGATAAAGTCGAAGTCAAAAAGCCAAACTTTTTAAAGGATTATATTTTCGTCCTCATTGGAATGGTTATCATCCTCAGCACTTTCTCTATTCATAGAATTTTTCCGTTCATCAATCCTATTTTTGGTACTAGTTATGTTGGATTGAACCCAATTACGTTATCTATATTATATTGGATTGGATATTTGTTTCTTATCAGCAAACTGATGGTACTTCAAATTAAAGGAATCAAGCATTTTAACATCTTTAATGAGAATACTTTAATGATTATTGCTACATTCGCAGCGATGTTCATCGGTAGGTATGAAGAGTCAATCGCAGTAGTCATTCTATATTCCATTGGAGAATATTTTCAGTCAAGAGCGGTTTCAAAATCAAAGAGTGAGATTTCTGCTTTAATCAATTTGAAAGTAGAATACGCAAATCTTCTTGTAAACGATAAGATTGTTGTAAAAGACCCGATGATGATAAAAGTAGGAGATATTCTTGTCATTAAAAATGGCGAAAGAATCCCTGTGGATGGAGAAGTAATTAAAGGCTCCACCAGTTTGAACACCAGCGAATTGACTGGCGAATCAAAGCTTCGAAGAGTCGAAGTGGGTTCAAAAATTCTTTCGGGAAATATTAATGTTGGAAATGTCATTCACATTAAAGCAGATAAGGAATACAACGATTCAACTTTGGCGAAAATCATTGATTTGATAGAAAATTCAACTACAAACAAATCAAAGACTGAGATGTTCATCACTAAATTTGCAAGAGTCTATACTCCGATTGTCGTTGGACTCGCTCTTCTGCTTATTATATACGGAATCATAATGGATCCATCTCAAGTTTTAACAGACCGTGGCTATGTATATCGTGCCGCGATATTCCTTGTGATATCTTGCCCATGTTCTTTGGTGCTGAGCGTTCCGCTTTCTTATTATGCAGGAATCGGTACTGCAGCTAAGAATGGCATTTTATTTAAAGGCTCTTCATTTCTGAACACATTAACGGACGTTCAAACCATTGCACTTGATAAAACTGGAACCCTCACATACGGAGCATTCTTCGTCAAAGAAGTAACGAATGATGAAACCATCCAACTTGCCGCGTCTATCGAGAGGTTTTCAAATCATCCAATCGCTGAAGCAATTGTAAATTTCAATTCATTTCCGATTCTTGATATATTAAGCGTCGAAGAAGTTCCTGGGTATGGGATGAAGGGAATTCTCAACGGTGAAATGGTCTATGCTGGAAGCAAAAGGCTTCTGGAACAAAATGGAATTTTGATTCCAGACGAAAAACTCCCTGTTGGCTCATACACTTTCATTTCTGTTGGAACTCGATATGTGGGATATGTTGTTGTAAAGGACGAACTAAAAGAATCCTCCATGGAAACCGTGAGAGCATTCACCAAAAAATATGATACCGTCATGTTAACTGGAGACAATGAACAATCAGCGAATGAAATTGCTAATAACCTGGGTGGAATTGAATTTTACGCAAACTTGCTGCCAGAACAAAAACTAGAGAAATTCAATCAAATCCGCACTAATTCAATCAGTCTGTTCGTTGGCGACGGGATTAATGATGCTCCTCTACTCAAAAACGCAGACATCGGTGTTTCAATGGGCTCTGCAAGCGATTTGGCAATTGAAGTATCTGATATTATCATCATCAACAATGACATCAGACTACTTGAAAAAGCGATTCGTATTGCGAAGAAGACAAAACGTATCGCTACAGAAAACATCGTATTCTCGATGGTTGTCAAGTTGTTGTTCCTTGGAATGTCAGCAATTGGATTCATGTGGATGTGGTTATCTCTATTCGCGGATGTTGGAGTTGCACTTCTATGCGTATTAAATGCAATTCGAATCATTTATCAGAAAAAGTATCTTCAAACAAGTGAATAAATGAAATGGAACAGAGTTTTTTAGGCTCTGTTCCATTTTTTTAGTGTTTAACCAAAGCGTATGTCTTTTTCCCTTTTCGAACGATGGTATAGGTCTTTCCTATCGCAGCATCTTTTTGAACAATGTAATTTGTATCAGTTACTTTTTCTCCGTTGACTTGAATCGCACCGTTTTGGATGAATTCTCTCGCTTGCCTTTTTGAACTTGCAAGTTCGATTGTCAATAACAGATCTACTAACATTGGCTCGTCATCTATCGATGTATGGGAGAACTCTTTGAAAGCGACTTCAATTTCTTGCAAAGTCAAATCTTTAATTTCTCCGCTGAACAAAGCTTCTGTGATTTTAATCGCTTCTTTGTAAGCTTCTTCTCCATGAACCAAAATGGTCAATTCTTCTGCCAATCGTTTTTGAGCTAATCTTAAGTGTGGTTCATTTTGGAAAGATGCCTCAATTTCCTCAATTTCCTTTCGTGAAAGGAAAGTAAATTGTTTAAGTCTCATTAAAACATCGTCGTCTGCTGTATTAATCCAAAATTGATAAAATTCATATACGCTTGTTTTTTCGGGATCAAGCCACACAGAACCGTCTTCGGACTTTCCAAACTTGGTGCCATCTGATTTTGTAACGAGCGGGAATGTGAACCCATATGCTTTACTTTCTGCACCATGGATCTTACGAATCAATTCAAGTCCTGAAGTAATGTTTCCCCATTGGTCCTGACCGCCGATTTGCATGTTGCATCCTCTGGTTTTAAACAGATGTTCAAAGTCCCATGCCTGAATGATTTGATATGAAAACTCTGTAAAAGAGATTCCATTGTCGATTCTTGATTTAACAGAATCCTTGCTCATCATATAAGATACGTTAAAGTGCTTTCCGATATCCCGTAAAAATTCAATCGCATTCAGCGATGAAATCCATTCATAATTATTAACAATCAATGCGTTTGGCAATAAGTGCTTCACTTGTTTGATAATGCCCTCAGCATTTTTTAATGAAGTCTCAATCGTCAAAAGTTGTCTTTCATTGCTCTTGAAGCTGGGATCTCCAATCAGTCCTGTTCCACCACCAATAACTAAAATCGGCTTATGGCCATAATCCATCAGTCGTTTGGCAACCATGTATGCGAGCAAATGCCCCACATGAAGGCTGTCTGCCGTTGGATCTGCACCAAGGTAAAATGTGCTTGGCACGTCATTCAAAACGCCTTCTAGCTCAGGATCCGTCATTCCATAGACGAGTCCACGCCATTTTAAATCTTCATATAATTTCATCATATTCCTCCTATAAAAGAAAAATCGCCCTTAAAAGTAAAGGACGATTAATTTAACCGCGGTACCACCTTTGTTCACAAAGTGCGCTTGAAAAGATAACGGATTTACCGTCTGCAAAGCAGAAACTCATAAGTGTAATTCAAACTCAAACGACTTCTGGTTTTCACCCACCACCAGATCTCTGGAACAATCCTTTTGAATTTTACTTTTCTTAATCAACGTCTATTTAGTTGTATTTCTTTCAATGATGCTGTGAGGCAATACATTGAACTTCATTTCGACGGGTTCTCCGTCAATTTCACGTTTCAAGAGAGCCATTGCTTTCGCTCCAATGTCGATAATTGGAACGTCTACGCAAGACAGTTTTGGTCTTGAAAGCGATGCATATTTGGTGTTTTGGAATCCATAGACACTGATGTCTTTGGGAATTTCTCTTCCATCTTTGATCATTGCATTAATGAAAGAGACAGCAATGGAGTCACGAACTGCGATTACGCCGTCGATGAGTGTTCCTGCATCTTTAAACAATTCTTTGAAATGAACTGTATTGACGGAAATATCTCCACTAGTACGGACGATATTTTGATTGAGGCCCGCTTCTTTGACCGCTTTGAGATATCCTTCTTCTTTTAAATCATTAACCATGTATTTTCTTGCAGTTGTGAGCAGATAAATATTCTTTCTGCCATCGGCAATCAACCTAGTTGTTAGTTCGTACGCTGCCTTAAAATAGTCAATACATACTGTAACAAGTTTGTTGTCATATGGATACAATGTATTTGCAAGTACAATAGGAACTTTGTATTCGTCTTGAATGATGTTCAACATTTTGTATTGTTCTTCATTGATTTCATCATTTAAGTAAAGAATACCGTCGACTTGACTCGCAACGACTTCTTTCAACATTTCAGATTCTTCTGTTTTATCGCTTTTTAAAACGTATAACAGTAATGAATAATCATATTTTCTTGCCTCTACGGCAATTCCGTTCAACATTTCTGCAACAGAAGCTCTAGACATATCAGGCACAATGACAGCGACGGTGGTGCTTTTCTTGCTGGCAAGTCCCTTTGCGAAAGCATTGGGTTTGTATCCTAATTCTTTGATGATGCGAAGTACTCGCTCTCTCGTTTCCGGTTTAACCTTTTGAGGATTGTTCAAGGTTCTTGAAACCGTTGCCAGGGAGACATTCGCCGCGTAAGCGACATTATAGATAGTGGCCTTATTCATTCTATCCCAACCCCTTCTTTATTGCTAATCATTATTTTATCATTTACAGCAACCTGTTTCAATGGTTTTGACTGATTTTATGAAAATTTTTACATTTCAAGAAAAAAGCCAGCATTTCTGCTGACTCTTGAATGAAACTATCTTCTTTCTTTGATACGTGATGCTTTTGCAGACAATCCTCTTAAATATCCCAAATGAGCTCTGCGAACTTTACCGAAACGAATGACTTCGATCTTATCGACAACTGGAGAATGTACTGGGAACGTTCTTTCAACACCAACTCCATAAGAAATCTTTCTTACAGTGAATGTTTCTGAAACGCCGCCTCCTTGTCTTTTGATGACTAATCCTTCGAAATGCTGGATACGTTCACGATCCCCTTCCTTGATTTTTACACTGACTTTTACAGTGTCTCCGGAACGGAAGCTCGGGATGTCACTTTTCAGGAATTCCTGAGTGACTTGATTGATGATTTGCTGTGACATTGTGGTCAACTCCTTTTTTAATGCTTTTGTTCATAGTCTAGCGGAACAAAAGGGTTCTAGATATTCTTAACAGCGAAAGGTATTATATCATAGATTTTTTTCAAAATCAATCTTTTTTGTCTGATTTCACGAGAAGATCAGGTCTTCTTTCCATTGTTCTTTTTTCAGCTTGTTCTTTGCGCCATTTTTCAATTTCTTGATGGTTACCGCTCAGCAAAACGTCTGGAACTTTATATCCCATGAACTCTTGAGGCCGGGTATATTGAGGATATTCAAGTGCGCCTTCATAAAAAGAGTCATTTTCAAAAGATTCTTTTTTTCCTAAGGCGTCTGGAAGCAACCGAACAACAGAGTCAACAATGGCCATTGCAGCAATTTCACCACCGGTCAGCACATAATCGCCTATCGAAATCTCTTCGTCGATGAAATATCTAATTCGATCATCGAAGCCTTCATAATGTCCACAAATCAGAATGATGTGTTCCTTGTTTGCATATTGTTTTGCTGTATTTTGATTGAAAGGTATTCCTTGCGGTGTTAGAAGCACTTTCCATGCGGAATCAAATCCTTCGATACTCTCAAGGGCTTTGACAATAGGCTCAACCGAGAGAAGCATTCCCGGTCCGCCTCCAAATGCATAATCGTCTACATGTCTGTGTTTGTCTGTAGAAAAATCACGAAAATTAACAACATCAACCTTTAAAATATCTTTTTGAATGGCACGCTTTAAAATCGATTCGGTGAAAATTCCATTAAACATTTCAGGGAATAAACTCAAAATGGTTACCCTCATAATAATCCCTCAATATCTGAAACATAGATTTTTTTACCGATCAAATCTACTTTTTCGATAAATTCATCACGAAAAGGAATGAGTTTGGAGGTATTCTGGGTTGTCTCAATGACTAGGTAGTCTCCCTGAGGAAAAGTAGAGATACTCTTGACTCTGCCTTTTAATACATTATTTTGAATGACGTCTAAATTAAGTAAGTCATTGACATGAAATTCATTGCTATCAAGGCAGTTATCAACAGGAAAATCCTCTGAAAATAGCTCGCATTTGAGATATTTTTGAACGAGGTTGATGTCTTCAAGTCCCTCGAAAGTCAAAAGATCAAATCCTTTGTGGATTCGATATCTTTTCACTTTCATCGGTTGAAAGCCTTCAATGGTTTTTACATAAACCGTATTTTTAGAATCATATCGTTCTTCTTTAAAATCCGTGGATGCCAAAACCTTGACTTCGCCTTTCAATCCATGAGTATTGACAATCGTGCCGATTTGGATGTATTTCATTTTTTCACTCATCTCAATTTTTTATTTGGATTGGTGAAACACTTTTTTGGAGTACGATCAACATTAAAAATACCCCAATGTTTCTCGGGTTCAATTGGATTGGTTGAACCCTTCCAAGGTTCATCAAACGCTTCAAATATAAACATGGTTATTTGATTTTTTTCAGACCATTTATCTACCATGTTTAAATACTTCTCTTGGTTTTCTTCGTTTGTCTGTGTCGAATCCATTTGCTCGTTCGACATTGTTGCCCATCCAAACTCAGTAAAAATGATGTTTTTATTAGGATAAGTCCTTAAATTGTCTTCAAAGTCTTTGATATTCATCTGTACAGCATTTTCTAAGCTGACTCGTTGCCAAAGCGGATAAGAATGGATGGAAATGAAATCGACTTCTGCTGCAATAGGTTTGCCTTTTGTCATCCAGTAGTAAGCACCTTCGCAGAAGGTTACAGGATGGGTGATTAATGATTTCAAGTATTTGACATGACTTGCGACTGTAAGAGGATCCATCAGTCCTGAGTGCCAGTCTGATGTGCACTCATTTCCTACAGAAACGGCCAAAACTTCATCTTTATATTGATTAGCAAGAGCTGCGATATTATCAAGTTGTTTGAAGTTGTTGATTTTATTAAACTTAATTTCTTCTTCTGAATGAAGTCCTCCCCAAGGGCAGTTGGGGTTTGAGATTTCTCCTCCGGGTTCGACCCCGAGCATCACTTTCAATTTCAAATGATGATCTCTGATGACTTTTAAAACTGTTTGAGCATGTTGAGATCCGTCATATAGTCGGATATAGTCAAAATACTCATTTAATATCTTTAAATCTTCTGAAATTTCCTCGTAAGATGGATACATCTTATGTATCGGACTTTGTCCTTCACGATATCCAGAGTAACAAACTGCTTTTCCATATTCAAACATATTAACGCCTCCCAATCAGTCAAATTGTATCATAATTCGAGATTGATTTCAATGAAAAAAGAAGTTGGAATTCCAACCTCTTCTATTTATGCAGTCACTGAAATTTCTTGAGCTTTTTTCAAAGTAATCTTTGTGACAATCGGACCTATCAATTCATAGATCAGAACCGTAGCAAGAATCACGACTCTAATCTTGGCACCCAATTCACTTTCAGTTCCAAACATGGAAGCCGCAGCGATACTAAGTCCAATCGAAACGCCTTCTTGAGGAATGAGAGTAAATCCAAGATATTTGGCGACCTTTTTGTCGGCATGACTGATTTTTGCGCCAAACCACGCACCAAATACTTTTCCAACCACTCGAAACAAGGCATAGATTAATCCGATCATTCCAATGCTTAAGATAATGTCTAATTGCAACTCCGCTCCACTTAACACAAAGAACATAATAAAGATGGGTGGCGTCACAAAATAAATGAGCCCATTGACTTCTTCATATTTATCCGAAGTATTAGCGAATACTGCTCCAACAACCATGCAGGCAAGTAGTGAAGAACCTCCTGCCCAGTTCGCAATGTAGATTGTCAAAAAGATTGTCGCAATCACTAAACTAATGCGATTGCCTCTTCCGGTAAACCACTTGCTTCCGAAAGTAATCATCAATCCAAATAGTCCACCAATGCCAAGAGAGATTCCAATTTCAAGTACCGGAGCAATAATTTGATGAAATAAAGATACATGAAGTGCAGCTGGGTCCAAGGCATTCGCAATGGCTACTAAAATTCCAAACAACATGATAGCTACAGAGTCATCAATTGCGACGACACTTAACAATGTATTTGTCAGTGGACCTTGCGCTTTGTATTGCCTGACGACGAGTAAGGTCGATGCCGGTGCAGTTGCTGCAGCGATTGCTGATAAAACAAGCGAGAATCTTAGGTTCTCAATTGTGAGATTGTGTGTAAAGAAAAAGAATAGCAATAATACAATTAATACAGCAAGGACTCCGAATAGCGCTTCGAAAATGGCTATCACGATGGAACTTGTTCCTGCTTTTTTAAAGTATGAGAGTTTAAATTCGTTTCCAATTGAAAAAGCGATGAATCCCAAAGCAATCGTTGAAATGATTTCAAGTCCTGAAAAGTAGTTTTCATCCAGAATTCCCAAAAGACTCGGGCCCACAATCAGTCCGCCAATCAAATATCCCGTTACATTCGGTAATTTTACATATTTTGCGAGTTTGCCAAACAGCAATCCCGTTACAATCATAAGCCCTGCATAAAATAGTGGTTCTATAGTCAAAATAGTCGCTCCTTATTTCTTAAACCCTTCGATAAAGTCGATTGGGACAGTAAATACAATTCCTGAATTTGGCAATGAAAGATCTGGCGCGACCAGGTGAATAGCTTCAAGAGCGAGCGGTACTTGCTCGTTTTCAAGAGCCATTAGAATCACTTTTGATTCCACTCTTGGATTATCAAAAAGTTTTTTTAAAGAGCCGATAAATTCCATGTCATCATTTTCAATCAATTTCCGAGCCATTCCAGTTCCATTTAAAATCGTGGCTCCTTTGATGTTTCGTTCTTTCAAAAAATGGAGAAAATCATCCAATTTTAAAGTGTTGTTCATCACGTATACGACGAGTTTCATAATCCCATCTCCTTCTATTCCTCATATGATTATACTCTTATAAAAATCTATGTCAAGCAATAAAAACGTTTACTTTTTACTTTTGTAAGCCCACTTGATAAATGTGTAAAAACGATCTTGCCAAAAGAGTTCTGTATGGGTTGCTCCTTTTTGTTCCTGATATAGAATTTGATTTTGATTGTTCGATTTAGACTTTAGAATATGATTGACTTTGCGGTTCCAAATAATATATCCTAGCCCCTCTTTTTTCCCGATGTCCTGGTAGATTTTCATATTCTCAGGGAAGTGAAATTTCTCAAGCATAGGTAACAATGTATCATGCACCATCCAGATGGCGTTTGAGAAAGCACCAACCACTTCGAATACCTCGGGATAATCAATCGCAAAGTAAAGAGAAATATTCCCTCCGCATGAAGAACCTGCTATTCCGTTGTTTTCAGGAAGAGTTCTATAATTTTTATCGATGAATGGTTTAACTGTATTGATAACAAACTCTTCAAACAACTTTCCTTGAGGAGCCACTTCCTTGCCTAAGTCTTTTAATAAGTACTCTGCTGATTTTTGATCAATAGATTGGGAGTAATCAAGGATTCGATACAGGTTATCGGAATCGATTCCAACAATAATTATACCTTCAATCTCCCCTGCTTTTTGTAGCGCGTCTACGTAGGTAATACATTCCAAGAGTAACCGCTGAATTTTGCTGGTAACATTAAATTCTGCCCATCCATCATATATAAAACCTGATAAGATTTGTCTGAAATTTCATAATCATAGGGCAAAAAAACCCGAACTGTTTTTTTTCTGTTTTCTAAATTCACGGCGACAATCTCGTGAATGATTTCTCTTTTCTTGTCCATGAGATCTCCTATATAAAAAAGAGGATGCTTGATGCAATTCCGATTTGAGCTAAGTAGTAAAGAGATAAATTAATGGCTTTTAGTAAGTTCGTTTCCTTATCTCCAAAATAGATTTGAGATAGGACGATATCAGATAGACCGAACAAGATCGCTGAAACCATAATCACAATCGCAAAGGGCTGTCTGTCAAAATCGTTGAATCCGAAAATAGTCATTCCCACCATCAAAAAGAGTAAAGAAGAGTAGATAATACTAGGAATGAGGAGTTTTTTAAAATTGAGTTTCATCACGAAAATACCGATAATGAATATCAAACTTGTTGCAATTACAGAAAAGACGATGGCCCACCAAGAAAAATCCATTAGCTTCAAAAGTCCAAACAAATAAAACACATGACCAATCGCAAACGCGATGGTTCCAGCAAAAATAATTTGCGTATGTTTTTCTTTGTCAAAAAATGGTCTGAGTGCCAAAATCAAGTCCCCAGCAAATCCACAAATCAGTCCAAGCAAGAACAGATATGCTAACCCCACATGTTCCGTGCTCATGTAACCTAGCCAGTTACTATTGACCCAGTTTCCGTAAATCAAAGTAGAAACTAGTATCAAGATGAACGAAAAACTAGCAAGCGTTTTAAAGAAGAAAGCTACTAAAAACTGACGTTTTAATTCGAAGTACAAAAACACCAAAAATGTTAATACTGCAAAAATAATAGCGACTATCATGGCACAATCCCTCTTTTCAACAATTTTTCATACTTTGAAATACAAATATTAATTCATAAAGTGTATAATTAAAACACAAGAGGTGAAACTATGATTAAAAAAATATTAAAGATAATCCTTCTGCTTCTATCCGTTGTCTTGGTTTTTGCAATTGGATTTATTCTTACTTTACAGGTCACTGAGTACAATCCTGAAGAAACCGTTACTTTAAGTGTTGAAAACAACTTAGATGACGCTGACTCATCGTATGTAACATTGGATACAACCATTCGAATCTTAACATTCAATACTGGATATGCCTCCTTAAGCGAAACAGAAGATTTCGTTATGGACGGCGGAGTCAAGGGCAGAATGGACAGTTTAGAAGAAGTCCAGGCAAACATCGATGGAATTACAGGAATCCTTGAAAGCAAAAGTGCTGATATCTATCTTCTCCAAGAAGTGGATCAAATCAGCGACAGATCGTACGACACTGATCAATATTCAGCTTATGAAGACGCATTACAAATGCCGATTACAATTGGATATAATTACCGTGTTCTATTTGTTCCTTTCCCATTTGAAATTGGACAAATGATGGGAAATGTCAATTCAGGAATCGTCACGATGGCAAACTATCATGTCGATTCCGCAACTAGAATTCAGCTTCCGGGAAGTTTCTCGTGGCCGCTTAGACTTGCAAATCTAAAAAGATGCATCGTGGTCAGTCGTTTTTCCATTCAAGGTAGCGACAAGGAATTCATCGTCATCAATGCACATCTATCCGCCTATGATGATGGAACGATGAGACTTCAAGAAATGGAGGCTGTGAAATCGATTTTATCTGAAGAAACCGATAAAGGAAATTACGTGCTACTTGGAGGAGATTTCAATCAAACATTTCCAGACGCAGTAGAAATTACCGGTTCAGGGGATTCTCAGTCCTTAAACTACCATTATGCATTAAAAGATTCTTCCTACTGGCAAGCATTTCCAATGGAAGAAGATTGGTTCATTAATAATGGTTTTCAATTTGGGGTAGATATTAACACACCTACTTGCAGGTTGCTAAATCAGCCTTTGGATCTTGTGAACGAAGAGAACAATCAGTACTATGTTATAGATGGTTTCATCGTCTCAAGCAATATCTCAATTGAACTCGTTCAAACGCAGAATGAAGGGTTCAAATACAGTGACCATAATCCAGTGTTGATAGAAATCAGGCTTATTCCTTAATCATATCGAAAAATTCACTTCGGAGTAGAGGTGAAGAGTTTTTTCTCTTTGCAAGAGTCCATAACAAGGTTCGAATGCTTACGTGTTGCTTTGGCACATCTTCAAAATTGTCGAGGTAGTTTAAAAATTGGACTTTTTCATCGAGTTTTGCGACACTTTGGACCATTTCAAAAATGATGTAATAAGATCTAATGATCTGGATGCGATCGTTTTTGATAGCCAAAGCTTGTTTCAAAAACTTTTTGAAGAGTTCTTCATCTTCGAATCTTGGATTTTTAAGTAAATTTGTGATTGTTGTATACTGTTCTTCCGATTTCATCAAAACTGAAAATTTCTTTTTTGCCCAGAGTTGTTTCATTTCTAATTTTAGATTTTGTGCCACGATATCACCTTAAATTCATTATATCAAAACAAGTGCACTTTTGTATAGGTGCACTTGTTTTTGTGTTTAATCAATTAATTGATGGATAATGAAATCCGCTTGTTTCTCGATGTCTTCAACTTCAATGTAATTGATATCTCCATTTAGTGATTCATCTCTTAAATAGTTACTCACAAGCTTTAAATACTGTATTAATTCAATCATTTGTTGATGAGAGTAATGTTTGTACCAGCGATTCTCAATAGAACCTTCATATTTTGCCAACTCTGCAACTTTTTCTTCTACTTCTACATCTGCATAACCAAGATACAAAAACTTGAGTTTTCCTTTAAAATCTTGATTCAACTTCTTTGCAAAATTTGGGTTAAAATGTACCCCTTCAAACAAATAAGTCTTATTGTTTTCAACCATTGAATGAATCATTTCATAAAGATAAGGTTCAAGTTGGTCTGCGACCTCTGCGTCGTCCGCATCTGGGTCAATTCCGAGTTCAGGATTTGCCCTTGCAAGCGACATCATCAGGTAATCCGTTGAAAAAGAACTGATGGAATATTCTTTCAGTAGTTTTTCAGCAATATAAGATTTTCCTGATTTCGCAACGCCAGACAAAATATAAATCATTACTTACATCTCCGCTTCTGGATCCAGTGCAGCTCGTTTTAAAATGTCTTTTGTGATATTTTCATAATACTCTTCACTTATGATGAATTTCTTATTTAGAATTAAAAATGCAAAATAAATCAAAATGATAGGAAGAATCGTAATTGCAAGCCTCAGGATGATTCTCATTGAAGGCGTCGCCTGGTCCATAAAAGCACTGTCGGCAGCTTGGTTGATAACCATTTCTTGAATACCGTCAACATTTGAATCCGTAAAGGTAACCAAAGCCAGAGCATCGTATACAGCACTCTTTTCAGTATCACTCATGTCGACATTGTCTAGAATGGTAGTTCTTGAAACAATGTTCGCCTTATAGGTAATTTGTTCTGAAGCAGTTAACTGATCATATACATTCTTCTGATTTTCAAGTTGAGATATATTTTGACTCAACAGATAAATTCCTGAAATAATTAAAACCAAAGTCACGACACCTTGTTGAAGCGCGCTTGAGAATTTGGCGACAAACGGTCTTAATGAAAAAATAACGGCTTCATTTCTAACCCCAGTACGGTACTCATTGTATTCAATGGTATTTGTCATATTAACAATGATTACCATATAGAAAATGGCTTGTCCGCTAAAGACAAGTGCTCCGAATGCGCATGCTGTAATAATATGGACTGGGAAGAATGGAATGTATCCCATCGATAATAACAACAGATAGCCGACGACCATAACGATAAAACTGATAAACAGTAGTTTCTTTCTTGAGAAACGTTTTGCAAGAGAAGCATAAAAACTTTGAATCAAGATATTCGACACACCGAAAGTTGCAACGAAGATCAAGACCAAAGTACCATTATATCCAAGTTCAAGATAAAAGAAATTGTAACCAAGTGCGACTAATAATCCAGACCCAACACTATAGAACATTAATGCCAGTGCACTCCATAACAACTGATCATTGTTTTTAATTACGATAAACATCTGCTTAATCGATATTTTATCTGGAAGAACTGCCTTTTCGATTTTCGGTTCCTTGACCCCAAGTACAGTCAAAAGAGTACAAGCAATAAAGAAAATCGCAAAAGTATAAGAGATAATGCTATACCCTTTTACAGCATTACCAACGGTCGTGAAACTGATAATGGCGTTTCCTAAAAATGCGCCTACTCCAGCAAACACGACAACCATCGTTGCAATCTGGTCTCTGTCTTTTTTTTCTCTTGCCAAGTTTGGAAGCATCGACCAATATGGAATGTCATTCAAAGTAAATGACAATTCCCAAACCAAGTAAATGACACCAAAGAATACGACGAAGCCCCAGCCCGAAGGTCTGAAGTTAAACATGAAAACTACGACAATGGCGGTCATTACTGCCCCAAGCAAAATCCAAGGTTTGAATTTCCCCCATCTGGATCTTGTGTTTTCAACAATGGAACCCATAATCGGATCATTTACTGCGTCCCATACCCGTCCAATTACAAGCATTACTCCAATCGTCGCAAACTGAGATGCGCTTAATCCAAGTCCTGAAAACTGGATATAAGTAATAAAAAATGTGGCAACCAACTGATAAATCATGTCCCGACCGATTCCACCGGCACTGTACGTCCATTTGTTCCTCGTTAATAATCTCTTCTCAACATCCAAAACATTAGAACTCATAGTATCTCCCTTTTAACTGATGACATAGCAATATTAAAACCATTATAGCAATTTTTTTTTGTTTTAGATAGACACAATAAAAAATTGAACAATTTCAAGCAAAATTAGAATCATAATGCAGTAAATGTGATACTATTTAGCCGGGTGATTTGAATGAATTTAATTAAAGATTATAAAGAATTTCAACAATTGATTGAACATAGTCTTGTCTGCGTACTTGCGACGACACATACTTGTAGAGTATGCCAACCGATCGAAATCAAATTGCTTGAAGTTATGGAAGCCTATCCTTCCGTTCCAGTATACAAAGTATTTTTGGAAGATGTTCAAGAATTTCAAGGACAGCAACTAATTTTTACAGTACCAACCATTGTCTTCTACAGTGAGTTAAAAGAAATACTGAGAGAATCAAGATTCATTGACTTCGAAAAAATTGAGCGATTGCTTGATAATTTTCAATAAAAAAAAGCTACTTAGGATTCCTAAATAGCTTTTTTTATTAGTCAGTAATTAATTTTCGATTTTTGCGTGAGTAAAGTCAACTGAACCAAGAACGCTTCTGTCCCAATCTACTAGATAGGATTTAGCCATCATGATATCAGAATAGTAATATACTGGAATGATTGGCATATCAGTCATCAATATATCAAGAGCAGCATACAATTTTTCGAAATGAACTGCGATGTCTGTTGTTTCTTGAGCTTCTGTTAACAAAGCGTCAAAAGCAGGATTGTCATATTTTGGATCATTGTAAGCATTTCCGTCTGTAAAGATTGCAAGCATACCAGCTGGGTCCATAAAGTCTGTTAACCATCCACCGCGAGCGATGTCATAGTTGCCTTCTTGGCGAGTATCTTGGAAAACTGCCCATTCTTGATTTTGAAGAGTTACTTGAACTCCAAGAATGTTGTTCCATGATTCTTGAACCATTTCAGCGACTAATTGATGTCCTTCACTCGTGTTGTAAAGAATAACTTGTCCATTTAAGTAAGTTTGAAGTTCAGCTACGGTCATTTCCATTTCACCAGCAGCTTGTTCAAACAAATCAACAGCGTGTGCTTCGTTATCTTCTTGAGTTCCATAGCCATAAGCTCCAGCTACAGTCGAGAAGTCGTCTCCATTGTTGTCAGCAAATCCTACTGGAACGAATCCAGTTGCAGGAATTTGTCCACCACTTAGAGCTTCAACGATTGCTTGACGGTCAATTGCAAATGATAAAGCTTGGCGCAATTTAACGTTTTCGAATTCTGCTACTTGCATATTGAAGTTATAGTAATAAGTTCCAAGTAATGCAAATTGATAGAATTCTGGGCTTTCAGCTACCAATGAAGGAATCATAACTGAAGGAACAGCAGGGATAAAGTCTAATTCGCCATTGTTATATTTAACAAAAGCGGTTGTTTCTGTGTCAATGAAGAAACCATTGATTTGAGACAAATAGACATGATCTGCATCCCAATAATTTTCGTTTTTGACTAAAGTCAATCCCGAGCCAGATGTGTAAGAAGTTAATTTGAATGGTCCATTAGAAACGACTAAGTCTGGATTTTTTGCCCATAATCCATCTTCTCCACCAACAGCTTCAACAGCTGATTGTTTTACTGGTAAGAAATGATAGAAAGCCATTAAGGATACAAAATAAGGAGTTGGATTTTTCAATTCAACAACTAATGTGTGAGCGTCTGAAGCAGAAATACCAACGTCATCTAAAGATCCGCCGTCATAAACAGCTTCTAAAGATCCAACGATGTTAGTGTATTCCCAAATCCAAGCGTACTCGCTTGCTGTTGCAGGGTCCATTCCTCTTAACCATGAGTAGACGAAATCGTCTGCTGTTAAGTCAGATCCGTCGCTCCATTTTGAATCTCTCAAATGGAACGTTACTGTCAGACCATCAGCTGAAGTTTCCCAAGTCTCTGCGATACCAGGAAGAATAACTCCACTTACTTCACGTACTAACCCTTCAAAAGTTTGGTTAATAACGTCTCCACCATCACTTGCGCCGTTTAAAGTCGGGTCAATTGTTTGTGGGTCTGCACCGATATTCCAGTTTAAAACCATGTCTCCTGATTGGGTAGGATTACATGCCGATAAACCAAATACCACTGCAAAAACTACTAGCACTGATAATAATTTTTTCATTTATTTCTCTCCTCCGTACTATATTTTATTTAATCACCTGTGGTGTTTAAATACTTCAAAGTGTTTCGGCATTGTGGCAAGCCACAAAATGCCCTGGTTCTAATTCCCGTAATTCCGGCGTTTCGGTTAAGCACCTCTCTGTTGCATATTGGCAACGAGGCGAGAATCGACATCCCGGTTTCACGTTGATTGGACTTCCAACGTCTCCTTTTAGGATAATTCGTTTACTGCGAATCGAGTTCTTTGGATCTGGAACTGGAATCGCTGATAATAATGAAATCGTATAAGGATGCATAGGATGTTCATATAAATTGTCGGCAGTTGTGATTTCCATCATTTTACCCAAATACATGACTCCGATGCGATCACTGATGTGGCGAACCATTGATAAGTCATGGGCGATGAACAAATACGTCAAACCGAATTCATCTTGTAAATCTTCAAGCATGTTAACTACTTGTGCTTGAATAGAAACGTCAAGGGCAGAGATGGGTTCATCACAGATAATTATGTCTGGATTTACAGCCAATGCTCTTGCAATGCCTATTCTTTGACGCTGTCCTCCTGAAAATTCATGAGGATAACGACTTGCATGTTCTCTTTTTAATCCCACTTTTTCCAGTAATTCGTAGATGCGTTCTTGTCTTGCTTCTCCAACAAGAAGTTTGTGAGTATCAATACCTTCAGCAATGATATCCGTAACCGTCATTCTCGAGTTTAGAGACGCATAAGGGTCTTGGAAAATCATTTGCATTTTTTTTCGGTAAGGTCTCAATTCCTTCTCACTCATGTGTGCAATGTTAATGCCGTCGATGACGACTTCACCAGCAGTTGGATTATATAATCGGCAAATGGTTCTTCCGGTTGTGGTTTTACCACATCCAGATTCACCAACCAAACCAAAGGTTTCTCCTTTGAAAATAGTAAAACTAATTCCATCAACAGCTGCAAGAATCTTTCTGTTTTTTAATGATCCTGAGATAAAGTATTTTTTTAAGCCTTTAACTTCCAGTAAAGGAATTCGTTCTTCACTCATTTTCATCACCCGCCACTTTCACAAATCCTTCTACGATTGGTGCATCTTTGTGATGCAACCAACAAGATGCAACATGGTCATCGCTGATTTTAAAGAGCGGAGCTGCCTCTTTCAAACAAATTTCCATCGCATGAGGACATCTTGGTGAGAATGGACATCCTGGTGGAGGACTCAATAGATCAGGTGGAGATCCCTCAATCGGAATAAGCCTATTCTTTTTGCCTGTTACGTTTTTAGGAACAGATTGTAATAACCCTTTGGTATATGGATGTTGTGGATTATCATATAAACTTATGATATCCGATCTCTCCATAATCATTCCACCGTACATAACGATGACTTTATTACAAATTTCTGCAATAACACCTAAGTCGTGTGTAATTAGAATAATCGAAGAATTGATTTTGTCTTTCAAATCGCTCATCAATTCCAATATTTGAGCTTGAATCGTAACATCCAAAGCCGTTGTTGGCTCATCAGCAATCAACAGTTTTGGGTTGCAGGAGATTGCCATAGCAATCATCGCTCTTTGACGCATACCACCTGAAAATTGATGAGGATAATTTTTTAATCTGACTTCAGGTTCAGGAATTCCTACCATTGTCAATAATTCAATCGCTCTTTGTTTTGCTTCTACCTTTGTCATTTTCGTATGACGAAGAATGACTTCCATCAGTTGATTTCCAATCGAGTAAACTGGATTGATTGAGGTCATTGGATCTTGGAAAATCATTGAAATGTCATTCCCGCGATACTCTGCGAGTTGTTCATTCGTTAATTTTGTGAGATCTACACCCTCAAATTCGATAGTCCCTTCGGTAATGCGACCAGGATCGTCAACAAGTCCCATGATGGATAGAGAAGTAACACTCTTTCCACTACCAGACTCCCCAACGATTCCGAGGATATCTCCTTCTTCGAGGACAAAATCAATACCTCTTACTGCTTGAACTTCTCCTAAATGAGTAAAAAATGATGTATGCAAATTTTTAACTTCAAGTAATGTTTTCATAAATTACCCCTTCCTCAATCTTGGATCCAACGCACTTCTCAAGCCGTCACCAAGAAAGTTAAATGATAACATCGTCAGCGCAATCGCTAGAGATGGAACCATTAATTGGTAAGGATAAACCGAAAGTGCACCGAGCGCATCATTGGCGAGTGTTCCCCAAGAAGCCTGGGGTGCAGAAATACCTAAACCGATAAAACTTAAGAATGATTCAGTAAATACAGCGGTTGGAATCATCATGGTCATAGAAACCAAGATAGGTCCCATCGCATTTGGAATTAAATGTCTAGAAATGATTTTTCCTCTTTTGACTCCGATGGTCCTTGCGGCAAGTACATACTCTTGTTCCTTAAGTCCAAGAACCTGGCCACGGACAAGCCGTGCCATGCCGACCCAGTAGACGGACCCGAGTGTAATAACAATCGTCCACAATCCACGGTCGTCTATCAAAACCATTAGAAGAATTACATAAAGTAGTAATGGAATAGAGTTTATAATATCAACGATTCTCATCATAATATTATCTACTTTTCCACCCTCCAACCCGGAGAATGCCCCATAAGTAACACCAATCAATAGATTGACTACTGTCGCGACAAGTGCAACTGTTAATGAAATTCTAGCACCATACATGACTCTAGTCAATACGTCTCGGCCTAAATTATCCGATCCAAGTAAGAAAGTACGATTCCATACTTTATCAAATCGTTCGGTGGTGCTGACACCTTTGTAAGTCAACATAAAGTCAATATCAGCATCAGGATCCAAACGAGCGGAGTAATCCAAATATACTGGTTCACCGTGATTGTCATAAGTGTAAATTCTGTTTGCTATATCTGAACCCGTTTGAGACAATCTTTCAACAATCTCTCCACCTTCAGTAACAATAAACAGTCGATACTGTGCAGAAAGGAAGACATAAGTTCCTTCTTCGATTTCATAAATCTCCATCCGAGGAGGAGTATTAGAAAAATCGGTAATTTGATCTGAATAATTGTAAGATGATAACATTGGGCCGAAAATGGCGATTGATACAATCAAAATGACGCCTATCATGCCGGCCATTGCCATTTTATTTTTCTTTAGTCTTCTCCAAGCATCTTTCCAATAAGTCAGACTAGGACGAATTTGTTCCTTGTTAAGTTTTTTTGAGCTTTCAACATAGTTAAAATCGTTCTTATTCACATTAATCACCCATTTTCTTTCCAAGTCTAATTCGTGGGTCGATAAATGCGTATGCGACATCAACCAGTAAGACCATTACGATATAAATAGCAGCGTAGAAGATTGTCATTCCGATAATCACAGTGTAATCTCGATTACTGACACTTTCAACGAAATAGCGTCCAATACCAGGGATAACAAAGATTTTTTCAACAACGAATGATCCAGTCAAAATGGCAGCTGCCATTGGTCCTACGTATGTTACGACTGGAATCAATGCGTTTTTCAAAGCATGTTTGAAAATGACTCTTCGTTCGGATAATCCATTCGCACGTGCGGTCCTAATATAGTCTTGTCTCAAAACCTCAAGCATACTTGAACGCGTCAATCTTGATACGAATGATAAAGAATATCCAGAAAGTGCTACTACTGGGCCGACATATCGAAATATGGCATCCCCAACCGTCTGTGGATTATTCACCCACGATATCGGTATGAACTTGATATTTGCGGCGACCAAAGTAATGAATAACGTTGCAATAACGAAAGATGGAATCGTCACCCCCAATGTCGCTAGGAACATCGCAGCGTGGTCTATAAATTTATTCTGTTTTAATGCGGATATAATTCCGAGAGGGACTCCAATCACTATAATCATAATGACCGACATCAGTCCCACATTCATACTGCTTGGGAATCCGTCACGAATTAAGTCATTTACAGTTAATCCCAATTCTTTAAACGAAGGACCTAAATCAAATGTCACGACACCACCGAGGTAGTCAATGTACTGTTTGAATAGAGGATCATCCAAATGATACTTTTCGTTTAAGATTGCTTCAATTTCGGGTGGTAAATGCTTCTCTCTGGTGAATGGGCCTCCAGGGATTGCATGCATCATGAAAAACGTGATTGTAGTCACAATGAATAAGGTAAATATCGCGTAAAGAACTCGTTGCACATAGTAATTCTTCAATTTGGAACCCCCGTTAAATTTTCGAAAATTATACATCAAGTGCGCTAAATATACAAGCGTATATATGAAAAAAAACAAAAAAGAACGCTTTCATGACAAAGGTTTTATTTATTAAAACCTGTCAGCTTCTACCTCATTTGTTTTCACACGCGGATTTCAATTTTCGCTAATTGATACTTATGTATACTATTTAAATAGCCAAAAGTCAAGGCAATTTTGTAAAATTTGGCGTTTGTTAGCGATTTTCATGAAAAAAAACACTCAAAAATGAGATGTGAAAACCATAAGTATATTTTAATGAATAATAAGAATAAACCTACATAAATAGAGATTATTATAACGTTGAACAGTAGTTAAAATTCAGTGATTATGGATAGATATACTATTGCTGAAATGAAAATTCATAAATATTTTTATCGGTTCGTGTTTTATTATTGTGTGCTATTTTATTAAGAATTTTTCGCTACAAACCCTCTTTTTCCCTTGACAATACTTATAAAACAAACTACAATCTAACATAGGGAATGAGGTTCTCCCCAAGATTACACTTAAACCGCGAAAGCTGATGACTTCTACAACATTTTTTTGTTGTAGATTTTTTTTTGGAGGAACATATGTTATTAAGTATTGGATCAATTATCCTAGTTAGTTTGGCATTGACAAGCCTGTTTCAAAAAATCAAGATTCCCGGAATCATTGCAATGATTTTAACGGGCATTTTGCTCGGGCCATTTGTTTTGAATTTAATTGACCCTCAAATCCTTAATCTATCTCCTGATTTAAGACAAATTGCACTGATTATCATACTAATTAGAGCTGGACTCAGCGTTGACATCAAAGATTTAAAAAAAGTAGGAAGACCAGCCATTCTTTTAAGTTTTATACCTTCAACAATTGAAATCATTATTGTAGCGTTGTTAAGTCATTTATTATTTCAACTTGATTTAGTTGAAAGTCTTATTTTAGGTAGTATTGTGGCAGCAATTAGCCCAGCTGCCATTGTGCCTCGAATGATCCAATTAATTCAATCAAAACGAGGCACTAAAAAAGCGATTCCACAGATGATTCTAGCCGCTTCTTCTTTAGAAGATATCTATGTCATCACTCTATTTGCAGTGTTTATCCAAATTTATCAATCTAATCAAAGCCCAATCTCAGTTCTTGTTCAACTTCCATTGTCAATCATTTCAGGTGCTCTGATGGGCATTTTGGTAGGTTACATATTAGTTTACTTGTTCAAGGTAATTCATATGAGAGATACTATAAAAGTATTTGGTTTATTCGGCGTCTCGTTTTTGATGGTGTACTTGGAAACAATCTTAAAATCTGTTTTTCCATTTTCAGGGTTATTGTCCGTCATGGTTTTAGGAGGTACGATTCTCAAGCTATATCCAGATTTATCTTCAAGGCTTACACTGAAATTTTCAAAAATTTGGATAGGGGCAGAGATTATGCTTTTTGTGCTCGTTGGAGCAATCATGGATATTACGGTTCTCAAAAATGTAGGAATCTATGCTTTAATTCTTCTTGTCGTAGCGATGTCATTACGTATATTTAGCGCTTATCTTATCACAATTAACACAGAGTTGACTATCAAGGAAAGGTTATTTATTGGTTTTTCATCACTCCCAAAAGCAACTGTTCAGGCGGCGATTGGATCAATTCCTTTAGCGCTTGGAATACCTGGAGGAGAAATCATGCTTTCCGTTGCAGTCCTCGCAATTCTCATTACAACGCCAATCGGTACTATCCTCATAGATTCACTGGCAGAAAAGGTTCTTGAACTTGATTCCATAATGTAAATAAAACGCCCATTTCTGGGCGTTTTAATTTTTTGCATCCGTTAAATAAACGATACTTCTAATTTCATCTCTGCGACTTTGGCAATCGTATTGTGGATAGAACAAAATCTCGTTCCGAGTTCTGCGCTTTTTGTAAGTAGTACCTCGTTCGACGGGTTTGAAATAACAACTTTAATTTCTACCCATTCAAGCAGTTGAACCTCTCCGGTTCTCTTTTGCCCACTGACTTCAATCTTCACGTTATCAAAAGTTAATCTTTTTTTCGTTGCAATTGCTAAGAAAGTGGAATAAAAACAGGATCCTAATGCCCCGAAAAGCAGATGGTACGGTTGTAAACCGTTTGGTTGATCTCCTATTAATACAGTTCCAGTTGGAGAAATCATTTTTCCCACAAAGTCGTTTGAAAATTCAAGCATAATATTGTCTAATGCCATTAAATATCACCTCAGTATTATTATACAATATTTTTGTAAAAATATCATTTATATGAATTCTCTTTCATCATTTACTATGATACAGTGTGACAAATTTGCCAATTCATGCCAATAGGGTGTTTCATTGTAAGCGCTTTAATGTTATAATTTTGTATAGAAGATTGCATTCTTTTTTTTACATAAAAAAGAACCTCAATCTATTCACAGGAGGAACACGATGAGTCAATCATTTGTAGGAAGAAGTTTTATTACTCTTTTGGATTTTACCAAAGAGGAAATTACAACACTACTCTCAATTTCAAAAAAATTGAAGGAAGAAAAAAAACTTGGAGTTAAAAACCGTCCGTTTGAAGGAAAGAACGTTGTTTTACTATTTGAAAAGGATTCTACTAGAACCAGATGCGCTTTTGAAGTCGGAGCGTATGATTTAGGTATGCAAGTAACGTACTTGGGGCCCACCGGATCTCAAATGGGCAAGAAAGAAAGCATCAAAGATACTGCCAGAGTTCTTGGGAGAATGTATGATGGTATCGAATATAGAGGCTTTAAACAAGAAACCGTTGAAATTTTGAAAGACTATTCAAACGTTCCGGTATGGAACGGATTAACAGATAAATACCATCCAACACAGATTTTGGCTGACTTTATGACGATAGAGGAACATTTTGGTCATCTAAAAGGAATCAAATTTAGTTATTTCGGTGACGCTAGAAATAACATGGGGAACTCTCTTATGATTGGCTCTGCCATCATGGGTCTTCATTTCACCGCTTGTGCCCCCAAATCATTGTGGCCAGAACAAGAATTGATTGAACGTTGTATTGAACTCGCATCCATTTCAGGAGGAAGCATCACTTTAACTGAAGACCCCTACATGGGAAGCAAAAACGCTGATGTCATTTATACCGACGTCTGGGTATCAATGGGTGAACCTGAAGAAGTATGGAGCGAAAGAATCAAACTTCTTCTCCCATACCAAGTGAATGCAAATGTTATGAAAAACACTTCTAGCAAATCGATTTTCATGCACTGTCTCCCAGCATTTCATAGCACAGAAACAAGTATGGGAAAATCGATTTATGAGAAATATCAACTTGAAGGACTTGAAGTAACGGAAGATGTTTTTGAATCTTCAAAATCGGTTGTATTTGATGAAGCTGAAAACAGACTTCATACGATAAAAGCTGTGATGTATGCAACGTTAGGTGGGAAGATATGAAAACAATCGTAGTCGCACTCGGGGGAAACGCCCTGGGTAACAATCCAACAGAACAAATTGAAAAAGTAGCACATGCGGTCAAACCGATTGCTGATTTAATCGAAGATGGGCATCAAGTGATTTTAGCCCACGGTAATGGGCCTCAAGTTGGAATGATCAATTTGGCTTTTGAAGTCGCAACGAATCATAGTGACGTCACACCTGCAATGCCTTTTCCGGAATGCGGGGCGATGAGCCAAGGCTATATCGGATATCATTTGCAGAATGCACTACAAGAAGAATTGAGAAATAGAAATATTGAAAAGCATGTCGCAACCATCATTACTCAAGTCGAAGTGGATCCGAAGGATTCCGCTTTTCAGCATCCTTCAAAACCGATTGGAAGTTTTTACTCCAAAGAAGACGCGGTTAAATTGGCTGCTTTAAGAGGATATGTAATGATTGAAGATGCTTCAAGAGGATATCGTAGAGTCGTTCCATCCCCAATTCCAAAGAAAATTGTTGAACTTGACATTATTCATTCACTAATCAAAGAAGGCCATGTCGTCATTACAGTTGGAGGTGGAGGAATCCCAGTTATAAGAGAAAATAATAAGTTCATCGGAGTTGCAGCCGTCATAGATAAAGACTTTGCAAGTGCAACGCTTGCGGATCAAATTGATGCGGATTCATTAGTTATTTTAACCGCTGTAGATCAAATCAAGTTAAATTATAAAACTCCACAAGAAATTAGCATTAGCGACATTTCCGTTCAAGATTTGAACGTACATATCAAAGAGGGACATTTCTTAAAAGGAAGTATGCTTCCAAAAGTTCAAGCTGCGATTTCCTTTGTTGAAAAAAAATCAGGCAGAACTGCTATCATTGCATCTTTGGAAGAAGCTAAAGCTGCAATTGAAGGGCATGCCGGAACTTTGATTCATCAATAGGAGGAAAATATGAGAAACGAAAAAATTAGAGTTGCTATTTGGGGTTTTGGAGCTATGGGTTCCGGAATGGCTCGCATGATTCTAAACAAAGAAGGGTTTGAAATTGTCGGCGTCTGTGACCAATATGAAAAAATAGTTGGTAAAAGTATTTTCGAACTATTGCACGTGAAAGCAACACAGCCAGAAGTAACAATTACAAGTGATATCGATGGTCTTTTGGAACAAGAAAAGCCTGAATTGGTTCTTCTTGCGACCGATTCATTTACGGCTGCTGCATTTCCAAAAATCAAACGATTGATTGAGCATCGCTGTAATGTCATATCAACCGCAGAGGAGATGGCATTTCCTTATGCCAGCGAACCAGAATTGTCAAAAGAAATGAACCGTTTAGCGAAAGAGTTTGGTGTAACGGTCCTCGGAACCGGGGTCAATCCTGGAATGATGATGGATTTACTAGCCATCAATTTGACTGGAATTATGAGCGATGTTCAAGCGTTTCAGATTTCAAGAGTCAATAGCCTTTCTCCTTTCGGAAAAACGGTTATGGAAGAACAAGGTGTCGGCTTCACCGTATCTGATTTTAAAGAAAAAATGGATAAACATGAAATTGCTGGTCATGTTGGCTTTAAAGAGTCTACACACATGATTGCTACCGCCCTCGGTTCTAACATCGTCTCATTTGAACAGACCATGTCCCCGATAATTACTGAAGTGGACAGAAAATCTCCTTATGGATTTGCCCAAAAAGGAGATGTCTGTGGCGTCGATATGAGATGTGAGGCTAAAATGGGAAACACTATTCCAATTTATATGCATCATCCTCAACAAATCGAACCTAGTTTAGCTGGAGTTTCGACGAAAGACGAAATCATTATCAAAGGAACACCTTCCGTTCACATGACAATTACTCCCGAAATTGATGGAGGCATCGGAACCATTGCAATCTGTGTTAATATGATTCCTCATGTCATCAACTCCAGACCGGGATTGAAAACAATGATCGATTTACCAGTGCCTCGAGCCATTATGGGAGACGTAAGACAGTATTTGGAAGAGGAGTGATTTAATTTGACACAAAAAGGAACTTGGGTTTTAGTAAAAAGAGTCGTTCTTCAACCTGAAGAACGTCCTTTGACTTTACCCAAAGACACTCTAAATACACCGCTTTTAATGTGGGTCAAAGGTCACCTTCTCAAGGATTCGGAGATTGGAGATCAAGTTCAAATAAGAACCTTGACCGGTCGGCTTGAGCAAGGTGAATTAATTGAAGTCAATCCAACATATCATCATGATTTTGGTGACTATGTTCCTGAACTTCAAGTCATCGACACCCTAGTCAAGTTTGAATTGTTTGGTGGTGACTCCGATGAGTAACTCCTCAAACTATCAAGATTTACTCGCAAGAAAAAATGAAATCATGAAAAAATCGATTGGAATTGACTATTCACTTTTTGAATTATCCCCAATCGCCTTTGACTATGAAAAAATGATGAAAGAAACGGGATATTCTCTTTCTGAAATGAGACAAATTCAATTAGAACATGGCGTTGGAAAAACGCCGTTGAAGGAATTGAAAAATATCACTTCTTTAGCAAGAAAAGTTGCGAAGCCGGGTTACGGCGCAAGAATATTCATGAAAGATGAAGCCTTGAATGATTCTGGAAGTTTCAAAGCAAGAAGAGCATCCATTGCCTGTTATCATGCCAAAAAACTTGGATACAAGGGTGTCATCGCTGCGACGTCTGGAAACTACGGCGCTGCTGTGGCATCTCAAGCCGCTAAATATGGATTAAGATGCATTATCGTTCAGGAATGTTACGACTCTAAAGGAATCGGTCAACCTGAAATTGTCGAAAAAGCAAGAGCTTGTGAAGCTTATGGAGCAGAAGTCATTCAATTGTCAGTTGGTCCAGAACTATTCTATGTCTTTTTAAAACTTTTGGAAGAAACAGGCTATTTTAATGCTTCTCTTTATACTTCTTTTGGTGTTAGTGGCATAGAGACGCTTGGAGTCGAATTGATTGAAGACAGCCTCCGATTGACAGGAAAAGTTCCTGATATGGTCGTCATTACAAATGCAGGTGGTGGCAATTTAACCGGTACGGCAAGAGGAATTCTTCAAGCAACCAACTACCCAGTTCAAATTGTTGGCGCAAGCGTAAATCTCAAAGGATTACACATGGCAAGTGACACCGATTTCAACAGAAAATCATTTACAACTGGTCATACGGGATTCGGAATCCCATTCATCACAAATCCTGATAGAAGCGACGTTCCAAGATCTGGCGCAAGACCGTTAAGATATATCGACCGATACGTTACCGTCAACCAAGGCGAAGTTTTCTTTATGACTGAAACCTTGTCCGTTTTAGAAGGAATCGAAAGAGGTCCTGCAGGCAATACATCTCTCGCAGCTGCTTTTTCTCTTGCACAAGAATTGAAACAAGATCAGATCATCATCGTTCAAGAGACGGAATACACCGGCGCAGGAAAGCATCATCAAGCACAACTTTCCTTTGCTAGAAGAAATGGAATCGAAATATTCTTTGGTAATCCTGAAGAAGAGATACCTGGAAAAAACATTATTCTTCCAAGTTCTCTAGACTGTATCAAAGCCAGAGACTTGAATTTAATCGAAATTAAAGAGTCTTATCTGAGTAACGCTTTGAAAACTGCTACTGTTGTGAGCGAACTCGATTTGCATTATCTCAGCAATGAAATCAATGAACCAATTGAATTCATATCGAATTATCTACAGAGCAAAAAAATAAAGTTGGAGGGCAAAAATGGCAACCAAATTCACAAGGCAAGATGATTATGAAACCAGAAGAAACCACCTGAAAAACCTTTCCGACGAGGAACTGAAGAATTATTTTTGGAAATTGGCAGACCAAACGGTCTCGCCTTTATTGAGTCTCGCAAAGAACAATACTTCTCCTTCGATTGAAAGAAGTGTCTTAATGAGAATGGGGTTTTCAAGCATGGAAGCGAAAGCCATTGTCGATAAAGTCATTGCGAATCGACTAATAGGCAAAGGCTGTGGACATGTGGTATATCGATACTCCACACTCAAGGGCATCTCAATTAGGGACGCCGGTTTAAAACTATCGAATGACATTGGGTTTGATGAAGTCAAAAAATCATTTGAGGTGAGCCTATGAAACCCACTGACCAAATGAACCTTCATAAAATTCTTGAAAATCTCGAATCCTATGTACCCAGAAGAAATGGATGGACTTGGCGAGTTCCAGAAAAGGACATCAAAATAGGTAACTACGAGTATAGCGACCTTTCAACGCCCTTAAAAAACAGTATAGGATTACCTGCATCCAAATCGTTCCATA
>Ga0268276_1000556_pt1 | contig 43303 bp, 40 predicted proteins | sample saktaG_4_FD_190145 | JGI IMG/M metagenome (GOLD analysis project Ga0268276, IMG submission 190145) | Saline water microbial communities from Sakinaw Lake, British Columbia, Canada - sak_2010_1_5_45m | ecosystem: Environmental > Aquatic > Non-marine Saline and Alkaline > Saline ...
AAACAACCGGGTCTGTTGTAAACCCGAGTATCCCCTTCATTTTCCCTTCAGCCATCTCTTTAAAAGCGGCATTTAACTCTTCAGCGGACGCTTTCTTAAGAAGCGAGCAGGTAAGGTCAACCGCCGAAACATTAGGAGTAGGGACTCTGATAGCAAATCCGTCAAGTTTTCCCTTTAATTCCGGTATAACCAGGCCGATTGCCCTGGCTGCTCCGGTTGAGGTAGGAATCATGGAAATCGCTGCTGCGCGGGCGCGGCGTAAGTCCGGATGCGCCATATCCTGCACTTTCTGGTCATTAGTATAGGAATGAATCGTGGTCATCAATCCTTTTTCAATCCCCCATCTATCGTTTATTACCTTGGCGACAGGGCCAAGGCAATTTGTTGTGCAAGAGGCATTGGAAATCACATGATGATTCTTGGGGTCGTATTTCTCCTCATTAACTCCCAATACTATGGTAATATCTTCACCTTCCGCAGGAGCGGAAATTATGACTTTTTTTGCTCCGCCTTTAGTAATATGGTTCTCAGCTCCTTTTACGGTCCTGCCTTTTTTGTTTACCCCGTCTTTTTTGATAGTAAATAATCCGGTTGACTCAACCACGATCTCTACTCCCAAATCTTTCCAGGGAAGCTCGGATGGGTCAGCCTTAGCTAAAACTTTTATTATTTTTCCGTCAACGGAAATTGCGTCATCGCCAGAGACTTCTACTTTACCGGGAAACCGGCCATGCACTGAATCATATTTAAGAAGATGGGCATTTGATTTCGCGTCGGTAAGATCATTGACCGCTACTAATTCTAAGTCTTTAGAATTATTTTCCAGGATAGCCCTGGCCACCAGCCTTCCTATCCTTCCAAAACCATTGATACCAACTTTTACTGCCATTTCACTACCTCCTCATTTAATTTGATTATATGGTTTTTGTTATTTATCTCTTAAATATTTTGCGGCTAATTCAGGCGGGGTAGGAACAAGGTAAAAACCAGAACCCCATTCAAAACCTGCTACGCGAGTCAATTTCGGCATGAATTCAATATGCCAATGATAAGCTTCTGCGCCGCCATCACTATTGACCGGAGCGGAATGAATAACAAAATTATAACAAACGTTGGGAAAAATACTTTTTAGCTTTGCCACGGTATCCTTTAATATCGACGCTAAAGCCGAAATTTCCTCGGAGTTCATATAGCAGAACAAACCGCTGTGTTTTTTGGGGATTATACATATCTCAAAAGGAAAACGTGAAACAAAAGGGCAAAATGAAAGAAAATGCTTATTCTCTAAAATTACTCTTTCCTTTTCCGATATTTCCTGAATGATTATGTCGCAGAATATGCAGCGTTCGCGGTAATCAAAATAAGCTCGCGCGCCCTTGATTTCTTCCATGGCATTCTTGGGTATCATAGGAAGAGCGATAATCTGAGTGTGCGGATGTTCAAGAGAAGCGCCAGCTGCCGCGCCAAAATTTTTAAAGAACAGTATGTATTTAAAACGCCTGTCTTTTACTAAATCCAGCGCCCTGCGGCAATACATCGTGAGGAAGCCTTCGATTTCAGAGTTTAGTAAGTCCGATATATCCTTCTGATGATAGGGAGTCTCAACTAATACCTCGTGAGCCCCTATGCCGTTAGACATATCATACATACCCATGGCGCGCCTGCCCAAATCTCCTTCAATCTGAAGAGCGGGGAATTTATTCGGGACCACCCTGACCTGCCAACCAGAAGTGTTAGAAGTGGTACTGGAGTTCCTGAAAGCATCTATTTCCGGCGGGGTCATTGCCTCGTTTCCATAACAGAAAGGGCAAACTCCGCCCCGATAAACCTGCTGCTCGTATTCATAATCTTCAGGTTTATTAGGGTGGTCGGTATCTACAATTACCCATCTTCCGCCGATAGGATCACGTCTTAGTTCGGACATTTTAGACTTCTACCCCTCTCAAAAATTTAGCAGCGTCTTCGGGAGGCAAAGGGCAGATATAAAAACCAGTGCCCCATTCAAAGCCAGCAACCCGGGTTAAACTAGGCATAATTTCTATATGCCAATGATAATCATCATCTATACTCTTCCAATAACCTGCTTTTTCCCGCCTGAAAGGAGCGGTGTGAATCACGTAATTATACGAGGGGTCATTTAACCCTTTTTTTAATTTAGCAAGGACCTTTTTCATTATTCGGCCCAACTCAAGGCGCGCCGGCATATTCAGGCAGGTAATATCTGCGCAATGCTTTTTAGGCAGGATCCAAACTTCAAAAGGAAACCTTGCGGCAAAAGGGGTTATGGCAATAAACCCATCAATATCCAGAATCACTCTATCTTTTAAATCTATTTCCTGTTTAATTAAATCACAAAAAACGCACCTTTCATGATAGTCATAATACTGCCTTGCACCTACCAGCTCTTCCTTCACCCGTTTAGGATTTACCGGAGTTGCGATTAATTGCGACCTGGAATGTCTTACTCTTCCGCCGCCGGCTATCCAACCATGGTTCTTGAATATTAAAACGTATTTAAAACGCTTATCTCTTTCTAAGTCCACGATCCTATCTATATAACAGGTTATAACCTTGGATATTTGCTCTTCGCTTAAATCCGCCATATCATAGATATGCTGGTTTGTCTCAATAATAATCTCATGCGCGCCAATCCCGTTCATAAGATCGTATAAACCTTTTCCCTTGCGCCATAACTCCCCTTCAACTCCCAAAAATGGCGCAATGCTTGGCACAACCCTTAATTCCCATCCCGGGCCATTAGGGGCAGTAGCCTTGGGCCTTATGGCATAGATTTCAGGCGGGGTTTGAGATTCTCTTCCTTCGCAAAATGGGCAAGGTTTCTCAGCGGGCAACTGTTGGACTTGGCCTGCAAACTGGTCAGGCCTCTTCGCACGCTCGGTCGCGATAATTACCCATCTTCCTATAATCGGGTCTTTTCTTAATTCTGGCATAAGTAATTTTATCGGTTAACAAAAATCTTATTAATTAGATAATTAGTTTAACATAATTTATTTAAAATGCAACTATTTTTTATGCTCAAGTATTTCTCCGATGGATATTCGATGGCCGGAAATAAATTCTTTTGCTGTCATCTTTCTTTTTCCCTCAATTTGTAATTCTTTAATTACAATACCGCCTTCTCCCGCTGCTATAGTAATGCCTTCAGGTGAAACATCTAAAATTTCTCCTGGTTTCGACTTAGACTCGCTTAATGAAACAACGCTTACCTTAAATATTTTTAATAATTTTCCCTTGAAGCAGAAAAACGCGCTTGGCCAATCCCGGCATCCCCTGATGAGATTATGTATATCGTTAGCCGATTTTTTCCAATCAATAATCCCATCTTCTTTCTTTAATTTTGGCGCCAGGCTCGCCAGGCTGTCATCCTGCATTTTTAAATTGAAATTGTTATTTTCTATGGATTTAATAGACTTAACCAACAACTCTGAGGCCAAGACAGCCAACCTCTCTTCTAATTCAAGGGCATTTTCATCAGGCAAGATGGCCAGTTCCTTTTGCATTAATATCGGACCGGTATCCATCTTTTCATCAAGCTTCATAATAGTTACGCCGGTAGACACCTCTCCTTTTATTATCGCCCAGTTTACCGGGGCAGCCCCGCGGTATCTAGGCAGCTGGGAAGCGTGTGCGTTTATGGCAAAAACTTTCGGAATCTCCAAGACTTCTCTTGATAATATCTGCCCATAAGAAAGCACTATAAACAAATCCGCGTCAAAACCCTCTAAAAATCTTACAGCTTCCGGAGTATTAATCTGTAACGGTTGGTATAACTTAAAGCCGCGCTCTTGGGCAAACTTCTTTACCGCCGTGGCTTGCAAGGCAAGCCCTCTCCCCTTTTTCCTATCAGGTTGAGTGACCACAAGAGAAAGATCATAATTGCCGTCTATTAAAGCCTTTAATGAAGGCAAAGCGAACTCTGAACTTCCCAGAAAAACTATTCTCATTAGCTCTTTTTATCCTTATTTTGGGTCGATATCTACGGTTGCTATTATACCCGAATGCAGGAAACCTTTTAAATTCTTTTTTAAAAATTTGCTTAGTTTTTGCGCCGAGCTGCTTTTAAGCAATACCTGCCAGCAATACTTACCTCTTAATTTAACAGGCTGCCCGGCGTTAACCGAGACCGCCTCTATTGTTTTATCTTTTTTGGCTGCTTTTAATCCATCAAACAGCCGGCGGCTGGAATCGATGACCTTCTCTTCGTTATTCCCGCGTAATTTTACTAAGCCGATATGCTTATAAGGAGGAAAACCCAGTTGTTTTCTATATTTTAACTCTTCCCGGTAAAATAGGTTAGTATCTTTACCCTCTATCGCCCGTATACAATAATGATTAACCAGGCCGGTCTGTATAATAATTCTCTTTGCGGTTAAGCGTAATAAGCCCGTTAACAAAACAAAGGTTTTTTCACTGGAGCGAAAATCAACCCGGTTTAAGGAATTGTCTAAGGAGATAATTCCTATCAGGCCAAAATCAAAATTTCCCGCCTTAAGTATGGATTCCGTGGAAATAAAGATATCCACATCATCAGCGCCGCTACCCGCCCCTTCATCCAGCAACTTAATCCTTGCCTGCGGGAATAGCCTGGATATCTCGCTCTCTATTTTTTCCGAGCCCGCTCCTAAATAACGGATATAACCTGATTCGCAAATGGGGCATATTTTTGGAGGGGCAAGTTTAAAATTGCAGTAATGGCAAACCAGGATGTTATCTTTAGAATGATAAACAAGATTGATGCTGCAGCGAGGGCATTTTAAAGACATGCCGCAGGTAGAACAAACGGAATAAGTGGCGAACCCCTTTCGATTTATAAATAAAAGTACTTTTTCCTTTGCCTCTAAAGAAGCGGCGATGGAATCCTGAAGGTATTTTGATAATATGCTTTTCTGTTTCGAATTATAGGGCCTTCGGCTTGTGTCATTAATCTTTACTTCCGGATAATCCTTTTGGCGGGGTATTTGAATATATTTTATTCTATTTTTCCTGGCTAGATAAAAACTTTCCAGAGACAAAGAACCGCTTCCCAGGATAAGCCTTGCTTTATCTATATCCACACGCATTAGCCCAACCTCCCTGGCGTGATAATGCGGCACCTGGTCCTGCTTATAAACAGTATCCTGTTCCTCGTCGATAATTACCAGCCCCAGGTTATCAAGAGGGGCAAATATAGCGGAACGCGTCCCTATCACTACTTTGGCTTCGCCTTTTTTTATAGAACACCATTCATCCAGCTCTTTTGGCTGTTTTCTATATAAAACCCTTGCCGGGGCTTCTATACTGGAAGCAACCTTTTCTTTAATCTCAAACACAGCATTGATATCAGGGACAAGGATTATTACCGATTTCCCCACGGCTATCGTTTTTTTGATTTCTTCAAAATAAATGCCCCACCTTGCCCAGCCGTCCAGGTCGTGAATCAGGGTTACTTCCGGCTTATCAGCAAACTTAACCGGGTTTCGGCCTTCTATAGCCGGTATTCTTTTGCCTTTCCTAAGCGGTTCTGGCAAGGCGGTTTCAATCGCTTCTCCCCAGGAACAACAATAATAATCCGAGATCTTCCGGGTTAAAAGAAGCATGTTCTTGTTTAAAACGGGGTATTCATCTATCAGTTCTAAAATACTTTTTAGCTGTTTGATATTTGTTTGACGGGCAAGGCCTACCACGTAACCAATCAATCTCCGGGTACCGAAGCTTACCCATACCCTTGCGCCAACACGGATTTTACCGGAAAGCTCCGTAGGAACAATATAATCAAAAGGCCCCTCAACCGCTAAGCCCAGGACTATCTTTGCATACAACATCGCACAACTCCTCCGCGGCAAATGGTTTCTTTATCTTCCTGATTTTTTCTTTTACTCCGGCCAAATCTTCCTTATGTTCTTTGTAATGCAAGACTATTGCCTCTATATCCGGGGCATTATCAGCCCTTTCCCCCACCCCATAGCTCTTCAAGGCTTCTATATTTGCCGTCTCCTGGCCGGGTATCGGTGAAATAAAAACAGGTACCAATTCCATTGCCAATAATTCCGAAATACTCAAGCCACCGGGTTTGGTAACAATCATATCGGAGACAGCCATTAATTCATGGATATTATCAATAAAATCATACACTTTGACATTCTGGTAATTTTTAGCTTTTAAATCTATATATAACTTTTTATTCCTCGCGCAGACAACTAAAATCTGAACATCTTTATATAATAAATCAACAATCTCTCTTATGGGCCCGATCCCGAAAGAACCGGTCATGATTAATACGGTAAATTTATCCGCGCCTACGCCAAGTTTGCCGCATAAATCTGCTTTTGAATAATTTTTGAGGAATTTCGCGTCGATAGGGATGCCCAATTCTCTAATCCTGGCCTCTTCTACCCCCTCGGAAAGCAGAAGTTTTTTAGTAAAACCTGACGCGGCAATATAAACATCAGTCCCCTTCGATAACCAAAACGGATGCACTCCGAAATCAGTTATTACGGTAATTACTTTAGAGCTTATCTTATTAGAATTTTTAAGATATACCGCTATCTCAGAGGAAAGAAAATGAGTAGAGATGATAAAATCGGGGTTCTCTTTGATTAATAATCTGCGAAACTTACCGGTATTCAGTTTATTTACAAGCGACGCCAGCGGCCTGATAATTATACGCAAAGGCCTGCTATAAGTAACCCAGAATGCCCACTGCCAAAGCAACGGAACACTTTTAATAAGCCAGGAATACCCCCACTTGTAATTAAACCTGAATAAGGCATTGGTTTGGTCTAATATATCGATTAACCTGGCGTCAGTATCTTTATAATTTTCTTTTAAGTGATTATATACCGCCTGAGCAGCTTTTAAATGGCCGGCACCGGCAGAGGCGTGGACTATGAAAACCTTCATAGGTCTATTTTGGATTTATGATAAATTTCGCGGCCCGGTAAAGGTCCTTAAATATAAAATCGGGCTGAATTTCCCAGTTTTTGCGATTAGACAATTTTTCTTTTCCGGAGAGGACCAGGATTGATTTGCAACCGGCCCTCCTTGCGGTATGCACATCGCGGATGGTATCGCCGATAAAAAAAGACCCTTTGGCCTTGATTGAATGGGCCTTCCTGACGATATCTATCATCCCGGCCTTAGGTTTTCTGCAGGGGCAATTTTCCTCTTTGCGGTGGGTGCAATAATAAACAGCCTCGATACTCCCCCCTGTTTTCTCTATCGCGCGAAGCATCTTGCTGGTTATAGCATCAAGGGTTTCTTGGCTAAAAATACCCTTTCCTACCCCCGCCTGATTGGAAATTACAAACAATCTAAAACCCTTATGGTGTAATTTAGCTATTGCTTCCTTGACCCTGGGCAGCAGCCTAAATCCATTACAGCTAGTGACATACTTCCTATCACCGGGGTATTTGTTTATTACCCCATCTCGGTCTAAGAATACTACTTTCATTTAAAATAGCTTTTATTCTCTTTGACCCATTCGGCCAATTTCTTTATGCCTTCTTTGACCGGAGTCTTAATCTTCCAATCAAGGGTTTTTTCTAATTTTGAAGTGTCGGTAATATATACTTTCTGGTCTGATGGCCGCCAATCGCTAAACTTTACCTTTGGTTTTTTCCCGGTCAATATCTCCAGTTCTTCAAGGAATTCGATTAAAGAAATAGTATTATCCGGCCCTCCACCGATATTAAAAAGCCCTCTTTCCAAATCGCTGTTAATAAACCTCTGAAAAGCATCTACTAAATCATCTGCATAGAGCATATCGCGCACCTGTTTGCCGTTGCCATAGATTGTGATGGGCTTATTAAAAAGTGTGGCGATAATAAACCATGCCACCCAGCCCTGGTCCTCAAAACCAAACTGCCTTGTCCCGTAGGTACAAGACATGCGGAATACTCCGGTCTTCATCTTGTAAATATGGCTGTATTCCTGAACATATAAATCACCCACTAATTTAGATACTCCATAAGGGGTATGCCCGGTTAAATCAGTGCACATGTCTTCGGTTACCCCGGCTACATCCTTGAAAGTATATCTTTTTTCCTGTTCGGCTAAGGTGATTTTATCGACGTTCTCGCCATAGACCTTATTCGTCGAACAATAAACCACCACTGTTTCCCGGGATTTTTTACGGACTGCCTCCAGGACATTAAGCGTCCCAAACGCGTTTATGCTGAAATCTTCCTTAGGCATACGCACGCTGGAGGGGACTCCCGGCTGGCCTGCGGTATGGATTACCACATCCACGCCCTTACCAATTGCCCGAGCCACATCCTTATCATTACGCACATCGCCTTTAATACATTCAATATTCTTAAATTTTTTCAGGTAATTCCAATTGAATTCCACGGAATTCTTATCATAACCGAATATTTTTGAGCGCATAAGGTTATCCAAAACAATAACTTTATTTTTCGGGTTTTTTAGAGCGAAAATTTCAGCGCTATGGCTTCCCACCATCCCGGCGCCGCCTGTAATAAGTATCCTCATTTTCCTTTTCTCCTTCCCAAAACTAACTCTCGGTATTTAAGATAACTGATAAATTGATATAAGCTGGCGTAATAAGCTACCACAAAACCCATGAAACCATCCTTATGGCCTTTCTTACCCAGGTATGAACGGAAAAACCTGTCTACACTTCTCCAGATAAACCTTCCCAGGCGCATCGGCTTATTTTGATTAAACCATTTCTCTGCTTCCCGGGTAGTTTGGTTATTCAGTTTACTTAAAAAATCCTCCAGGCTCCTGTAGGAATAATGGATTATATCTCCTTTTAAATGCCCGCAAGGATCGTCCATAAACGCCCGAGGGTGCACGCTTACTTCTTCGTAACGGAATTTATCTTTCCTGAAAAATTTTAATTGCGCGCTGGGATACCATCCGCCGTATTTCACCCAGTAATCCCCAATATAATTCCTGCGCGGAATAGTAAAGCCATTTTCAGCCGGGTCAGTGGCCAGAACCTTTTGAATCTCTTCCTTTAACTCCGGGGTTACTATTTCATCGGCATCCAGGCTTAAGACCCAGGTATTTTTAGCCTGGGAATAAGCCCAGTTCCTGTGCTTGCCTTCTATATCCATCTTTTTTACAAAAATTTTATCGGTGTAGCGCTTTACTATCTCTCTCGTCCCGTCGCTGCTTTCATCATCGGCTACGATAATCTCATCCGCCCATTTTACCGAATCAAGGCACTTTTCAATACGCTTTTCTTCGTTTTTAGTCAGCACTACCACGCTTAATTTATTCATTTTAAAAACTCCCTGATAGATTCTACAATGTGCTGCTTTTCTTCGGCAGTCAAGTCCGGGTACACCGGTATGGCCAAAGTCTGGATAGCTGCTCTTTCCGATTCAGGAAAATCTCCTTTTCTATAACCAAGGTATTTAAAACATTTTTGCAGGTGCAAAGGCACAGGATAGTACACCCTTGAATCTATGCCTTTATTTCTAAGGTGCTCGATTAATTTTTCGCTTGAACATTCTAAACGCAACACATATTGGTGATAGATATGCGTAGAATAGCCTGCCACAAAAGGCGTCTTCAGAGGCAAATTTTTCAGCTTCTGGTTATAATACTCGGCAATCTCTCGTCTTTTGCTATTCCATAAATCAATATGCTTTAATTTTACCCTAAGCACTGCCGCTTGTAAGGTATCCAGGCGGTTATTAGAACCCAACGCCAAATGCAGGTATTTCTCTTTATTCCCCTGATTTCTCAATACCCTCAGAAGCTCGTCGGTAGATTTATTATTTGTCAGAACCATCCCTGCGTCACCGAAAGCGCCGAGGTTTTTGCCGGGGAAAAAACTTATTGATCCGCAATCACCCATGGTCCCGGCTTTTCTGGCTTTATCCGGGCTTCCGGAAGGAAGATATTCCGCGCCAAAAGCCTGAGCAGTATCTTCTACCACCTTTAATTTATTTGCCCTGCTTATTTTTAAGACGCTGTCCATATCCGCGCATTGCCCGTAAAGATGGACCGGCACAATCGCTTTAATATTATACTTCTTACTTTTTCGCTTAAGTATCTCCTTAACGTTCTCCAGAGAAATATTGTAAGTATCAGGGTCAATGTCTGCGAAAACCGGGACTGCTCCAATGGCGGCAATTGCGCCGGCAGTAGCATAATAGGTGAATGCCGGGCAGATCACCCCATCCCCGGCTTTAATGCCTAATGCTACCAGAGCCAATCTTATGGCATCTGTCCCGTTAGAAACCCCCACGGCAAACTTTATCCGGCAATAGCCTGCCGCCTCATTTTCAAAATCCTGGATTTCTTTTCCGGCAATAAAATTGGCGTTATCAACTACCTTCTTTATGGCCTCATCGATTTCTGTACGAATGGGCGCTATCTGTTTTCTTAAATCCGATATGGGTATCATTAGTTCATTAACCTCCTTACGCAAGTAAGCACTTCATCTGTGCTGATTGATTTTAAACATTCTTTTTCCCGGTCACACTGGGGCATCTTAAAATTACGATAACACGGACTGCAGGACAAATCCTTTTTAACCACTAAATGATTTTCATCCGGCGGATACGGGCCATAAACCAAATCATCTACCGGCCCGAAAATAGATACCGTATTTATCCCTTCTGCCACAGCCATATGCAACGGCCCTCCGTCGTTAGCTATTAAAATACGTAATTTACTTATTATGGCTATTAACTCCTCAAGCGTAGTTTTTCCTATCAGATCTATTGCCTTGTTTTGCATCGTATTTACTATAATATCGGCGATAGGCTTTTCCGATTCATCGCCCAAAATCAGCACCTTGGCCCCAAAATCGCTGATAATACTGTCGGCAAGCTGGGCAAACCTTATCGCCGGCCAATGCTTGATTGCAGCATCTTTACCCCAACTCGCTCCTGCTCCCGGGGCTATACCAATAATCAAATCTTTATCGCTGATACCATAACGGCTGAGAATATTATCGCTTTTTAAATCAGCAGTATTGCTTACGTGTAAGGCTAAATTGTGCCTTTTAGGTTTAATACCAAGGGGCTTCAGCAAATCTAAATAATATTCTACTACGTGCTTAGAATTATACCCTTCTGTATCGACCCTGTCAGTAAGGTATCTCCCCCGCTTTTTATAATTAAACCCAACGCGCCTCTTTATTCCCAATAATTTAATTATTAAACTATAGCGGTCTTCCGAGGAAAAATCAAGAGAAATATCAAAGTGTTCTTTTTTTATCCTGTAGAGAAGATTGAAAAATCTATAAATTCCTTCCAGGGCCGATTTATGGTAAATCTTCTTCAGGTCACCCCTGGAAAGAGCGAAGATTTTATTAATATCAGGATTTGCCGCCAGTAAAGGCTCCACTCTCTGATTGCACCAGTAACCAACCTGGGCATCCGGATAGCTATCCCTGATCGCCTTAATCACCGGAGTGGTAAATAATACGTCTCCGATACCGAAAGGGTTAATAATAAGAAATTTCTTCAAATTTGCTCTTTTAAATTCCTTTTCTTTAGGATCTCGACTAATTTCTTTACCTCCTGGGCTTTATCTCTGGCGCATACCAAGACTGCATCTTTGGTATTTACGATTATGATATTATCTAATCCTAAAGCGGCAATCAAGCGGTTATCCGACCAGACAAGGGTATTTTTACTTTCCAGAGAAACGCAATTGCCCGTGATTACATTACCGGATTTGTCTTTTTTTAAAATTTGGGCTATTGCCTCCCAGCTGCCCATATCCATCCAGCCATAATCAGCGGGTAACAATGCCATTTTTTTAGTCTTCTCCATTACGGCGTAATCGATTGATACTGATGGCAGCCTTTTCCACATTTTTCTTAACCCGCTACCATTCCCCATCCCCTGAATCACTTTATAAGCATCAAGTCTGAATTTTTTAACCTCCCCCAGCATTACCGAAGGATTAAATATAAAGATGCCGCTGTTCCAATAATATCTTTTATCTTTCAACAATTTCTTTGCGATGCTGATATTCGGTTTTTCTATATATTTTTCCGTCCCATAATAAATTTTCCCATTTTTATCTTTGAATTTTTTCCCCGCCTTAATGTACCCGTAGCCCGTCTCCGGCCTATCGGGAGGAATCCCCAAGGTAACAATATTTCCCTGCTCCGCAATGCCTATCCCCTGTTTTAACAGCCTCAAAAACGCGGCGTGCTTTTTTACCAGATGATCAGAAGGCAGAACTAAAATAACCGCACCAGGGTCAATTTTATTAATCCTTTCAGACAGGATAGCTATGGGAGCAAGCGTATTTTTTCCTGAAGGTTCCAGAAAAATATTATTCAGGGGTATCCCTTGTTTTCGGATACACTTTCTTATTTTCTTATTGTGAATTTCATTTGTAGCAATAAAAATATTTTTTTTATCTATCAAATTACCTATCCTGCAGATAGTCTCTTCTATCATGGGCTTAGCAGAACAGATACTAAGAAACTGCTTAGGCTCTAAGCTTCTGCTTAAGGGCCAAAAACGGCTTCCTGTGCCACCGGCTAAAATAATCGCATATACCATTTTATATACCCAATATCTCCTTGGCTTTACTCAAGACTTCTTCCGGGGTTATCTCAACGAGGCTTGCTTTCTCTATAACAACATGCCCCGGGCCCCAAGGACGCCATCTTTTCGGGCCCTTTCCGGGGATATCATCGCGGAAGATCACTAATGCCCTGCCGCCTGCGGACGCGGCAAGATGCACCGGGCCGCTATCCCCTGAAATCACTAATTTACATTTTTTTAAAAGCACAGCCAATTCTCTTAAGGTTGTCTTTCCGGATAAATCAATCAAATTGCCCTGCCTTAAAATGTTTTCATAAAAAACCGAGCTCTTTCCCGACTCATCCTTGCCGCCGATTATAATAACTTTTATATTTGGATAGCGGAGTAATTCATTGGTAACTGCCTGAAAATTAACCAGCGGCCATTGTTTTATTGGGTCACTGGTCCAGGGATGCAAAGCTACTAAAGTATCACTATCCGTAATTCCGTAATTACGAAGCATGGGGTCCAAAGTATTATTTTCCAAAGTCAAAGATAGAGCCGGATTACCTGTTTTTGCTCCAAGCAATCCTACAAGCTCAAGATTATACTCTACCTCATGCCTGCTCCCCAGGTATTTTAGATCTTCCAGTTTATGAGTCAGCAAAAAACCGCATTTTCTGTTATAACCAATCCTCTCCGGGATTCCCGCCAAAAAAGTAAATATGTTGAAATCCTTGGAAGGATTAAGCATTACCGCAATATCAATACCTTTCCTTCTTAACAGTGAGATTAATTTTAACTTTTTACGAAATAAATGTTCCCCCTGCCCCCATTCAATAACTTCATCAATAAACGGTATACTTTTCGTTAAATCCACCAGATAAGGATCCACTACGGCGATAATCCTGGCGTTAATAAAAGTTTCTTTTAATGCCCGCAAAGCCGGTATATTGAGCAAAAACTCGCCGAACCTGTCATTGCGGACACAAAGTATATTCTTAACCTCGTTATGCTTTTTTTCCATCGGTAAACCTCCCAAGTGCCAAAACAAAGCCTATCAAATACCAGAATATCATTGCCACCCGGGAATAATACAGGCTTGTTTCGGTAAGGCCATTGACCAGAAAAGCAATCAAACAAGCGGCGACAGACAAAGACAAAACCTTATAATATTCATCTTTCAAAGACCTATAAATTAACATGCTCTTTTTGAATAGCCTAAACAATAGCCATAAAAATACACCCAGGCCTACCAACCCGACCTCTCCTGCCATATGCAGGAAATGGTTATGGGCGTACATGAAATCTCCGGTCCTGGCGTCATCCGGCTCAGGCAGTTTGTATTTTAAATAGTTCTTGGAATATGTATTGACCCCTACTCCTATTATAGGATGGTGTTTAATCATATTCACGCTATTCTTGTAGACGCTGATCCTGTCTGTGTTACACATAAATACTATCGGATTATAGTGCCCGATTTTTGCCCAATCTTTAATAGTCATGGGGAGGATGAAAGGAAACGCCAACAGAAGGATTACAAGACTCAAAGTTATAATTTTGCTCCTCCTGCAGATGCTTATAAATAAAACCGCCACATACAGGCCCAATGCCGTGCCTCTTGAAAAAGTAAGGATTATCCCGGTAGTGGCTAAAGCAGCAGCTAAGATCATTGCGATTTTTTCCCTACCCTTAAAATAAAATAAGGCTAGCCCGATTATGAGCGGAGTTATCGCGCTTAAATAGACCCCGAGGACATTAGCATCAGGGAAAGCGGCAGTAGCACGGGTCAATCCAATGTTAATTATCGGTTCGTTTCCCCGGATAAAATCCCAGCCAAAATTAACCTGCCAGATAGCATCAAAAGATGCCAGCGCCGCGCCAAAGATAACCGATAAAATAATCCGGTTTATATGTCTTCTATCCCTTATCTCTTCAGCGCATATTAAAAAAAGTAAAGCGCTTATAACCAGCTTTTCCATCCCGCGAAAACTAGCGCCGTAATCAACGGAATTTATAAAGGAAACAAAAGAAACTGCCATGAATAATAAAAATGGCAGGTTAATAGGGGTAGTAATAAATAATCTTTCCCTGGTCAATATTTTTCTGGCCAGAAACGAAACAAACAGGAAGCCAATAAACGTGTTAACAACTCCCGGGGCGATTGCTATAGAAAACGGAATCAAGATTATTGCCCAGTAACTTACAAATTTCAGGTATTTAATAGCCTTTTGCATATATTACTCACAAAAACGGTATTTTATGATGCTGGCTATGGCTTTTATCCCATCATACCATTTTATCTTTTTCCCTTCGGCATAATTCCTGGGCTTATAAGACACGGGTACCTGCTTTATTTTTAATTTTCTTTTGAGAATTTTGGAAACAATCTCAGTGTCAATACCAAATCCTTTGGATTTAAGGTCCAGTTTATTCAACGTATCTCTACGAAGCAGCTTATAACAGGTCAAGAAATCATTGAGTTGTACACCAAACAAAAGATTTAACAATCCTGTCAGAAATTGATTCCCTAATCTCGGTATCAATAACCCCCTGTATCCTCCGGTAAACCTCGCACCCAATACTATATCAGCTCCATCCTTGTTAAATTCATCGATTAATTTAACGTATTCTGTAGGATCGTATTCTAGATCCGCATCCTGTATTATAACATACTCTCCGGTTGCGTTGGATAACCCGGTCAAAAAAGCCGCGCCTTTTCCTCTATTACTGCTATGATGGATCACCTTTAAGTTGGGCTGTTGAATGTCTCTTAGCACCTTACCCGTTCCGTCAGATGAACCGTCATCCACTACAATTATCTCTTTATCAATAGCTACGGTACTTATTTTTTCCAGGATTTGCCGGATTGTTTTTACCTCATTATAAACCGGAACTATTACAGAAAGCAATGGCATATTAACCCCTTAATTTTTTAAGAATCGCCCATAAATATAATTTTAGGTAACTTGGCAGCAGTTTAAACATCTTAAAGCTGGATTTCCCCTTAGTCCTCTCTTTCCAGACCGTCGGCACCTCGGTTATTTTAAAGCCCAAATAATACGCCTTAAGGGGTATCTCCATGGATACCTCAAACCCTTTTGATTCTATTTTAATGCTGTCTATGACCTTCTTTCTATACATCTTAAAAGCATTGGCAATATCACGCGTAGGCACCCCTAGCAGATAATACAGCGAGCTGCCGGCAAAAGAAGATAAAAGCCCTTTTAGCCTTGACCCTCCCAGCCGCGCCCCTCCCTTGACATACCTTGCCCCGCATACAACATCATACCCCTGATTGATCTTTTCCAGCATTATTCTAATAGTAGACAAATCATCACAAAGATCTCCCATGACCGGAATGACTACATCGGCATTAACGTTTGTAAACCCCGTTTTCAAAGCATTAGCAAAGCCTTTATCAAGCTTATTTTCAACCAATCTGATGTTATTATATTTCTGCGACAGTTTACCAACGAGCTCGACGGTAGAGTCCGTTGAATGGTCGCTTACAACCAACAATTCATAATCTATCCCGTGCAAGGACCGCTCTATTTCATCAATTACTCCGGCTATATTCTCCTGTTCGTTATGAGCAGGGATTACAATAGATAGTTTCATTTTATTAGTTTATAAATATGTATAGTCTCATTCTCAAAAACAGAAGTAAATTCGCCAGGACGAGATTCAATCCACGCATCTTCCAGGGGAAATACGGTTTCCTTAGTCTGATGCAAGGAATAAATAAAAATGTAATCAGTATCCCTTTTTAAAAGATTGCTTAACCAGGTATTGTACTCCGGCGCGAAACGGTAATTCCCTCTGGCCTCAAGATTTTTATGCAGGCTCAAAAAATCATATCCCCAGGAATAATTACTCTCGGGAAAATAATGCAATTTCGCGGGTTCCGTGTTATTCACGGAAACATAATAAACATTATTTTTAAACCCGCTCCCGTATAACGGGAAAGGCACAGGCCTTCCGGCATAAGCGATATTATCGCCTTGCGTATTCATATTCAGCCAATCCCATGCCTTAGCCGCATCCGGCCAGAAACCCGAATATTTTACCATTTTTGCATATCTTGTATATTCATTTTTTGAATAATTATCTTCAAGGACGCCGAGCGAGAAGATTAAAAAAATCAGAAACAAAGAAATAAACAGGGGTTTTTTAAGAAACTCGCTCTTTTTCAAATATCTTATTAATATCGGTAAAAAAACCAATAAAAATACCGTAAATATAATCGCGGAAATCAACTCCTGGCGCTTTGCTAACTCTGATACCGATGCCAAAAGGCAAATACTTACCAGAATCCTGATAGCCATCCTTGGGATATTAAGAAGCTTTACCAAATAAAAACCAATGGCCATACCTACGCCCAAAATAGGGTATAAATATCTCGCATTAGCTAAGGGGATAATATACCTGTAAACCAGGTAAACAAGGAGAGGCAGTATCAGTAAATAAAACAAAACAAAATTAATCTTTCTTTTATTCCTGATATAAGCGACAGGCAAAGCCAGAAATATTGCCGTTAAAACAAAAATCACAGTCTGAGCCCCCAATCCTTCATGGAATAGAAGCTTCATTAAAGAATAGTCCTCAGTCTTAAAATGGGCCCTGTATACGCTGTTATCCATGACCCCTTTTAAGATATCAAAACCGAATAATTTCAGATTTAAAGGATAAAGCGGGTTTCCTGTGTCAATAAAGTTTCTGATATAAGAAAAACCGCCAAAAGCAACAACAACCGCTAAGGAAAAAAACAACAAGTGAAACTTGCCTATATTTCTGACCGCCAGATAGACAAAAGGGATAAATAATATCGCGGAATATGGCAAGGCAACTGTTTTTGTGCCTACAAGCAGCCCCAGGCTTATACTGTAAACTAATACATTGCGCCAATTGAACCTCTCATGTAATAGCAGTATAAAATTTACACAAACCAAAAATAATCCCGCTACCATCACATCCACATAGGCGATTCCCAGCTGCTTAAAATAGTTCGGGATTAAAGAAAATAGCCCCGCCGCGTAGAAAGATAACTCGTTGTTCAGGCTGAGCTTTTTGGAAATATTAAATACCGCCAGAAAAGCCAGGATGAAAAAGGGAAATTGCCCTAAATCCGCCAAAAATACATTCTTTAAAGGGAAAATCAACCACAAGTAATACAGGCTTCCATTAATAGGATAATATGACGGGCTGGGATCATCAAATACGGTTATAGGGGTATCTAAATTACCGTGCTTTAACCATTCTACAGGAAAAACAAAATGGTAATTCAGGCTATCCCAGCCAAAAGGCGGATTTACAAGATTAATAAATAATTTAACTAAACCAAATCCTAAAAGAATTGAAACGCAAACCAGAATAAGTTTATTTCCCGCGAACCCAAGGAATAACTCCTTTATCTGCCTTAAGTCAAAACTAGACCCCAGGTCTTTAACCACAAAATAAATAATAAACAGGATAAAGAGATTTAACAGGATAATATTCGGCAGGTAAAGAATACCCAAACTGCCCAATATAAGTTCGCTGGCAACGATCTGGGCAAAATAAAGGATGAATAACGACAATAACGAATCGATAAAATTATCAGTCTTGATGATCCTATAGGTAACCAGAAAAGCTGATGACGCGACAATCAAATTCATCAATAATAATGTAATCATAGTTTTTCAACCAATGTTTTGTCTATTTCGGGATTATGGAATATCAGGAACGCCCCATCCGGGCTTACAAAAATCTTTTTATATCCTTTATCGGCAATATCTTTAAAATAAGGCTCGATCGCAGCTAAATCATCTTTAGAGAGATACTCCAACAAATTCATATCTATGACTATGTATTCCGTTATATCTCCTGTCTTTGATTGAGGATTCCATTCAAGGATATACTTACGATGAGACAGATGCGGAACTAGATTAAAATTTGCCGCCACTGACGCATCTTTCGGCACCATTTTTAGATAAGACAACACTTCTATTGAACGGTTATTCTTTATTCCGTCCAGGAAACGAATAAACTTATAACCATCTGTCTTGCTATACGACAGCAATGAACTAAAAATAATCAGGCCGCCGAGAAACAAAGTTGCTCTCTTATTTCTGATTTTACCTATCAACCATCCAGCGCCGTAAATAGCCGCGATAAAAACAAAAGGAATAAGGCTGGCAGTATAATGCGAAGTAATGTCGTAAAAACCGGAAAAATTAGGATTAATCGGAAGGAGATTCTTAAATAAAGGAATAGCCACTAAAATATAATGCCCTGGGCTTAAAATCGGCAAAAATCCCAAGGAAGAAAACATTTTGACACAATAGGCCATTTTTTCTTTAGTTAAGAACGAGCTGACCACGTAAAAAGGATCACTAAACAGGGTTTTGATATTATCCATATAAGTCAGGCCAAAAGGCAGGCGGTCCATGTACGGATAAGTACCAATGGGATTAAAATACGGAATAATGATTTTTGTTTCCAGCAGCCAGGCTGATATGCCGATTATAATCAGCGCAGCCCCCCCTTTGAGCCTTTTTTGGCCAAAGAGCATAAAAATACCCAAACCGCTGATTAAAAACGCGGTATCCTCTTTGCATAGCAACAAAAGAAAAATTGTTAAAAATAGAAAAATATTTTTTTCTTTGATTACAAGAAAATACGCCCAAAAAAATAAAGGCAGGATAAAACATTCAGGGTGAAAATCAGACAAACCTACCCCTCTGAGCGGACGGGATAATACATAAGCAAATATAAAGGTAAAAATTAAAAAACGGCTGCTTAGCCTGTCTTTAGCGATTAAATATAAAGGGATTACTGCCGAAGCCAACAGGGCTGACTGGACCAAAAAGAGCACTGTAACATCCTGCCAAAGCATATATAAAGGCGCAAGCAGCAACAAGATGGGCTCGAAATGGTCTCCCAACAGGTTCATATTCCCTTTTAAGGATGAAAAAAGAATATCGCCTCGGGTGGTATTCCATATTGCCTGGTCGAATATTCCCAGGTCAGACGCGCCAGAGGATAAACTAAGGTGCCGGGCAATGCTCAGGACGGTAAAAACTATAAATATGGCGCTGCCAGCCATAAATAATAACTTCTTATCACTCAGATTTGCCAGGCTATATAAATTTTTTATTACCGGGCTTCCTGAAAAACTGTCCTTACCAACCGCATATCTTAATAATAAAAGCAAAGACAACCCGATGGTTGGCCCGGCGATATTCGTTATGCTTGCGAAAGGCAATCCCATTTGATGTAAAGGCAGCAAAATAAACGAATAATCGGTGACAAACAGCCCAAGAAAAAAATAGAAAAATAAGGCAGTGACCCTATCCAGTATTTTTATTATGATTGGCATTTATTGCGGGATATTTTATAAGCCAAAAGGCCAAGAACCTGTTTTAAATACTGCGCAACTACTTTTGGCTTTAATTTGCTCATTCCTTTAATCCTATCTGAAAAGTTATAGGGAACTTCTATGAAAGAGGCGCAATTTGCTTTAACAAACACCTCCAGGCCTATTTTAAATCCATCGGGAGTGAGGCTTACGCCCTCTAAGGCCGACTTTTTTATGCAAAAAAATCCTGAAGTATTATCTTTTACTCTAGTCAACAACCTGCCTAATAAACAGGCAAAACCTGAAATAAATTTACGTTTGAACGGAAAACCCTTAGTTCCTCCTCCTTTTATATACCGGCTTCCTATCACTAAATCATAACCTTCTTCAAGTTTTTTAATAAAAACCGGGATTAATTCAGGCGGGTGACTCCCATCAGCGTCCATAACTACAACAGCATTCCCTGCTGATTCTTTTATACCGTCTAAAACCGACAAGGAAAGGCTCTTTTTTTTCGATACCCGGCGAATAACTCTTCCGGAACCTCCCAAGGCTTTTTCAGCGACTCCAGCAGTGCCATCCTGAGAAGCATCGTCCACAACCAGGATTTCATAATCAATACCTATCTTCCCCAAACCCTCGATTATCCTTTTTAGTACACCCCCGATATTCTCTGCTTCATTATAAGTAGGGATAACAATGGAAATCATTTTTAATCTATTAATTTTGCTGTAACCAAAGCCCCGCTGGCAAAAACCCTTATTAGTACCGGTATATTTTCTTTTCCTTCTAAGAACACAAAGGTAACATTTGATTTATGATAAGGGTCTTTATCCCTTCTTCTAATCACTGCTTCTATTACCGCTATTTTATATAATTGTTTCTTTACCGTAATAGTCCGCTCTTTTATTTTTCCGCTTAAGATATAATTTTTTTGGTTTGTGTTGATGTTCATTTCAATTTCTTTTATTTTACTTAAATCCATATGCCTGAGATTAAATACCGCAGAAAGCGGGTCTTGAGTGTTAGGCAGTATTTGACGCTGGACGCCGTCCAAAGTCATGACCCCTTTCACCTGGTCGTAGAATATTTCTTTTTCTGGTTTTTCCTTTCCAGGGGATTTGACGTTTTGTTTAAATAATAAAGGATTTAAGCTGCGCACATCAACGTAAGAATCAACTATTGCGTAACCGTCAAAAACCCCCGAATAAAGTTTTAAGGGCCTTACGCTCGCGTTTAAATGATATACTTTTGCGCCATTGTAGTCCTCTGTCTTTTCAGCAGTAAAAACTGCTTCGCCAGCAGGAATTATGCCAAATAAATTTACTTTATATTTTAAATCTCCGGAGCCGATGGCTCCTTTTTTTACAAGCCGGGATATAATAATCTTCGGGTTATTATTATTCTGCCAGATAAACACTAAAAACAAAATTATTACTAAAAATATAAGTAATGTTTTTTTCATCTTATTCTCCGATTAGAAAAGTGTATAAATAAACGGGGCAACTGCGCTGCCTTGCGAAAAAAATATCAGAATGCCCAATAACAAAAGTACTATAATTATAGGCGCAAGCCACCATTTCTTTCTTTCTTTCAAAAAAGCCCAAAATTCCTTTAGTATGCTCAATTTGCCCATTAGCCTTCCCTTCTAAAACTGTCTTTCGTAATCAGTTAAACTGAATTGCTTTTTTTCTTTTTTCTTCCAATACGAGTCTTTACTTCTATCTATTTTTCTATCTAAAGCATCTATGCCAAAAACCCTCATTGCTAAGCCCATAGGAGTAAAAACAAAATAGAACAGGATAACCAAAATCAATCTCGTGTTTATCCAGGACAGGACAGCCGCAAATCTCATCCATAAACAGTAGATTGATTTTAGACGTGCCGGGATAAGTAAAGCTAAAATAAAAAACCCCAACGAAATGACAGAAATGGATACCACGATTTGGTGGCGTTTAATAAAAATAAACGAAGCCATAACCAAAAAAACTATACCCATGGTTATGCCGAATTTTCTCAGGTTATTTTTCTCAAGATTTAATTTTTCCATATCGCTAATCTAATTCAAAGTTATTTTTCCAATTAATATCCTTATGAAGCGGTTTTTGCCTGCCCTTATCTAACAAAAAACTTCCCAGGACCAAATAATCCATCTCGGTACGCATAAAACACTTAAAAGCATCCTCAGGGCTGCATACTAACGGTTCGCCCCGCACATTAAACGAGGTATTTACTACTACCGGACACCCGGTCTTTTTGTAGAACGCATTTATTGTATCATAATAAGTTGGATTATCCTCCCTCTTTATGGTCTGAATTCTAGCCGAATAGTCCACATGAGTAACCGCAGGGACTTCAGAACGGGTTACTCTTAACTTATCAAAACCTCTAGACTGGTTCCCGCATTCCTCTATTTTTGTTCTCTTGTCCGTTTTAACCGGAGCAACTAAAAGCATGTAAGGGCTTTCTCCCTCCAGCTCAAACCATTCCGCAACTTTTTCCCTCAACACTGTCGGCGCAAAAGGCCTAAAAGATTCTCTATATTTGATTTTCAAATTCATCCTTGACTGCATTTGGGGGCTGCGCGCATCACCGATAATACTCCTTGCGCCTAAAGCCCTTGGCCCGAATTCTAATCTACCCTGAAACCAGCCAATAACCCTCTCCTGAATTATCAAATCGGAAACTTTATCCGGCAATTCAATCGGTAACAGCCTTTCGTAAAACACTTCTTCTTTTTTGAGAAAATCTTCTATATATTCATCACTGTAAGATGGGCCCAACAAAGAGGCTTTCTGGGAATCATTCTTGTTATCAGGATTGCGTTTATTGCCTGCATATTTATACCAAGCCAAAAGAGCCGCCCCCAAGGCACCTCCGGCATCGCCTCCTGCCGGCTGAATCCATATTTCCTTAAAAGGGCCTTCGCGCAAAATCCTGCCGTTACCAACGCAATTTAAAGCCACCCCTCCGGCAAGGCAAAGTTTATCCTGGCCGGTGGCCTTATGAACATGCCTGGCCATTTTGAGCATAATTTCTTCCGTAACTCTCTGTATGGAAGCGGCGATATCCATATCTTTTTGGGTAATTTTCGCCTCGGCTTTTCGCGGCGGGCCGCCAAACAGTTTATCAAATTTCCGGTTAGTCATCCTAAGCCCGTTGCAATAACCGAAATAACGCATGTCCATCTTAAAAGACCCGTCTTCTTTAAGGTCAATCAATTTATCCAAAATCAAATCAGCATATTTCGGTTCGCCGTAAGGAGCTAAACCCATCAATTTGTATTCGCCTGAATTAACCTTGAATCCCGCATAATAAGTGAAAGCGGAATACAGCAACCCCAAAGAATGCGGGAAGTTCAAGGTGCAGAGAATTTCGATATCATTATCTTTGCCTATTCCAAAACTGGCAGTATCCCATTCCCCTACCCCGTCCATAGTCAAGAAGGCGGCTTCTTTAAACGGTGAAGGGTAAAAAGCACTGGCAGCATGCGATTGGTGATGCTCAGCAAATAAAATCTTACCGTCATAATTCAGTTCTTTTCTTATCAAATCCGGGATCCAAAGTTTCTGCTTCAGCCATAAAGGTATAGCCTGAATAAATTGGCTTATTCCGGAAGGAGCATACATAAGATAGGTCTCTAAGAGGCGTTCAAATTTAATAAAAGGCTTGTCATAAAAAACTACAATATCCAAATCTTTGAACGAGATTCCGGCTTCTTCCGAACACCAATTAATAGAATTTATCGGAAAACCGGCATCATGTTTTTTCCGGGTAAATCGCTCCTCTTGCGCGGCTGCGATAATTTCGCCATCCCGCACCAGACAGGCAGCGCTATCGTGATAAAAACAAGAAATCCCTAAAATATTCATTTTTCTTGAGGTTTATATTCTACCGGGGCCGCTATCACTTCATAGACATCAATAGGCCCGATCTTTTGAGCGCACCTTATATCTTCCCGGGGGCATTCCTGGGCAGGAAAACTTACCGATAATCTAAGCCCGTTGTTTTTCGGAATCATCCCCAATTCTTCCTTATCTTTGACTAAATCCGTATACAAGTAATTTTCCCGGTGGACTAAAACATATTTAACCCCCATGCCCTTTAGGATACCCGCGGTCTTCTGGTCAGAAAGCTTTACCATTGTTTTAGCAATGCTGTTGGCATAACTATAAGGCGTAGTGCCGTTGATTATTTTCTTCTCATGCACAGCCTGATAGAACTTATACAATTCATTAGGAGAACCCGCATCAAGAGGATATTCCGCAATGATAATATCGCCGGGTTGTTCTTTAAGCCAATAATACGCCTGAGAAACTTTCCCTACTTCGATTACCTTTAACGGCGGATAATTCCAAAACTCGAAAAGTACCAGGCAGAAAAGAAGAATTCCAACGGCTATCTTTGATTTTCTGCTCCTGAATTTTTCCAAAACGACTCTCAAGCCAAACGCCGATAATACAGCGATTGCCAGCATCAATAATATCCCAAAACGGCATGACGCCCGAAACATCGGCAATAATTTATACATGAAAAAAGATGGCATATAAATTTTAAACCCGCCAAAAATCCACCATGGCGGCTGGGAGAATAACCAAGAAAGTATAGCCAATAAAATAAAGAATTTTATATAAAAATATTCTTTTGTGTTCATTTGCCTGCGGGCCTTCCATGATTTTTTAAGAGCCATAAAGGCAAGCAATAACGGTATCCAGCCTAAATAGAGCGTATGCTCGGTTAAACTTCCGCCATACAGCGAGGTACCGGTAAAACTTTCGGTAAATTTTCCAAAAACCGGATGCGCGATTGACGGCAAGAGGTAACTTAAAGGCCGGGCAGATTGAGCAAAAAGATCGTCAAAAGGCCTTACTACGCTCCAAGCAGACGGCTGGATGCTTTTTTTAGCGAAAAAGGCATTCTTAAGTGTAGTGTTAGCTACGGCGGGAAGAACGAAGATTATCCCTGCCGCCATTACAATAAGCGCCCTTTTAAGGAATTGCCAACATTTTTCGGTTTTTCTGTAAAACAATACGTAAACCACGAGGAACAATACTGTAGCAATATATGAAAAATAGAAATAATGGAGTTCGGTAGAAGCCAATAAAAAAATCGCAAACATACCTAAAAACACATTTTTACGGCAGGGCTTTTCTTCTAATTTAATCAACGCGTATAGATATAACGGCATCCATTGAATTTGAGCCAACGAAAGATGCTGCCAGGCGCGGGCAAAATGATACGGGCAAAAAGCATAAATAATCCCTGAGAGCAGAGAAGCAGATTTGTGTTTAGTGACCGCGAATGCCAGATAAAACATGGTTACTCCGGAAAGTATGAAACTAAGTAGAATCTGCAGATTGTAAGTCACGATATGACCGGAAAAAACAGAAAGCCATCTAGTAAAAATATTCCAACAGGGATAGGCTATCGCTTTACTTATATCCAACCCAAAAGGAACGGCGATTACAGAAATAAATGTATCAACTAAATTTTTACTGAAGGAAAATTGCTGCCACCAAAAATAGGCTAACCAGGCAAAAGGCTCATCGCTGGTATAAATACCTAAGATGCAACTTTTCATTTTAAAGATCAACGGATAAGTAAAAATAGCCGTAAGAAACAAGTAAAAACCAAAAATTATAAAAATTCTCTTTTTCATCTACAATCCTCTATTCCTTATAACATACCACTTCTATATTCTGGTCATTAAATATAAAAATAAAACGCAGTAAAATTCTACAAAAAATAAGCGGAATGAATGTCAAATACTTAAGCGTCTTATTTTTAAAGATATTTTTATCTTCCAGCCAGGACCATAAACCATAATGCAGGGAACTGGGAGTCGAAGCAATTTCCAGGATATGGTTCTTGAAGAAACGGTCGACTTTAAAACCATGATTTTGCAAGAACCCCTTCATGCTTTTACGGGTGAAATAATAAAGGTGCCTGGGTACTTCCAGATTAAAATAATACGGGCCGAAAAAGGCGGATTCAAAGAAATCAGAATTCGGGACATAAATATATATTATGCCGTCATCTTTAATGATCCTTTTAATCTCCAGAAAAAGCCTGTCCACTTCATGCACATGCTCCAATGACTGGATCATGGTGACAATGTCAAAAGACTTCGCGAGAAAATTACATTCCGGCAATTTTTTATAGATAATCCTTCCATCAAGGGATTTCGGTGCAAATTTTTTTGAATTAGGGTTTAACTCGCACCCCAAAACGTCATACCCCTGCTCCTGCATTAACGACAAAAAACTTCCGCTGCCGCAACCAATATCAAGTAACGTGCCTTCCTTTTTGTATTTTTTTAATTTTGATACGATAGAATTTTTTATAGCGGACAAACTGACGCTCAACAGCCTATGTATTAATGTCGGGGTCTCCATATTGAAATCCACGGGATAGAATTTTATCGCATCTTCTTTTACCGGCCTGGGATTCAGGAAAAGAAAACCACAATTAACGCAAGCGACCACGCAGAATGCTTCCCCGCAGGTCTTAAGGCGCAGATCCCTGGCTTTAAAAACTAATTTATGCTCAGCGCTGCCGCAAACCGGGCAATTTATATTCTCAAGGACTGGCTGCAAACTAACTCCTTTGACTAAGCCGCTCTTCTCAAACAAAAAATCCGGCTTTTCATTTCACTGGCAAAAAAACTCCATGTTCTTAACGAGAACATTGCTTCGACTAATAATCTCGGATTAGAAAAAACCATGCTCAATATAATTCTTATTATTCCTGTCGCAGGGTTAATAATGTAAAATTGATTCTTGAATTCCTGAAGCTCTTTAGGCGTAAGCTCGGGCGTTGAGATTAAAGGCTGCGCGGAACTTAAACGCTCGTCATTAAGTATATCCAGCAAATACCCCTTTTCTTTTGCCTGCCGGTATAGCTCTGTGCCATAATATGGGGTAGCAATATTCGCACACACCCCTTTAGCGCCCAGTTGTATCAGCTTCCTGGCAAAACGCATACTTTGCCGGATATTCTCTTTAGTTTCCCCGATACAGCCAATCACAAAAACCGCATTAACATTTATCCCGTATTTTTTGAAAAGTTTAACAGCCTCTTCTATCTTTTTTAAATCTATCCTTTTTTTAATAATACTATTCACTACATCCTGGTCACCGGATTCAGGAGCCACAAATACCTCGGTACAGCCTGAGGCCTTCATCTTCTTTACTAATTCGTCGTCCAGGGCATCTGCCCTTACTCCGTTTGGCATGCACCAGGTAATACCCAGATTTCTTTGAATAATCAAATCACATATCTCTTTGGCCCTGGCTGTATCAAAGGTCATATTATCATCTTCGATTGTTAAATGCCTTATGCCGTATTTATTAACCAATTCTTCTATTTCTTTTACCACATTCTGCGCGCTGCGCGGCCTCCACTTCCTGCCCATAGTCAAGTGTATTGCGCAAAATACGCATTCGTAGGGGCAACCGCGGCTGGTTATCACTGTAGCCCATTTTTTTCCTGCCGGGAGATAATCGCCACGGGGCGATTGCCCGGCTTCTACCGCCGAGAAATAATTTTCCAGGTTCAACAGATGCCTTGCTGGAAAAGCCAGCTTATCTAAATCCTGGGCCTGCTTTCGGACAGGATTAATTACCGGCTTGCCGTCAACTTTATACCCGATACCCTCGATTCTTTCCAGGGCCGCGAAATTACCTTGCTCAAGCGCATCTGCCAGCTCAAGCATTGTATATTCGCCTTCTCCAACAACAATATAATCAACGTCTTTATTTAATAAAACCTCCTGCGGCCTGACCGTAACGTGATGGCCGCCAAGCACGGTGATAATGTTCTTATCGGCTGCTTTTATAACAGAGGCGGCCCTTTGAGCACTCCAATGGCTTATCGAAAAAGGCAAAGTTATTCCCACTAATTTAACGCCATTTTCTTTTATACTCTTCGCAATTTCCTCAAATTCCAGGCCCCCATACCATTTATCTTCGCCGTTTACTTCAATTTTATGGACATTCTTCCAGCCTTCCGCCAGTGCGTCGATTATTAAAACTTGATGATTAGCTTCCAGCGCTGACGCTACATAAAGCAGGCCCATAGGGTAAAACGGTGTTGGCCGGTTTACGTGCTGCGAAGATAACACTAATGGCGGATTGACCAGGCAAATCTTCATTTATTACCCCGTTTCTTTGCGTAAACCTCAAAGCAATCGCCGATATTAAATAAATCAAAAACAACCGAACAAAAGATATCCGCCAGCCTGAAAGGAATATTTACCGATTTAAAACCACATCTTCTTGCCAGGGTAGGGCCCAAAATCCCTATTGATTTTGTCCTTATATACACTGCCTTAAAGCCGCATGCTTCGAGCATTTTTCTTAAGCTCTTTTTAGTAAAAAGCTGCCTGTGCTGAGGTATATGCATCTGGAAATGCTCTTTAAACGCCCTGGAAGGCGTATTGAAATTAGGTACACCTATTATCAACTCACCATCATCCTTCAGTAGATTCCTTGCCTCTTTAAGCATATCCTGCGGCCGGATAACATGCTCCAAAACCCAATTAATCCTGATAACATCAAATTTATCCTGGTTGCTTTTTATATCTTTTTGAAAATCTTCCATCCTTAAGTTTGCTTTTATCCCCTGGGCACGCAGGCGGCTAATAAGTGCGTCATGGTATTCTGTTCCATAACATAGGCACCCGAACCCTTTTGCTTTTTTTAAAAAATAACCGTCGCCGCAGCCGATATCAAGCACCTTTAAAGACCCATGTATGGTATTCGAATAAATCGGATAAGTAATCAGCGCTCTTTGCAGCAAAAAACCAGAAACAATTTTTTTTAACCAGACATTCCGGCTCTTAAATAAGACGCCGCCAAATAGATCATTAAGCTTATCCTGGAATTTAAACTGAATATCAGCCTGGTTACTAGCCATATACTCAGAAAAGTGGTGGGCAATATAATCTTCATAGATTCTTTTTTCTTCTTCAATACCAAGGAAGGGATGGGCATAAGCCAAACCGCAGTTTAAGCAAAGATAAACATTATTCTTTTTGCCCATATCTTCCGAATAAACCCGGGAAAAGAAATGGCCATTATCGATTATGCTTTCACCGCAAGCCACGCATTTATCTGTTTTATAGAAATCCTGGAAATCTTTATAAAAAGCCTCTAGGTTTGCCGACATCTTAATTTGCTTTAGACTTTCTGCTCAATAATCTGTAGATTTTCGAGCCGATTTTTCCATCGAAAACCATACTCCTGCCCAGTTTAAAGATAAACCTGTTCCTGCAAAGATAATAAACGATCAAGCCCAGCGGTTTTCCCAGGCGAAACTGCAATAGTGTTTTTTCGTATAAGGCGTAGCCTTTTTTAAGCACCCGGGTCCTCTCTTTTCTGGTGAATTCTTTAGTTTCAAAAACAGGCGGAAAATCCCTGCTGCCGACGGTTTCCAGATAATCCTCTACCGGCATCATATAAGTTGAATTCTTGGTTATCCAGTCAAAAAGTTCAGTCCCGGGATATGGGATCAGATTATACATATTCACGAAGTTAGTTTTTAGCGAACCGGCAAACCTGAGCGTATCCATCGCCGTCTTATAAGTCTCGCCCGGATGGCCGATAATAAAATTAACTGAATTCTTGATCCCGATTTTATTGGTAAGATCAACAGCCTGGATGACTTTCTTTAAATCAAGGTTCTTGCCGATATATTTATTGACGATCTCCTGATTTCCCGACTCGCAGCCATATGAGATAAAGATACAACCGCTCTCTTTCATCTTTCTAAGAAGCTGCTCGTTTACATTATCAGCCCTGATGCCGTTATAAAGCTCGTAACGGATATCCAGCCGGCTATCCGAAATCAAATCGCAAATCTTCTCCGCTCTTTTTGAATCAAAAGCGAAGCAATCGTCGTTAATTTCAAAATGATTTATTTTATATTTATCTTTTAAATCTTTCATCTCGGCTACCACGTTTTCCGGGCTGCGGGCCCTGAAATTCCTGCCCATGGTAAGCCTGATACAGCAATAATTACAGCCGTAAGGGCAGCCTCTCGAGGTAATTATAGGCATCAGATGCTGGACGTATGCAGGATACCTTTCTATGCCGAATGCTTCGTAATCAGGGAATGATATGCTATCCAGGTCCTTAATATACCCTTCATCCTGATTCTCAACGCAGGAATCGCCGTCTCTCCAGATAAGATTATTCACCCGGCTAAAATCAGGCTTTGGCTGTTCTAATTCTTTTAAAAATTTAATAAAACTAATCTCGGATTCCCCTTTCATGGCGAAATCCGCTTTTGTATTCTTTAGAATGTGGGCCTTGGTAGCGGAAACATGCGGCCCTCCGGCAATTAACAGTAAGCCGGGAAATTTATCTTTAATTCCATCGATTACCGCCTTGGCGTATTTATAGCAAAAACTAAAAGTTGTAACTCCCACTAAATCGGGCTTATATGAAGAAATAAGCGAAAATAATTTGCTGTCATCCTTTTCTAGCCCCTGGTCAAAAACCTTAACATCCTTATAGCCCGCCTTTTTACACGCGGCAATAAGATAAGACAGGCCGATATGCGGGTGGCCGCTGACTTGTTTTTCATCTCCAAACAAGGATTTAGTCCAGGGGTTAATGAATAATATTTTCATTACTGATTATCTTTTCCCAAAGACATAAAGAGACCGTCAAAATAACCTTTTAAAGCCAGCGCCATCAAAGAAAATTTTCCATTTAACAATAAAATACCCAGGTTGTACAATAAAAAGATATTATTAAATAATACTAAAAATACAAATAAACGCACCCCACCGGAGTTTTTCCGCATAAAAACAATCCTATTTCTTGACACATAGTAAACCATGCTGGGGTTTTCCCCTTTAAAAGACTTATGCCCTTCTTGCCTGCCAAGCGGCACATTGTGCCATACTTTCGCCTGGGGGAATAAAGCTACAATAAAACATCTTTTCTTTATTTTCTCAGCCAAATCCGATTCCTCGTAATGCATAACGTAATCTTTATCTATGCCGCCAACCTCTTTGAATATTTTTTTAGGGACCATAAACACGTTAGGAATATGGTGGACTTTGATCAATTCAAAATTATCATATTGCCCCTGGTCAATCTCTCCGCTTCCCTCGAATAAAGTGATGCTTGTTGACAGGCTCATTCGGTTGTTTGTCCAGCATAAACGCTTGGGGTCGGATTTGTAATAGGTAAACGGGCCGCTTATTCCGATATTCAGATACCTGTTTCTTACCTCTACTTCTATCATATTTTTTATCATATCCCTGTCAACAATGTTATCGCTATCAACAAACAATAGATATTCACCCGAGGCGTTTCTTGCCCCGAAGTTTCTTCCTCCTCCGGCATAAAGATTCCTGTAACTTCTAATCAGCTTAATCTTCTTACCGTACCGGCTCTCAAGTTCTTCCGTTGTCCCATCTGAAGAAGCATTATCCACCACAATTATTTCTATGGGTTTATAAGTTGATTTTAAAACAGAATCGATACACTCAACCGTATCGTCCTTGCGGTTATAGGTGACTATAATTACGGAAACTAAAGGTTTTATATCTGGCATGCTGGCAGAGATTGTTTTTTCTTCGGTAAAAACCGCCTTATTATCATTAGAAACCCTATTTTGATAATTGAAAAATTACCACTTCTTAAAACCGTGGCGGAATTAAGCCATTTGGCGATCCTGATCAGCGAACGTGAAACTGTAGGAAGATTAAGTATGGAGTCATTGGCATAAAGCCTTAATCTTTTTTTACGCGCCTGATCCACCCAACCATTTTTATAACATTCATCGCCCAATACAGTGCCCTTAAAAGGATAATAGACAGAGGTCTGGACGCTATCCGGAGTAAGCCTGAGATTTAACCGGATAGTTTTCCATAAAGTAAGCGGGCTTTCATGAGGCAGGCCTACCATATTAAAAGACTTGGTTTTTATACCCGCCTTCCTGGCATTTCTAAAAGCCTGAATAATCATCTTATCAGGCATATTTCTATGCAGCACATTACTGCGGATTTTCTCGTCGCCTGCCTCTACCCCGATAGAAACCTGGATGCATCCCGCCTCTTTTAATATACGCAAAGTCTCAGTCACCCCAGCCTCAGGGCGGATATTGCAGGTAAAAGGCAGATTTATCCTGGTTTTATACTTAGCGCAGAAATCCCTAAGCCAGTTCTGATTCGCCGTAAACATATCATCGTCGAATTGGATAACTTTAAATTTTTCCCTGCCCAGGCAATACTCTATTTCTTTTATAACATTATCCGGAGAACGATATCTTAGATAAACGCCCTTGCCGCCATATATTTTTTTAAGGGCGTGGTTTGCGCAATTAGTGCAATCAAAAGGACAGCCCCGGCTGGCCATAATTTCCAAAAACCCGTTCTTTCGGTTATCTGAGGTAAATAGTTCCCGGTCTACAAACGGCAAATCATCCAGGTTCGCCATTAAAGGCCGCAAAGGATTCCTGATTATTTTACCGCTGTCCTTAAACCACAAATTAAAGATACTTTTATCAACTTCGCCTTTTTTAAGAGATTCTAAAAGCTCATGCAACGGATACTCCCCTTCCCCGATACAAACCATATCAATGGAATGATGCGCCAATACTTCTTCGGGCGATAAAGTGGCGTGGTACCCGCCAACAATTATGGGGACGCTTGGATTATTTTTCTTCAAGTAGTCTGAGGTCGACTTGATCCACTCAAAGCTCATCTCATAAGAACTAAACCCGATGATATCGGGCTTAAATTCCTTGATTGCCCTGTCTAGCTGGTCTCGATGCTCTTCAGAAAAATCATTGCTGATAACCAGCTCTTCATACCTCACCGAGTGGCCTTTTGATTTAAGAAATGCCGAAATCGCCGCCAGCTGAAACAGATAAGCCGGCAAAGCTAAAGGCATCACTAATAGTACTTTCATCTTAGGAGTTTACCTTTTTTGCTAAAATACAAATTCCTGAGTTAAGTGAAGGCGAACGAAAAACAAAGTTTGCCAATTTAGCCAGCCATCGAAACTTTCCCCCGTAACCCACCGATTCATTGATATTCAACCCAATACACTTTAAGGCCTTAAAATGGTACTTCTCCAATAAAAATTTTAAAGCCCCGAGCGTAAAAGAGCACAAATGCCCGCAGGAGTGAATAGGCACCGGCTTGGGGTAAGTATGACGGATGCTGATACTTGTGAAAAAAGGCTGATAACCAAATAATAATAGCAACCTGTTATACCAGGAAGCAAGGTTTGGCGTTGTAATAAGAAGATGCCCATCTGCCTTCAACACCCGGTAAATTTCCTCCAACAGGTGGTCAGGGTCAACAAGGTGCTCTATCACTTCTCCGCAGATTACCGTATCAAAAAAACCATCCTGGTAAGGCAGGTTATCTTTGTCCAGATTCAGGCACGCCCCCTCTACGCCTTTATCTGCGGCTAACTTGATCGCCTGTTCAGAGATATCTGCTCCGTAAATTTTGCCGAGCTTGAACCGGTCAATGACTTTTTTTGCAAAATCACCGCTGCCACAGGCTATTTCAAGGACATCTTTCCCGATTACCCCGTTTAGAGTGGAAAGTAATGTTTCATGCCTGGCGTCAAGGTTACCTAATCCCAGCTCCGGATCCTGCATAGAATAAAATCTATCCTTAAAACCTGCCATTTATTCCTCCATTAGTTAGACTTCCAACAATTTCTTTACCCTAATGAACAACCAGAAATCAACCGGAAATATGAATATTTTATGTTTTAACCTGAACCGGGCAACCTGATAACCCATCCTAAACGCAAATTTAAAAATTACCCGTAAAAATTTATTGCCTATTTTTACCGCGATCCACTCTTTGGCATCCAAATCCATCATCCCCAAAATATACTGCTCTAACATAGTAATTAAAAACAATTGCTTCCTGGTTATCCATTGCTTTTCAAAACCCTTGCTCTCGAAGATATCATCCGGCGTGTTTAATAACCCGCTCCAGTCCTGCAATGTTTTCGGCTCTTTAAAACCGTATTTGACTGCCTGATAATACAATTCACTCCCGGGGAGCGGCGTATAAGCATAAATCATGAACCTGTTTTTAATGGAAATCTTGAGTAACTTATCAATCTGGGTCAAGATTGAAGAAATTTCTTTATCTACCATTTTTTCGTTATAACTAGTATCGCTTGACCAGGGGATTCCTGACATGTAGGAAAAAAGCACTTTGATCTTATGTTCGTGGCAAAGTTGAGTAAATTTATATATATCTTCTACCGCGGCATCTTTCTTTATTAAATCCAGCACTTCCTGCTCGCCGGATTCAGAACCGGTAAGAATCATTGAAACCCCCGCCTGCTCCATTAACTGCCAAATTTCTTTCTCGTATTTGACTAACTGGGGAATCCTTCCGTTTAAATTTCCCAGTTTAATTTTTAAATTGTTTTTTATCAAACCTTCGCATATGTCTATTACCCTTTTCTTATCCACAAAAAAATTGCTATCGTATATTGCAAGGGAATCAATACTATATTTTTTGTATAGATAAGCCCACTCATCAAGCAGGCGCTGGGCGCTTAAGCCCACCCATTTACGTTTGCTGACTATGGGCTCTATGCAAAACGAACATCTATAAGGACATCCATAACTAGAGATAAACTGTAATGTCCTGTTGCCGTATTCAGTTTTACTGATACATTTTTTAACATCTATGATTTCATAAGGAACCCGCGGAAAATTATTCATATCCTCTACGGGAGGTATTTCTTTAATAACCGGCTTTCCATCCTTTTTGTACAATACGCCCGGAATAGAATTAATCTTATTAAAATTACCTTCCTGCAGGCATTTAACTAAATCATAGAACTTCCTTTCACCCTGGCCGACAACAACCATATCAACATTGGGATCTTCCAATGTTGATTCAGGCATTATTGAAGGATGCCACCCTCCCCAGATTATCGGCAAGCCCGGATAAAGCTTACGTACTTGGCTGGCTAATTTTAAACCATTGGAAATCTGGCTTCCGGTTAAAGCAGTTATCCCTAAACAAATGCTATCCTTGCACTCCCGGATAGCCTCCTGCATATAATCCTGGTATAAGGCGTCTGAAATTACCTTAACCTCAAACCCATCCTTAACCAAAAACGATGAGATATGCAATAACGGTAAAGGAGCTATAGGGACAACCCTTTCAAAAGAACTGGCTGTACCCTGGAATAAAACAACTTTATTCTTCATATTTTATTTTTTTGCCTCTAGATAAATACTAATCTCAGGAAATACGTCCAGAGTCTCAAGATCAGGAACGCTGCCTTCGCGGAATTTCTTTTTTTCAATAGACTTGAACCCGCTTTTCTTTAATAATTGAGCTAAAGAATCATTATCGTACATCCATAAATGAGGCCTGATAAAAAAAGAGGCTATTTTTTTTAACCGGGTTTGCTGAAGCTTATTCGCTTCAGGATAAAATACTCCCGATAACAAATCTCCTAAAGCAAGGCTCTCAACCGCCTTCTTATCATCACGATGAAACGAATCAATAAAAAACTTCCTGTCTCTTTCGCTAAACTTTTTCAGGATTAACTCTAAATCGGGAACAATAATCCTCAATGTGCCCTCATTTTTTAACACCCTGCGGCACTCCCTTAGCACTTTCTCTGCCTCAAATCTTTTTAGATGCTCCAAAAAATGAGAAGTATAAATGTAATCCACCGAAGAATCTTTAAAGGGCAGCTTCCTCCGGCAGTCACGCAACATTAAATTACCAGGCCACCTGACGCTATATTCAGAAGGCAATAGCCTAAGCGCCATCAAAAGCCTTAAAAATAATGGGCTGGCATGTAAAAAAGCAAGAATACCCCAATCAATATTTATCCAATCATCTTTTCCCACAGGGCCGCAACCCAAATTAATCTTTTTCATGGCTTTAGATATATTTTTTTAAAATCGCTTCTAAATGTTGTGAATAATTAGGCCAATTATATTCTTTAGCCCTTTCCCAGGCCCGTCTTCCCATTATCTCCGCCTTATTTAAGTCGGAAAAAACAAGGTTCGCGCAGCGGGCTAATTCCGCAAGGTCTTTCTCCTTCGGAAAATATCCATGCACGCCATGCTCAAATAAATCCGCCACCCCGGAACCGGCAGGAACTATTATGCACGCCCCGCATGCTGCCGCTTCCAAAGTCTGCATGCCGAATGCTTCCTGATTAGGATGGACGTGCAGCATGACCTTAGAGCACAAATCCAAAATCATTTTTTCATCTAAAGCCCCAAGAAGCTCTACCCGGCCCTCTAACCCTTTCTTCTTTATTTCTTTAAGGAAGTTTTCCTTTATTGATTCCAAATACCAAAAACCTCCTATTTTCAATTTAACACTCGCATCGGTATGCTCTAGTAAATCAAGGAAAATATCCGGTTTATTCCCTATATCCCAGCGGTCATAGGTTAAAATTGCTTTTTCCCGCTGATTATAAGGCGTAAATACTTCACTGCTAAAACACCCCAGGACAAGATTTTCACAGGGGTTCTTTGATAAACGGCAGAACCTCTCCTTGTGTAATTTACCACTGGTTATCAAAGCCTTCGCTCCCAGACAAGCTGAGGCATCTAAGAGCCAGGCGAATACATATATGACAGGGTATAAAAACCTCAACCAGGTCCTTGAATAAGTCTTTCGTAAGGTATAAGTGCAGGGGTCGCAATGCACATAGAAAATGTACGGTATCCCCCTGAATAACTTAAGCCCCCAGGCTGCGAAGGCGGCAAATTGGCCGTTAGCAATGATACAATCGTATTCTTTAGGTTTAACCGCAAACGGCGCGGCAAAAAAACTTAAAAAATGGTGCAGGGAGAAAAAAGAAAACCCCGGCAGTTTAAAATCCCATACCGGCCTCCTGCCAAAAATATATTTTATTTTTACACCTGAAAGATGAAAGCTGTAAACGCTGGAAACCTCATTTCCCTTCTTAGCGTCAATCAAAACCAAGGCTTCGCACCGGTGGCCCAATTTCTCCAGGCCTTTATATGTTTGGCCTACGACCTTAGGAGCGCTGCCCGGCGCAAGCTCATCAATCAGGATGCCTATCTTCAAATATGGTTTCCTCTTTTATCGAAACAATTTGCTTATGAAATTGCGGCCCTTACTGGTGGTTATTACCAAGCCGGCGTAAGTCCAAAACTGCGCGCAACTGGCCACTGAGTGATAAAGCCAGTATAAGTTCTTACTTTTCAGGCAAAGATACAAACTATGGATTAAAGCCGGTATCGGAACCGCGCTGTATATCGACCAAAAAAATAATTTTCTATTGAAATTACCGGTGAATACCCAATTCATGTTCCGGGTTTCTTGCTTATCTATCAAGTGCTGATTAAGGTTTCTTCTCCATTTCTTTATCCAATCCTCTAGCCTGGCCACATGATGATGGTATACAAAAGCAGAATCAAAATATGCTACTTTATTTCCCCCTTTTTCAATCATAAACTGAAAAGCGTCATTATCTCCCAGGTACCCTTTCTGACTCCAAATTTCTTTAATCTTTTCAGCCCTGTAAACAAGACCGTTTGCCCCCCAGACTAAAGGCTTATCCGGATTGACAGTGAAAACAGAATAATCCTTTTCGCATGATTTAACTTCTTTTCTATATACATTAAGGTTCTTATTTAAAAACCAGTTTAAAGGGTCACTTTGTATTAATTCAAAATACTTATTCAGAGACGAATCCTTTTCGCCGGAAGCCAATCTTCCCCAAACAGCAGATACTCCGGGTTCAGACTTAAATATATCCGCTACTTTTTTCAGCCAGTCTTTACCGAACAGCTCATTGTCAGCGGCAAAGATTACCAGGAATTCGCCATGAGCTTCTTTAACGCCAACCTGAACTCCATATTCCGCGAGTTTCCTTGGATTATCCAGAATTTTACAGGCGAAACTCCTGGAAATGCCCAGGGTATCATCGGAAGAGCCTCCATCAATCACTATGATCTCTACTTCCCCCTGCTGGTAATCCTGATACCTGATACTCCTAAGGCAGCAGGCTAAATGTTCGCCCGCGTTGTAAACCGGAATAACAAAACTGAATTTTTTAAGCTTTTCTTCTTCGTTCATTATATTTTCGTATGACCTTGGCAGGATTGCCCGCCATTATACTTCCAGCCAAGACATCCTTAGTAACCACCGAGCCGGAACCAATCAGGCTTCCCTTTTTAATCACTACCGGCAAGATAGTAGCGTTATTGCCTATTGAAACCCCCTTCTCGATCTTAGTTTTCTTTAGTTTCCAGCCAGGGTCATTAGAAATAGGATAAAGATCGTTCACAAACATAACTCCGTGACCTATGAAACAATCGTCGGCGATGCCCACTCCTTCGCAGATAAATGCGTGAGACTGAATCCTGCAGCCTTTTCCGATAACTACGCCTTTTTGTATTTCCACAAAAGGGCCGACAAATGAACCATCTCCTATCTTGCACTCATAAAGATTGACCAAATCAGGAAAAGGGATCTTTACGTTTTTGCCGATTTTACAATTACGAATCATATTAACTCCTTGGTTTTATACTAAAAAACAATTTTTCCCATTATTAGCCAGAGAGCGATGGATACCTACTAATACTTTTAAAACTTCCAGCCCATCCTTGCCGTCTGTCAAAGGCGCCTTATTCTTTCTAATACACTCTATAAAATGGCTGCATTCGGCGCCTAAAGGCTCTTGCTTTTTAACTTGAGGAGTTTGGACATTGCCATTTTTAATAATCATCTGAAATTCTTCAAAAGAATCATAATCCTGCTTGAATCTCTTTTTCATCACGCTTTTATCATAAACGCTAATCGGCGTTTCCGCATTCAAATCATCAAATACCGCCATCTTCTTGCTCCCCACCACTACAATCTCCCTGGTTTTTTTAGGGTCAAGCCAGCTGACATGTATATGCACGAGTATCCGGTTTGGATAATTAAGAGAAATAAAAGCGACATCTTCCAGGTCATGAGGCAAATACTTTGCCCCTTGGGCGCTTACAGATAACGGATCCTTACCAAGAATAAAGTTCATAATAGATATATCGTGCGGAGCCAGATCCCATATTGCGTTAGCGTCCTTTCTTAAAGGCCCCAGGTTTGTCCGACGGGAATAAATATAATAAACCTGCCCCAGTGAACCACTATTTATCAATCCCCTTAGTTTTATAACCGAGGGATTAAATTTAAAAGTATGCCCCACCATAAGGATTCTTTTTTTATCGGCAGCCAGTTCAATCAACTTACGGGCCTCATTTAAGTCCATGGCAATGGGTTTCTCAACCAGTATGTTTTTCCCGCATAGCAATGCTTCCCTGGCTATCTTGTAATGCCTGCTTGCAGGCGTAGCAACAATAACACCAGTTATATCTTTATCCTTCAACACGCTTAAATAATCTTTTGTAGCGATGATATCAGGATAGAGTTTCTTTATATGGGATAATCTTTCAGGGCTTAAATCGCATACGTACTTGACGGAAACTCCCTTTATCCGGTTAAAATTCCGCACAAAGTTAGGGCCCCAATAACCACAACCTATAATCCCGATATTAATTTTTTTTGTCATTTCTTTACCTCGGCATAATTTTTGGGAAAAACTTGTTTAGCCAATCGCTGTTATCCATATACCACTTAACGGTATCGATTAATCCTTCCCGGAAATTTATCTTTGGCCGCCAGCCCAGTTCGGTTTTTATTTTTTTGACCTCTAATGAATATCTCCAATCATGCCCTGGCCTATCATTTACATATTCAATTAATTTTTCAGATTTCCCCAAATTTTTAATAATCCGCTTTACCACCTCTATGTTTCTTTTTTCTTCGCTGCTGCCGATATTGTAGGTTTCACCGAGTGAGCCTTTCTCCATTACCAAAAGTATCGCCCGCGCGCAATCTGAAACATGCAGCCATTCTCTGATGTTTTGGCCTTTTCCATAAACCGGAGTCCTTTTGTTATGCATTAATTTAATTATAGACAAAGGTATCAATTTCTCCGGATATTGCCAAGGGCCGTAGTTATTAGACGGCCTTATTATAATTGCCGGAAAGCCATAAGTCCTGATGTATGCTTTAATGAGCAAATCCCCTGCTGCCTTAGATGCGGCATAGGGACTATTCGGCTGAAGATTAGAGTTTTCGGTAAACTTTCCTTTTCTTATCTCCCCGTAAACCTCATCTGTCGAGATATGGATAAATTTATCAATCTTGTTCTTTCTGCAAATCTCCAACAATACCTGGACCCCCTTTATATTAGTTTCCAAAAATACGCCGGAGTCTTTAATGCTCCTGTCTACATGAGTTTCAGCGGCAAAATTGACAATGACCTTCGGCTTCTCTCTCTCAAAAATCTCATCGAGTTGCCTTTTATTGCAGATATCTGCTTTATAAAACCTGAATTTTCCTTTTACAGCCTCAAGCCTGCTCAGGTCTCCGGCATAGGTAAGCTTATCCAGGACTATAACTTCATATGGCAGGGACAGTCCCCTTCGGAGCCCCCTTCGGGGACAGTCCCTGTTTGCTAGCTGCCTTACAAACTCACTGCCGATAAAACCCGCGCCGCCGGTTACTAGGATTTTAGATAATTTTTTACGCATTCTTCCAGCACCTCGTTTATACTTCTCATCTTAAATCCTGACCGCCCTAACTTATCTACCGATAGAATCAGGTTTGTCCTTACCAGGCCCAATGTTTTACTGTCTATAGTTTGATATTCAAAACCAGGGGCGTATTTTTTGTAAACATCCATCAGCTCAGAATACCTTAAAGCCCCTTTATTTACGATATTAAAGATCCCCTTTGCCTTAATCTCAATCAGGTGACGCAAGGCTGCAACAAATTCAGGAATATAGGTCACCGAGTTGGGGATATCAATAACCTTTTTGTATCCAACGAGTTTAGTAAGAATATTCCTGGGATGCGGCCGGTTGTCTAAAGGAACACGAATCCTTATTATCAAAATTGGGTATTTTTCCGATAATAAATTTAATGCCTGCTCGGAATATATCTTTGAACGGCTATAGAAAAGCTCGAAGAAATCCGGAGCTTTATCCTCTGTGATAGGCTTATCTTTTGAATAATCAAAATGATATATGCAGCCGGAGCTTATATGAACCAACCTGATGTTTTTCCGCAATGCCACTTCGCTTAGAATTATCGGGACAAAGGTATTAGACATGAGCGTCTTATCTTTATCCAATTCGCAGTCGTCTACGTTTCTTCCTATATACCCGGCAGAGTTAATAATGATTTCTGGTGAAAATTTATTGATTTCTTCTTCAGCATCCTTAAAAGAATATATCTTTCTTTCTGAAAGCCTGCATCCGAATTCCTCCTGCAGCCTGCTGCCTATAAAACCTTCGCCAAAAATAAGGATTTTATCTTTCATTTTTTAGAATTTTATGCAAATATTCGCCGTAACTGGTATTTATCTCTTTTGCCAGTTTTTCCAATTGCCTGCTGGTGATATAACCCTTCTTATAAGCTATTTCCTCGATACAGCCTATCTTTAACCCCTGCCTTTCTTCGATAGTCTTGATAAATATCGAAGCATCGACTAAAGAATCGTATGTCCCCGTATCCAGCCAGGCATATCCTCTGCCCAGTAGTTTTACAACAAGCTTGCCTTGTTTTAAGTATTCGTTATTTATATCGGTAACTTCCAACTCTCCCCTTAAGGAAGGTTTTAAAGATTTAGCGATTTTAACAACATTATTATCGTAAAAATATAGCCCGGTAACCGCGTAATTTGATGTTGTTTTTTTGGGCTTCTCTTTAATCGAAGTTACCCGGGAATTTTTATCAAATTCAATGACCCCGTATCGCTGAGGATCTCTTACATAATAACCGAAGATTACCCCTCCTTCATCCAGCTCTACCACTTCCTTTAACAGGCCTGATAAACCATCGCCATAAAAAATATTATCCCCTAATATCAAACAAACGTTATCTTTGCCGATAAATTTCTCTCCAACAATAAACGACTCAGCGATACCTTTTGGTTCTGCTTGCTCAAGATATGTGATATTAATCCCCAGGCCGAAACCGTTTCCTAACAGGCTCTTGAATTTAGGCAGCGCCTCTGGAGTAGAAATAATCAATATCTCTCGTATCCCCGCCAGCATCAACACCGATAAGGGATAATATATCATCGGCTTGTCATAAACAGGAAGCAGCTGTTTACAGGTGACCTTTGTAATAGGATAAAGCCTGGTGGCTTTACCTCCTGCTAAAATTATACCTTTCATATGCTCCCCCGTTATTTTTTTATTCCTATGCTCAAGGCTATCCAGGGATATGCCATATCCCACCAGCCCCTTAAACTGGGAATCTTTGTATACTTGATCTTTTTGTCAGACGGATAAATCATTGAAGCCGGAACCTGTTTAATCCTGAATCCATATTGAATGGCCTTAAATTGTATGTAAGATTCCAGGCCATACCTCTCAAGCCAGTCCTGAAAAATATTCACTTGAGGATGGTTAAATACCTCCATACTCACTGCCCTGAAACCGCAGCTTACGTCATTCCCCGGCCAGCCGAAGATTAGCCTTATCAGGCCGGAACCTACTCTTTGAATGATATAACGCTGATAAGGGATATTATCCCGGTGCCCGTTTTTCAGGTAACGCGAGCCTTGTACAAAGTGGTAACCTTCATCAAAAATAGGCCTTAAAAGAGCCGGTATTTCCGACGGCTCCATTTTATTGTTGCCGGCTACCGAAATAATTACTTCATAACCGTTCTTACGGGCATACTCTACGGCGGTTTTAAAAGCCGCCCCCACTCCCCGGTTTTCCGGATGACGGATAACCCGGCAGGGAAACTCTTTCACGATACTGCCCGAGTTATCGCTTGAACAATCGTCTATTACAATTAACTCATCAATCCACTTGCCGAACAGCTCAGGAGTAAATTTACTCAGAGTCTTGCGTATAACATGCTCTTCGTTATGCAGGCAGACAAAACAAAGTGTTTTTTTATGCATTTCTTTATTTAAACTTACCGAAGTCAAAAAGATGCCCGGTTACTTTTCTAATTGCCCGCAATGCATACCTGAAATCATCCATATCCTTCAGGGACAAAATCTTCCTAAAGATAAATTCCGGGTTAAAAGAAACCTTATACATCCCCCGCACTAATTTCATAATCCTGTCATCCGGAATAGGACTATCCATTACCGGCTTCTTCATATCATAATCATTCCAGTCAAGCGTCTTAAGCCAACCCTTTTCTTTGCATTCCGCGAATAAAGGAGTACCCGGATAAGGCACCACCATTGTCGCCTGCATGGTATAGGCATATCCCTTATTCAAAAGCCATCTACCCAGCTTTAAGGTATTAAGGGCATCCTTGTAAGTTTCCCATGGATAACCAAACATGATTGTGATATGGGGAAATAATCCCGCTTTTGTCGCTGACTTACAGCCTTGGATGACTGCTTCAATTTTCATGTTCTTTTTTATCCTGTCTAAAGTATTCTGATTAGCGGATTCCAAGCCAAAAAGC
>Ga0268276_1000557_pt1 | contig 43296 bp, 34 predicted proteins | sample saktaG_4_FD_190145 | JGI IMG/M metagenome (GOLD analysis project Ga0268276, IMG submission 190145) | Saline water microbial communities from Sakinaw Lake, British Columbia, Canada - sak_2010_1_5_45m | ecosystem: Environmental > Aquatic > Non-marine Saline and Alkaline > Saline ...
GTTTTTCCTTGTGCATAGGTTCAGTATGCACAAATATTGATCACTAAAACAGTTGGATTACACAATGAAATCAAGCGCTTCTTCACTTTTTGTGAGTGATTTTACCCACTCAAAAAGGAGAAGACCCCCTTTTTTTATTTGTCACTCAACCTCTAACCTCTTACAACACCTTCACCTTCACTCCATCCTTCAGTGAGTCGTCTGCTTTATCAATCACTTTTTCCCCGGAAGTGAGACCGTTGATGATTTCAACGCTGGATCCCATCATGCGACCGACAGAAATTATCACAGATGTTGCTTTATTATCTATGACACGAAACGCTATTTTTTTACCATCCCTTTCTACAACAGCGGACGCCGGAAGAGTAAGACACGGTTTTTCCGTCATCACGGCTGCATCCGATGCTTTTGTGAGAAAGAGAACCTTTGCACCCATTTCCGGCAGCACCCGATTATCGTACGACCGGAAGGCAACTTTTACCATAACTGTTGCTTTCGCACGGTCGGCCGTCGGGACAATTTTTGCTACGTATCCCTGATAGCGAATTTCGGGATATGCATCGAGTGTAATCTCGCATGGCTGATCGGGTTTGATGTGTTCAATATTGGATTCAGAGACATCGGCCTCCGCCTGCAAGGAGGACATATCGGCAATAGTGACCGCTGCAGACTTCGATCCGACACTGGCCGCCATCGGAACAACCATCTCCCCGATATCTGCATTTTTTGTTAGTACGGTACCGTCGAACGGCGCGCGGATAAGTGTATTTTCCAATTGCACTTCCGCAGAGGTTACCATCGCTTTTGCCATTTCAATCCCGGCAATGACACGCTGCAGGCGCGCATCGGCCGCGTCGTATTCCGCCTGATTGGCCAATCCTTTTTCCAGTAATGACTTCTGGCGTGCAAGAGACTGCTGGGCATCTTTGAGATCCGCTTCGCTCACCCTGAGATTTGCTTTCGCCTGTTCAAGCGCAGCGCGAACATCGGCATCTTCGAGACGCGCAATAATCTGATTCTTCGCTACACGGTCTCCTTCCACAACTCCGAGATATACGAGCCTGCCCGTCCCTTTAGAAGCAACCGCAGCTTTTCGCTGCGCGACCACATAACCGCTCGCCATGAGCACTGCATTCGACTGTGACGGCGAGGTCCAGGAGACAGTTGCCAGCCGAACTTCAATCGCAGGTGCGAAGAGTATCTGAGAAAGATAGATACCCCCTGCGATCAAGACAAGAACAACCACCGAAGAAACGATATACGTGACAGTCTTTTTCGGCGGTCCGTCCTGATTTTCATCAGACCGGTGAATGCGAAGTGCGGAGAGATCGATAGTTTTATTTTCCATTGAGTGCGTTCTTACGCTGAATTCAAATGACAAACAAATTGTTTACTATAATGAATTTTTTATAAAAAAAAGTTGCAAGAAAGTTTTGCATTTTTATTAATTAATTATGTACAGCATTTTTTTTACCTAAATGTTGATTCATTCTTGCTGTCTTACGGGTTCACAAAAAAACATCAGTCTCTTGAGTCTATCCATTACTTCATCGCCAGCGAGTAAAACTGTTGAACGTGGATTTTTGTACCCCCCGACATATCCGGTGTCGTGTTCTGCTTTTTCTGCATAGATGGTATTGCGTGATTTACTCGCATACCTTATTGCCCATTGAGGTCTCTACCCGGACTGGCGACTGTTCTTCTCCTTGTACCCAAACAAACCAAAGAGAGCGAATAAGGTATATAGTCCGTACAGTTCCGGACTGTGAAGTGTGGAGCCGAGTGATCCGAGTAAGCCTAAAAACCCCAAGAAGCCCAGCATGTTTAATTTCATCGTCGTTTCCTTTCAAGTGTTGATTTACGAGATATCAACGAGGTACCAATTGTTCATAATATACAAGAGTATTATTAAAAAATTATGTGATTTCGGCAAATAAGCGGGGAAAGTCGGTCAATGGAGAATTTGAATGAAAAATAAATACGGCAGCTATTCCATTACATTCTTTTGGGCATCTTTTGGAAGAAAACCATCTGGCTCGCAAAGAAGCCGGCATGCACCCACATTCTTCCTATCGTATAGAGCTGCTGAAGAACAAAGACCGCAAAAATTGTCCAGAAATTCGTTTGAGGAAATATTTTCTCGATAAACACACAGGCAAGAATAAGCAGCAAACCGGTAAGACAGAGCATGAAATAGAGCAGAGCGGCTTTAAAGAAATGCCCAAATACGAATTTGATTCCGGCTCCAAGGGCACCGACGGCACTGTATCGGTCTTCGAGCACCAGACGTATCCTTGCATAATCTACACACATCATCATGAGACCCAGAGCGATCAAGACGAGGACATGCTTTATTTGATAATAGAGAAAAGGAATCCACTCTGATGATTCGCTGAATGTCAACATTCCGATGAAATTGCTTACGGTAGATACAACGACGGAAAAAAGAAGATAGTACACGAGAAGAGCGATTAGGAAAATTCTGAAGAACCGTCCAAAATACCGAGCACCATCCATGAGAAACTCACTTATACGTACGGGATAATCGCCTGCATAGGCGCTGATAAATCCACCGGCAAGATATGTATTGATGAGCATGGAAAGCAGCGCGAGGAGCGTGAGGATGTCAAGTGAGGATGTCCGCAGCCTGAACGTTGTGAGAAGATCATAAAGAAGGTTTCCGGCAGCAACGACGACCTTGCCCTGGAGCATCCCGTCAAAGTGATGCAGAAACGGCCCGGCTCCGAAGATGGAGGTGTCCAGCAACTGGGCAATTTCACTGTTCTGCGTATCAAATTTAAATGTACGGTACCAATTCTCATCCATATGTTGAACCAGCTCTTCTTCTTTTACTGTTTCGCGGATGGAAGTATTGAGCTGGTTGAACATCGGCAGCACAACAAACAGGGTAAGCATGACATTGATAAACCATGCAAAGAGAATAATTCGTTTGCTCCGGCTGGTTCGATACAATCCCATGCTCAAGGCTTGAAGAGATGTCATACTGGTCAGGTTCTTCCCGTTGGTGGAATTAGAGTCCATAGTTCAGGAAATTAAAATAATTTTGTATCCAGAACATAAACTTCAATGCAAATTTTTGTGCTGCCATTGATATAAATCCCCGCGATCTAACCACCTTGCTGTTGTTGTTCCAGTTGACATCGAGTACCAGCTTATGTTCCGGATCGACAACGACGGAAGCGACCGGCGAATCGGATGGATACACATATTTTTTCCAGCGATATTGACCATCCCATCGTTCGCGCCGCTGTTCGCCATTCTTAAACGTCACCAGCACATCAACGGGGGCAATGGCTTCTCCCTCCCGTTTGACAACGACTTCACATTCATATTTGTACAGCGGAGAGACCTTCTTTGATGTATCTTGAGGTCCCCCGTTCATATTGAATACTCCTTCCGGGGAGGGCTGCCGATTGGTAATACGGTCGACCGAATAATCGAAGAGATCCGAACTATACCATGTGTTCCGGAAAAACCACGTCATATCGCTGCCGGTCACTTCGTTCACGGTGTTGATAAAATCTTGGCTTGTGGGATGCTTGAAACGATAGCGAAAATGATAGGTACGCATAACACGGTACATCATTTCTTCTCCGAGATATCGTTCGAGCATGATGAGGGAGAGTGCTGGTTTTGTATACGAGTTGAGACCGTATGTTTCATTGTATTCCCAACCGCGCCGCATCATAGCATCATTTTTCCCCCTGCGCCGGATATCGGTGTTTTCTGCGAGGATATCCATATCGTCCATTTCATCAACAATCATGGGGATACCGATATATCCTTCCCATCCCCATTGTCCAAAGTAATATCGAACCTTTTTAAACGGTTTCCATGCGTACCGCAGAACACGTTCCGTCGAATACGTGGTAAATCCTTCGTCCAGCCATGCTTCTTCAAACTCGTTTGTTCCGACAAGGCCATACCAAAACTGGTGGCCAAATTCATGGACGGTGACCCCTTCAGGCGATGCCTCTTCTTTCGGTGCGAAAATGGTTGTACCGCCGGCAAAGAGCGTTGGGTATTCCATGCCCCCTGACCTGCTTCCGTTTGCCGGATCGACAACGGTAATGGCATCATAAGGATATTCTCCATACCACTCGCCGTAATATCGCAACGCTTTGAATGTCGCATCGAAATATCGGTCAGCGACAGATATATGCTGCGGCTGCATCAGGAGGATCACATTTACTTCTTTCAATGGATGATGCCGGTCGCTTCGTTCGTCCGGTTCTTGATGGATATGTGAAAATTTTCGTACGATCGGCACAAGGTCGGGTGCAGTCACCCACGCAAAATCATGAATGTCCTCTTGAATAAATCGATGTGTTGCTGTACCGTTATTGTTGTTTGTGATCGATTTTGCAATACCTCCGCATGCACCGACAATATACCAATCCGGCACAGTGATTTTTACATCATACATCCCGTAATCCGCGAAGAATTCTGTATTGGCATGGAATTGATGACAGTTCCATGTTCCCTTCCACCAGACGCCGATTTTAGGATACCACTGTCCAACAAAATGATAATTCCGAACAACTCCCGTCCGCGCAACAGGACGCGGCTGCTTCGTTTCAAACTCAAGCTTGAGCCTGAGCCATGTGTTCGGCAGAATGGGCTTCGGTGTTGTCAGCTGACAGACTGTCTGGTCGTCCGACGTCGTATCGTCTGGATGGATGTATCTGAAAGATCTGGTAATATCGATTTCCCTTTTCGGAGAAAGCCAAACGGCTCGGGTGATATTGGTGTACCCGCAGTCCTTCTCCGACACCGGACTGTCAGAACGATAAGTGTCCTCCTTTGCAAATGTGCTGAGCGTATTCTTCCATGCATTGTGGTAGAGATGCATCGGAAAATTGCGCTGCGGTTTTCCTGTCTCATTCCTCCATTCCAGCAGTTCCCAGCCGCTGATGATGTTTGTCGCCGTATCAAGTTTCACATCCATCGTATACCGGACGACACGATCGCTGATATCAGGGAGAACAAGATTTTTATCCCATGGGCCGTTGTCTGTCATAAGCTTCTGTTCTGATCGCATTGGAAGGGGGAGGGGAGTCGGGTGTTTTGGAATATTCACGGTCGCTGATGTATTGAACGGTCGGAGTCTGGACTGCTGTGCTGAGACGGGGATGCTAATACATAAGAATAATCCAAGAAACATCTGAAGGGGAATCTTCGACGTAGAACAAAATATTTGTTTCATCGATTGACCTTTGGCACCATAACCATTAAAAAAGGAAGCTTTTCATTGGCAGATCCTCTCTGCATATGATCGCCAGTTGTTCGCCGGGGCATGCATAATATAGAGGAAGCAGTGCAGATTCTCCAGAGAAAACTTGTAAGAATCAAGGAGGAACGGTCTGGGAAGCGGACTGCCTGCCATGGGACCACTTCTCCCTATATGATTTTTTCTTAATCTCTGTAAGAACGCTTGATTACTTAAATAAATTATGTTATTATTCACAAGAGCTTAATATTATAACGTATATTCACTCTTTTGGAGCAATAATAGATGGAAAAAGAATCGTTGGTGCTGCAGGAATCCCTGGAAAATACGTTCGGCAGTAATGTGTTCGGCGACCCTGTGATGCGGACAAGGCTTCCCAAAAATATTTACACGTTGTTGAGAACAACCATCGACGGGGGACTGCCGCTTGAACCAACCGTCGCCGATATTGTTGCAAATGCCATGAAAGACTGGGCAATCGAAAAAGGGGCAACACATTTTACCCATTGGTTTCAACCAATGACCGGCATTACAGCGGAGAAACACGATTCCTTTATCTCGCCGGCCGCAGACGGACGCATTATTATGGAATTCTCAGGGAAAGAATTGATCAAAGGGGAACCGGATGCTTCTTCATTTCCTTCGGGCGGCCTCCGGGCAACATTTGAAGCACGCGGATATACGGCGTGGGATTGCACTTCCCCGGCATTTATCAAAGATAACACCCTCTGCATCCCCACAGCATTTTGTGCATACACGGGTGAAGCACTCGATAAAAAGACTCCGCTCCTTCGTTCAATGCAGGCTCTATCAAAGCAGGCGCTTCGGATTCTCAAACTTCTGGGGAACACCACCGTCACTCAGGTTATTACGACGGTAGGACCGGAGCAAGAATATTTTCTTATCGATAAAAAAATGTACGGCCAGCGAAAAGACCTCATTCTGACAGGCCGCACGCTGTTCGGTTCCAAACCGCCGAAAGGACAGGAACTCGAAGACCACTACTTTGGTAATCTCAAGGAGCGGATCGCTGCGTTCATGGCTGAGGTTGATCAGGAACTATGGAAGCTTGGCGTCCCTGCAAAGACCAAACATAACGAAGTTGCACCTGGTCAGCATGAACTTGCTCCAATTTTTACGACGACGAACATTGCCACCGATCACAACCAGCTGGTTATGGAAACGCTCAAGAAGGTGGCCAACCGGCATGGAATGGTCTGCTTACTTCACGAAAAACCGTTTGCCGGGGTTAACGGATCCGGTAAGCATAACAACTGGTCGATCAGTACCAATGACGGTCAGAATTTACTTGAACCCGGGAAAACACCGCACGACAATGAACAATTCCTCTTGTTCCTTGCTGCGGTTATTCAGGCGGTCGATGAATATCCCGAACTCCTGCGAGTTTCTGCTGCGAATCCCGGAAATGATCACCGCTTAGGTGCAAACGAAGCCCCCCCCGCAATTATTTCTGTTTTCCTCGGCGAGCAATTAACGGATATTTTGGAGCAGATCGAAAAAGGAGGAGCTAAAAGCTCAAAAAGCGGCGGTGAACTCAAGCTGGGTGTTACTACATTACCAGCATTGCCCAAAGACTCAACCGATCGTAATAGGACATCTCCTTTCGCTTTTACCGGCAATAAATTTGAATTCCGCATGGTGCCGTCTTCCGCATCCATCGCAGAACCGAATACTGCTCTCAATACCATTGTTGCAGAAACGCTCTCACGAATTGCAGATCGTTTGGAAAAAGCTACAGATATCGACAGCGAAGTGCAGCGTATTGTAACAGAGATTGTGAAGAATCATAAGCGGATCATTTTCAACGGAAACAACTATTCGGATGATTGGATCAAAGAAGCAGAAAAACGGGGTCTGCCCAATATTAAGTCCACAGTTGCCGCGATCAAGGCGTTGGCAACGGAAAAAACAGCAACGGTGTACGGAAAGCATCAAGTCCTAAGCAAGACAGAACTCCATGCACGGTATGAAATATTTCTTGAAGGGTATGCGAAAACTATCAACATCGAAGCATTGACGATGCTGGACATTGCCAAGCGTCAGATCTTACCGGCATCTCTGAAATACGCAGGAAAGGTTGCTGCGACCATCGCATCCGTAAAAAATGTTTCGGGAACGCTGGTTTCGGCAGAAAAATTATTAGCGGAACTGACCATGACGATCGATTCCTTCAGCAGGAATATCGAAGAGTTGGCGGCTGCTCTTGCGAAGAACGGATACGGCGGCGACGTTTTTAAGTATGCGGAATACTACCGAGACGTTGTGTTTGTTGCGATGGGAAAACTCCGAAGAGATGGAGATACGCTGGAGACACTGGTCGATGCAGCCCTCTGGCCGTTACCGACATACACAGACCTGTTGTTCACTCTATAAATATCTGACAGTATCGCAGAAAACGTCAAAGCCCGCATTCGGAATTCGAGCGCGGGCTTTTCTTTGCCGAGAATATCTCCGAATAAAGAGGAGTTTTTTTACACGGTGTAACTCGATCCCTTGAATTGATAGAGGTACCATTTTGCTGGACCGGACATTCCACAGTCCTTTCGCCGCTCCACACAACGGTATGCACACCAGCCGGGACTATAGAAAAGCATGAATTCCGCAATCCTGACAGCGATTTGCGGTGCAGTAATATTTGTAGAGCTGTATCGACGCCTGCTGCGTACTGACAGAATCCAATGCAAGTTTTCCTTTGAGAAGCTGCGCCTTCATCACCCGGATGATGGAATTATTTTCCATTGCCGGCATGGAGCGGTACACATGGAGCGTCCCTTCACGTACTCCACTCTCTTTGAATGTTCGTGCATAAAAGAGTGCAAGAGGAAGAACAGCATTGATGATGATTTCACGGATACGCGTTGTACCAAGTGCAGTAATAGTTTGGGAAGATGACTCATGCAAATTGTAGTGATGGCCCCAGAATTCATGGGGTTCGATCATAAACAGGTGAAGCATCGCCTGCTCTTTGTGTTCAGCCGTATTATAAGATTTCAATAGTTGAATAATGTGCCGAAAGAGATCATCAAACATGAATTTATCAAGAAGCGCCGAAGCCGCTGCCAATCTGAGTATCGGAAAATTGGACGGCCGGGTAGGGAAAAACTGCCAATCGGCTGGATGGAGAATTTCGGAGCGGTATTCCAGCCGCAATTCCTTCCAGATCTGTGCCAGGCGGCGAACATAGTTGAGGGAAGCTTTCTCTTTCACCGTTTTGATTCTGGGAATTAATCCTGCTGCTCCAAACAGAAGTGCTTCTCTTCTTAGATCCTTCCTGACAAATTTCCATTCTCTCATTTTCTCCAAAGTGATACTGCGTGCTAACCGTATAAACGGCTCCCGATTGTTGCTGTATCCGAGTCCCTCCATCACCCCTTCATACAAAACCTGTTCCCACAGTTCTTTATGAGAAAAATCTTTCTGTGTGAGTTCCGGTTGCGGTGGCGGAATTTCGTCGGGACTTTCTTCCTGGGGAGGTTCACCGTACAGATACAGTTGTTCCCGAACTGTCATACGCCTCTCAAAGGCAAGCTGTTTTAGCTGTTCTTCAAACCTGCGGAGTTTTAGTTCCAGTCGTTCCACCGAGAGTTTTGTCAATGCGCGCTGCAGTTGATCTCCCGTGATAGAATTGTTGTTTTCGAAGCATGGAATGGTACGCATCCGCTGAGCCCGTTCGTCTAACATGGCCTTGCGCCAGATTGTATGAATGGAATCAGAGAGAAATGTGCCAAGCACCAGAACGGGAACCTCTCGTTTGCTGCAAACGTACGTTGGCGGATCATTGCTGGATGATTCCAGCACAACATGGAGGACGACTTTGTTGGAGTGAGGATCTTCCTGGTGCTGATGCTGGAGCCAGTCGAACACTGTCCGGTGGATTTCAATATCCCCTTTGTACGTGACACCGCCGATTTTTATTTTGGCATCACAAAAATCCGGACCGCCACCGGAATTCAACCGGCCAACATCAAATACCGTCAACAGCCTTTCATCGACGACTTCCAACGGTCCCCGCAGATATTGCTTGCTCCAGATATGACGAAGAAACCGTTCATGAATATTTTGTGAACGACGCCGCATAGTAGCCTCCTTAGGGTCTTATGCAGGGATTCAAGTATCTATCAGCACATTGCCTCCAGGTACTGCCGTATCTTTTTCAACATTCTTCCTGCTTCTGCTCGCGCCGCTTCAGCAAAGTCTTTACCCGATGATGCATAGATAATGCTGCGGCTGGCGTTGATGAGGGCAAGCTGCCCATGACTGTCGCAGCCGAACCGGATTGCCGATTTCAAGTCGCCACCCTGTTTACCGATACCGGGAATCAGAATTGGCATGTCGGGCACGATCTTCCGGACTGCTTTCAGTTCACGCGGGTGAGTTGCACCAACAACCAGTCCGAGATTCTGATTCGTATTCCATTTCTTAGCGGCTTGCACAACTTTTTCGTATAACAGTTTTGTGCCAATTTTCAGACGCTGAAAATCTTTCGAACCTGGATTGGAGGTCAGCGTTAAGAGGAACACACCTTTATCCGGATTCTTCAGGAACGGTTCAACAGAATCAAATCCCATATAGGGGTTGACCGTCACCGAATCGAATCCGAAATCATCAAACAGCGATCTGGCGTACCGTTCAGCGGTATTGCCGATATCGCCGCGCTTCGCATCGCCAATGGTCACAACATTCTTGGGAATGAGTTTGAGTGTTTCCCGCAAAGAGGCAAGCCCTCTCTCACCCATCGCCTCATAGAAGGCAAGATTGGGTTTATATGCGCACACTAAATCGCGAGTCGCTTCTATGATCTGCCGGTTAAACTCCAGCACCGGATTTTCAGCCGACTGCAGGTGTGGAGGAATTTTATCAGCATCTACATCAAGACCGATGCAAAGAAGCGAATTTTGTTTTGATTGAATCTCGCGAAGCCGCTGCGTAAATGACATTGGTTCTATCCTTTGATAAATACCGAATACACTATTTCCCCGGCCAGCATAAGAAAGACCGTCAACGAGACAACCACGAAACGCCAATCACGTTCCATAGTAAAACCGAAGACAGCGGTGATAACACGGAGAATGGGGGTAAACATAAGAAAAACAAGTCCTGAAAACATCAGTGTCACTGGATCAAAGGTACCGGAGAACACACGTGACAGAAGATCGCCCAGCGATGGATTTGTTGCCATGGATACAACAGAAGACGGAAAGATTGCCGCCAGGAACAATCCCGCTGCCATCAAACTCGCGCTCACCCATACGCCAAGCCGCAGAACACGGCTTGTCCATCGCTCAGCGTTATGCTGCAGATCGCCTGAAATCGGGTTTTCGTCTGTCATCCTGTTACCTCCAATACAATTCAACAGAAATGCCAAGCAGTACTGCTGCAAACACCCATGTGAGTACCTTGCTGTGGATCTTCCTGCTAATGCGGACGCCCATCATGGAACCGGCAAGCACACCGAGCGCCGCTGCACAAGTAATAAACGGATTTAAATGTCCATGGGCAAAATAGATGAAGGCGCTTGCAGCGGCGGTCACACCAATCATAAAATTACTTGTTGCAGTTGCCGCTTTCATCGGAATGCCGGAGAGGATATGCATCGCAGGCACCTTGAAAATCCCCCCCCCTACACCGAGCAGCCCCGACACGTTCCCGGCAACCAATGCTACGGCCACTGTTGCAGGAACTTTCTTAACGGTGTACTCCACTTTTCTTCCACTTGCCTCGTCAGTGAAGGTGCCGGGCAGGCTGCCGTCAGTATGAATAAGTTCTTGGCCGTTCCGTTGCCGCGCCCTCCAAATCATGATCAGAGAAACGAAAAAAAGAAGTCCGGAAAAGAGTTTTGCCAAAAGACCCGCACTCAGGCGGTTTGCCGTAATACCGCCTAAGATTGCGCCGAAGACCGTTGCTATTTCCAGCATCATCCCAAGGCGCATATTGACGGTACGGCGTTCAAGGTTCATGGCCGCGCCGGCACTGGATGTCGCAATAACTGCGATAATGCTTGTAGCAATGGCCTGGTGCATCGGTACACCGATGATGAGGACAAGAAACGGAATAAGTAAGACCCCCCCGCCAAGTCCCAGGAGTGCGCCGAATGTACCGGCGGCGGCACCGCCTGCAAAGAGAGAGAGAAAAGAAATAATAGACACTCTGTGTTCCGTGGAGTTCGTGGTTTTCTGCACTTCGATGGTACGAAAAAGAGAGACAAATTTCAAATCAGTCGAAGACCGTTCCCGAAGCAATGCGTTGGGAAAGAAAAATTGACCGAGACCGTTTATTTCTTCAAAAGAATTCTTATTTTGGACGTAGCTGTTTTTTCCCGCAACGATAACTCTTGCCATCCATCCACAAGGAGGGAAACGGGGATGATGACTCGCTACGCCATTGTTCAGAATCGCGTTGTTCCTTCGGAACTGGAACTCAGCCCCATTCTTGTGTTTACCAATCCGGATGAGAGGGAAAAAAAATATCTCATTGAGGAACTTAAGATTGATGAGCACACACTTGCTTCCGCGCTCGACCCGGATGAGCTTTCGCGGCTAGAGTTTGAGCCGAACCATACGGCCATTATCTTCAAACGTCCCCGGAATTATTCTGGAAAGGATAAATTGCTGTTCAAGGTGGATTCGTGCGGTGTGTTTCTCTTCAAGGACCGCCTCATCCTTGTTCAAACAGAAGACCTTCCTTTGTTTGAGGGCAAACAGTTTGCCAATATTCAGACACTCACGGAGACCATGCTCAAACTCTTATATCGTACTATTTTCCATTTCCTGGAACATCTCAAAGTGATCACGATGATCACGGATGAGTTAGAGCGGAAGATTAACAAAGCGATGGAAAATAAATATCTTCTCAATCTGTTCACGCTGGAGAAAAGCCTCGTGTATTATCTCAACTCGATCAATTCCAACGGTGGACTGATCGAAAAACTGAAGAATAATTCTGTCAAGCTCGGATTCACTACCGGTGAAATTGAATTGCTGGACGATCTTATTATCGAGAACAATCAATGTTACCGGCAGTCGGAAATCCATTCTAATATTCTTGCAAGCCTTATGGATGCACGCGCGTCGATCGTGGGGAACAATCTCAATGTGCTCATGAAGACACTCAATCTCATTACCATCAGCATTATGGTGCCAACACTGGTTGTGAGTATTTTTTCCATGAATGTCCCCATTCCGGGGCAGGCACACCAGCACTCGTTCTGGTTAATTATGGTTCTTGCGATTGCTTCTGTTGGCGCGATGATGCTGATCTGGAAAAGGAAGAAGTGGTAGGATGAAGCAGTGGTACGAGACATTGTTTGAGAATTATGCCCACACGTATGATAAGGAATTATTCACCAGGGGAACATACCAGGAAGTCGGATTTATTGAACAGGAAATTGGTTTCGATAGAACGCAATGGATTCTCGATGTCGGATGCGGCACCGGACGCCATGCTATTGAACTGGCGAAGCGTGGTTATTCGGTCACAGGAATTGATTTATCAGAATCGCAGCTGAAGCGAGCACGGGAGAAGGCCGCTGAATCCGGTGTGACCGTTCAGTTCGAACGCGGGGATGCACGTGCGTTGAGTTTCAACCAGGAGTTCGATGCTGCCTTGAACTTGTGCGAAGGCGGATTTGCACTTATGGAAACCGACGAAATGGATTTTGCCATCCTCCAGGGCGTTACGCGCGCGCTCAAACCCGGAGGAACATGTATTCTCACAACCCTGAACGCGCTTTTCCCGCTCGCACATTCTACTGAAGAGTTTATGAATTCCAGTACCGTCGAAGGAACCAGTACCGATCATACATTTGATGTGATGACCTTCAGAGATACTTCAACATTGGAGGTTGAGGACGATGATGGCCGGAAGAGACAACTGCACTGCAATGAACGGTACTATGCCCCTTCGGAGATCTTCAGGATGCTGAAATCGCTGGGGTATTTACAGATCGATATTGTTGGATGCGAAGTGGGCAACTTTAGCAGAACAAAGAAACTCACTTCCAGCGATTTTGAAATGCTGGTGATTGCAAGAAAGAGTGGAATATAAAACGATTGATTTCTTTCCACGACCAGAAGAACAAACACCAGCCGCCAGCACGGCATACGTTATTATTAATCTCAGACCCGTTTACTCTCAAAGGAGTTTTAAAATGAAACCCGTTATATTTCTTCTTATGCTCTTCTCGACCAGTATTTTTTCTCAATCGTACGATTCTCATTTCACCAATGCCACCATGCGGGTCGATTACTATCATATCGGCACCAAGGGACAGGAACAAATCACGCTCGACAAGGTGTACGAAGAAGGAGCGTGGGCCGGCAGCAAAGTCAACTTGCTGGATACGCTCAATCTCGGCGACAGCTTTGTAAAGGTCAGCGATCTTCAGACCAATACGCTTCTCTATTCCCGCGGGTATTCGACATACTTTGGCGAGTGGCAGACAACGGATGAAGCGATCAATGGGACATGGCGAACGTTTCAGGAGACGGTACGGTTTCCACTTCCCAGGCGAAAAGTCGTTGTAAGTTTCTTCCGCAGAGATAAATTTGCCGGTGCCGGCGAGGTCATGGCATTCCGTGAAGTTTTCTCTACGATTATCGACCCGAACAATCCAACGGTCGTTGACCGCAGCAAGCATCAGAGCCCTTGGAAGGTCTTTGACGTGATGGTGAACGGATCCATCGATAAGAAGGTGGATATCCTGATCCTTGGCGATGGTTACGCAAAAGAGGATTTGGAAAAATTCAGGAAGGATGCGAAACACTTCACCAAGACGCTTTTTTCCTATCAGCCGTTTAAGAACCGCAAGAGTGATTTTAATGTCCGTGCGATGGAAGTGATTTCGGAGAATTCCGGTATTGATATTCCCGATAAAAATATCTGGAAAAGTACTGCGCTTGGCACCATGTACAATACGTTTGGTTCAGCGCGCTATGTACTGACAGAAGAAAATAGAGCCTTGCGCGATATTGCAGACACCGCTCCCTATGATTTTATCACTATTCTTGTGAACGACAATCGTTACGGCGGCGGTGGTATTTTTAATCTTTACACTACGTGCTTCACAAAACCGACCAGAGCGGGACAAGAGTGGGAAATGGATTATGTCTATGTGCATGAGTTCGGGCATTGTCTGGGCGGGCTGGGTGATGAATACTACAGCTCGCAGATTTCCTACGTCGATTTCTATCCTAAAGGGGTTGAACCATGGGAGCCAAACGTTACACGAACCAATACAAAAGAGAGTTTGAAATGGCGAAGCTTCCTCTCACCTGAAACACCGGTGCCGACACCATGGAAGAAGCTGGAGTATGACAGTATTGAAGCTTTGCGGGGAAAGCTGGATCGACTGGCCGCTGATTATTATGACAAACGCGAGGGATTGCTCAACGGTTCGAAGGTGATACTCAAAGATCCCCGATGGCAAGGCAAGGTCGGCGCTTTTGAGGGCTCGGGGTATACTTCCAAAGATATGTACCGTCCTTCCATCGATTGCAAAATGTTCTCATTAAATCCTGTAGATTTCGATCCCGTCTGCGCCGCGGCAATCGAGCGAATGATCGATCAGTATGTAAGGTGAAAGGCAGATACACTTATCCGTCGTTGAGCAGTTGAGTTTATGAGTAGATAAGTTAGCAGGGATTGAGTACCGAGATATTACAATAAGAGATAATAAGTTCAGATGAAGGGATGTGGGATATGAGAACAAATCCAGTGGCATTGATTACCGGTGCGTCCGGCGGTATTGGACTGGAACTGGCAAAAATATTTGCTTGTGAAAGCCATGATCTTGCCCTGGTGGCACGAAGTCATGACAAACTCAAATTGATTGCCGAGGAATTGCGCAAGACCTATGGCGTTCAAGTGAAGTACTATTCGAAAGATTTATCGATAACTTCCACCCCGGAAGAACTCTATGACGTGCTTCAAAGCGAAGGGGGCAATATCAACGTCCTGGTTAATAATGCCGGTTTTGGATGGCGCGGCGAATTTGCCAAGATGGGTCTCGCTGAAGCATTGGAAATGCTTCAGGTCAACATTATCGCTCTCACCTCTCTGACAAGGCTTTTTCTGCCGGGAATGATCGAGAGAAAGAGAGGCCGGATTCTCAATGTCGCATCGACGGCAGCATTTCAACCGGGACCGATGATGACAACATACTATGCTTCAAAAGCTTATGTACTGAATTTCTCTCTCGGACTCTCAGAAGAGTTGCAAGGTACCGGAGTCACGGTCACTGCTTTTTGTCCGGGACCAACCGCCACCGGATTTGGCCAGCGTGCCGGATTTGCGAACGAAAGAATTATGGGAGGGCTCCTTCATAAGGATGTCCTCTCTGTGGCGGGAGACGGGTATAAAGGATTAATGAAGGGAAAGCCCCTTGTTGTTTCAGGTAGATTGAACTGGCTGGGGACTCAATTGATCAGATTTTTACCGCGAACACTTCCCGGAAAATTCGTAAAAAAGGTACAGCAAAAGAGAGGCCCTTAGGAATATGCAAACACACAAGTCTATACCGCCCTTCGTTTTGTATGACCTCTTTCTCTCTGCCTTCGTGTTACACTCCCTGCTCTTTCCGACACTTTGCGCTCAACAGCTTTTACGTTCAGTGCAGCCGTACGATTCGCTTGCATCAGACATCATGGCGACAGCCCTTCGCCAAAATAAAGCCATGGAGATGCTGACGGAATTATGCACAACAATCGGCCCCCGCCTTGCTGGTTCGCAGCAAGCAGTAAACGCCGTAGAATGGGCGGCAACTACAATGAAAGACCTGGGATTCCAAAATGTGCATACTGAACCTGTGATGGTACCCCACTGGATCCGCGGAGCGAAGGAAGAGGGATTTTATGTCCTCGGAAAATCAAAGACCAAACATCCATTGCATATTACCGCGTTGGGCGGGAGTATTGGTACACCGGACAAAGGGATTACAGCGGAAATTGTGGAGACAACATCGTGGGATGAACTTGATTCTTTGGGGATGCGGATACGAGGAAAGATTATTCTCTTCAATCTTCCTATGGATCGATCGCTCGTCATCCCGGGAGAGGCGTATGGTCGAGCTGTGGGCCAGCGAAGTAACGGGGCTATCGAAGCTGCAAAGCGGGGTGCTGTCGCTGCGCTGGTTCGTTCCATGACAACACGCAGCGACAATGTGCCGCATACCGGAGCGATGGGGTACAACGATTCCATTCCCGAAATACCATCTGCCGCTGTCAGTACCAACGATGCAGATCTTTTAAGCAAACTCCTTGCTGAAGGAAAGAACGTTGTCGTTACCTTGACCCTTTCGTGTAAGACACTTCCCGATGTTGAGTCGGCAAATGTGATGGGCGAGATTGTCGGCAGTGAACAGCCAGACGAAATGATCGTTATCGGAGCACATCTTGACAGCTGGGATAAAGGCCAGGGGGCGCACGACGATGGCGCTGGCTGCATTCATGCGCTTGAAGCACTGAGACTATTAAAAGAGCTCCATTTGCAGCCACGGCGAACCATCCGTGCCGTTTTGTTTATGAACGAAGAGCATGGCCTGAACGGTGGAAAAGCCTATGCAGAGCGGAAATGTCCTCATGAAAAACACATAGTTGCCATAGAAAGCGATGCCGGCGGATTTTCTCCACGCGGACTCTCTGTCAGTGATTCAGCGGCTCAAAGAGCATTATCGAAATATGCAACGCTCTTCCGTTCAATCGGGGCCGATCGCATCACTCGCGGCAGCGGCGGTTCAGATATCAATCCATTAATGAAAAAAGGCGTTGTGGGAATCGGCCTTCAGGTAGACGGTCAGCGATATTTCGATTATCACCACTCAGACAACGACACGATAGACAATGTGAACGAACGGGAATTGGCGCTGGGGGCGGCGGTCGAAGCTATCATCGCGTATGTTATTGCACAGGAGGGATTGTGAAGAAGTAATTCGGAAAAACGATGACAACTTCTTTAATAATTACTTCGCACTCCTTAGCGCTCTTGATGGTTTGATTCTTACTACCAAGCACGCAAAGGGACGCGAAGAAAAATTGACACGTAACTACATAGATGTACGGCAGAGTTTTCTTGGAGAGAGACTAACCTTAGAATTTTACAGCTGTCACGAATGGTTTTTTGACAGGGAACAAACAGGTCTTGTCGTTGCACGGCTGATACTGAACGAATCCTTTGAGCATTACCGAATCTTTCGCAGATATCTTATCGACTATGACTGTCGCATTGATAACCGCGTCTTCTTCATATAAGGCAAGTTCATTTTCCGAAAATTGAAGTTTGACGTTCTCGCCAGGGGGATATGTGATAGTTTTCACTGAATATTTCTCTGACGTGTCGATCTGCACGACCGTCGGTGTAAGATAGGGATCGTTTGTCAAGTGAGCGTTGATATGCCATCCTTTTTTTATGGTGAGATGGATCGACAATGCGACTTCTAATCCATCCGTCACGCGTTGAACAGTTGAACCGGTTTGCATCTCCACGACATCAACTGGTTTAACGTTCTGCGGCAAAACTCCCGTACTGAGAAGAACCAGCACTGCACACACTCCTCTCACATATCCTGAAGTCTTTATCATGCTACTCAATCTTTGGAAAATCTATTTCCTTTTCCCGACTTTTCTCGCCACATCGATATAGAATGATTGCATCACTTCCTTCGTTGTGTTGTCCTGCACCCATGTAATGACGGCAAGGTTTGCAGGATCAATCGAATCGGTTCGTTCTTTCCATCCGGTAAACGCTCCGCGCCAGCCCGGTTCTTTTGTCGGATCATCCAGATATTTGCGGATATTCTGCTGAACATCTGTCGCATTGATTGATGCGGTGTACCGAGCAGTATTTTTTCTCCACTGGACAGGTTCTCCCTCAGCGCCCTTGACAAGATCGCGGACGACAAAGATATGGCGGCTGACTCCATTTGCACCGACGTATGCAATCGATTTTTCAGCAAGAGCAATATGAATCGACAAAGGATTTTTCCCGGGTGCTGTTGCAGATTTCAAGTTCAGGGCAACCGTGATGATATCCTTCTCGAGCCCAGCTGTTCCCTTGATCGTTATCACCGGTTTCCTTTTATGATGTTTGGCCACAAGGTGGTCGTACACCCGGAAACGGTTCGCGGCGACATAATTCGCTCCGCCGCCAACAAGTTTTTCTTCCCCGTCAAAGAATACTGTTGGTGTGCCAAAATCTCCACCGTAAAACTGATACCGCTTGTAGGTATCCGGATTCGTCATAGGATCAGGACCGGGAATGTGGAGATGGTATTCAAGAATTGCCAGATCGTTTCTTGAATAATATTCGGACAGCTTATCGATCGCATGATCGGCAGCAACACAAGGCCCGCATTCCGCACCAGTAAAGAGTTCTAACAGAACAACTTTTCCTATCCGGTTTTTTTCGGTATATTTCCCAGGTTCAAAACTGAGCAAGAGCTCCTTGGTGCGAGCTACCCTCTCCGGCAATTCTTTCAGATCAACTCCAGTTTTCTTCAGTAAGGTCTCAGCCGCCGATTTGATTTTCGGGTTTTCAAATGCAACCAATCCCTGAATGTAATTCTCCAGCGCCTTCTGTGAATCGTTCTCTTTTTCATAGACCTGGCCCAACGTGTACCAATAATCTCCTTCATAGGGGCTGACGAGTGCACGCACTGAAAGCAATCCTTCCAACGCCTTCGCGTTTTTTCCCAATGCTGCCTGTATCATAGCGAGATTCGTCTTGAATGTAATCATCTTGTCAAGCGGCGTGCTATCATCGATTGAAGACACCGCCTCGACCGCCATCGTTTCCGCTTGCTGAAGATCAACATCCATCTTTGCCATAAATACAGCGGCAGCGGATTTCTTCTGTGCAGGTGTCTCATCACTATTGCTGCTGAGGTACGTTTCGACGACATTTTTCACGATCAGAACTTTGAGTTCCTGCTGCTCCTGCTTTGTAGGTTTTGCCTTACTCAGCCATTCATGAAATTTTTCCATGGCCATTCCTTCATCACCAAATAAAATCGCTTGTGCGGCATGATTGAAGGGATCATCCCGCAGTCCGGTCGCTTCTTCATATATCGCCAAATAAGAAAGATACGAGGGATCGGTTTCATTCCCTTTGATTGCTTCGCGTTCCAGGACCAGAGCCGAATCAGGATACCCGCGCTCGAAGAACACCAGTGCCTGTGTATCCAAAACCTGCCTTAGTGCTCTGGGACTTGCATTTTTTCCAAGATCCACTGCTTTTTGAGCATATTGTGCCGCGGCAGTTAATCCGATCTTTTTCAGTGCCAGTGTGTACGCTACTGAATTGTAAGGATTCATTCGCGCACCTTCTGGATAGGTGTTGATATACAGTTCTGCATAATGCAGTGCAGCGCTGTCCTGCCCCTTGTTCGCGTAGATATTGAAAAGATCTGAATACGCACGGCCAAGATATTTCCCTGCCGGATATTGTTCGATGAAACTTTTCAGGCTGTCAATTCTTTCATTCTGATCGCGGATTGTTGTAGTATTTCGGTATTCTTTTCCTTCGTTATTTTGGGCACACAGGATAGACGAAAAAAGAATAACCATTGTTATGTGAAGCAATAGACGCTTTGACATTTTCATGGAGAAATCCTTATTGATTGTGTACGTGACCTCTTGATTCAAGGTAAAGCTTTCCGATAAAAAGGAAAAGAGAAAAACGTTTATTAGACAAGGATTGTTCATACCAATCGGGTGCAAGTGCGAGTGTCCCCTGCAAAATTATCTCTGGGTTAAAAAGCGATCCAGTCGTTTTTTCTGCCGCAAGTGATGACGAAAGTGCATTTCAATTAATTGAAACCACTCACGGGCGTTGAATGCACCGAAAGCCGGATGGTTTGCGGTGGCAGGGTTTCCATCCTGACACTTTTAGGAGATACAAAATATTGTAGATTTTGTCTTATCACTTAGAAATAATCCGTCTTCTGTCCTCTCATCCACAGTTCATCTGTCCTCATCAATTCTTTATCATACTCTTTTTTCTTCAAAACTTTTTTCGCACGGGCACGGAATGCCGCAGTCGAGTACGGCAGGAGCTGCCGTACGGTGAGTTTAAGTTCCTTTTTCAGCTCGGGCGCATGCTCTGCGATATTTGATAATACCGTCATGGAGAATGTCCGCACGGCAATGGGTTCATCCATGGAGGTGAGATAGTCAAAACAAAGATTGGTTACCGTTCCCTGGAGCTTGCGCGGTATATTCACAAATTGAAGGATACGCACTCCATTGCGTTTGATGGCACAATGCGCCCCCGGTCTTCGCATTTTCTTCAACAACGGCTTCAGCCACGGCTGCATCAACCTTGGATAGGCTTCTACGCAATGACCAAGGACCCATGCAGCCCGCCGAACGAGTTCCTCGTCGTCTTGAAGAAAGCAGGTCATCAATTGCTTGAAGCGGGTTTTGTCTTTTCCCACCCAACGCACGAGTACGTTCACTTCCTGTTTGGACCGGACAGTACCTAATTCGTTTTCAAGGTTCATGATGTTTTTAAAACCTTATGAATAGTTACCTCAGGGAAAAGTTAGGGAAAGGATGCCTTGGTTGCAATGGAACCGTTTATTTTCAAACATCAATTGGTTGGGATACTGCCACGTTATTGTTGATAGAACAGTAACGTTTTTTAAAATATCATGGAGAAACTGACGCCGGTTCCCTGCGGAGTAACGTTGGGGAGAAGATGCACCTGAACACTATTTCCTTCCGCCACCGGCACTCCTTCCGGATGTGCGGCAAGCATACCAAAGTAATATCCGATAAACAACCCAAGAGGATAATCGCTGACCCAATGGATACCGTTATTCAGCATTCCAAGACCTACCAGCGTTGTGAAAGTGTATCCCACCGGACGGATCCATTTTACTTTGGGATAATTTTCTGCTACTACGATGACGGTTGCCAGCGATGTGCAAATATGTCCGGAGGGATAGGCATCGAAAAACGGTACGTAACGATGATAATCCACCTGATTAGGGAGAATTTTCCACACTCCTGTCGGTGTTGAACGCACAAAGGGACTCTCGCGTCCGGTGACGTGCTTCAGTACCTGGATAACCGCCCCTGAAGCCAGCACGGCCTGCACAATCTGACTCCCGGTGCGCAGCGCCCTCTGGTCATGAAAGACTAAACCGTAAGCTCCCATTCCTCCTGCAACGGCAAACTGTGTTGTGCCGTCGCCGATGAGCGCACAGAAATCGCTCCACTTCTTTGCTTCGGGCGAGCTATGATAAAATCGCGCTGCCGGTGTGTACGTTTCATCGTCGGTAAGGATGGTTGCCAGCGTCAGTCCGCCGATGATGAGCCATTCGGTTGTACGCTCCTTGCGGAAGGAGATATCGTACCAGCGCCCCCAATCGCGAGGTATATTGGCAAACATTGTGTACCACTTAATTTTTGGGGATCTCGAACATGCAGCGAGAGAATCCTGTGCTTTTCCGGTAACAGGAAACACTAGAGCGGCATACAGGAAGACACAGATATAAATCGAATTCTTTTTCATTAGAACTTCACGGTCAGGAGTAATCCGTACTGGTGGTCATCCGCGATCGGCTGCACGGCGAATCCCTTAGAGCCATAGTTCCAGTATTCCACCAGCTTCGCGCCGTAATGACCGATGATCGCGCCAACGAACACATCGCTCAGCCAGTGTGTGCTTTCCGTAACGCGACTGACTCCTGTCAGCGCGGCAAGCGAATAACATGTGTACGATACCCATGGTTCAGTATAAAAATCCGCTATGGTTGTCGCCGCCGAAAATACTGTTGTCGTATGTCCTGAGGGAAATGCATCGAACGAAGAGATTCTTTTTTCGGTTCCCCTCGGGTCATGAAGGAAGGCAGAAGGCCCATGCCAAAAGCCTCCCGGCCTTGTGGAATTGCTTGGACGTTCGCGTCCGCATAAATGTTTGAACACCTGTGCCGCAACACCGGTGAAGAGAAACGATTCGATGCCGATCTTGCCTGCTTCGAACGCTTTCTTATCCTTGAAGATCAGCCCGTATCCGGCGAATCCGGCGAACAATCCGGCTGAAAATGTGCCTCCACCTAGGTTCGTGATAACCAGACTTGTTTTTTTTACAGCAGGATTATTCATTTCCCATGCATACAGCTCATCGTAGATCTGCTGATCGTAGTGAACCAGAATCGCAGTGACAGCAACAGTTCCTCCGATGCCGGCGTATGTCCATGTGCGAGAAGATGAAAAAGAGTCGGAAGAATCACGTCCCGATGATTGCGCAACCACCGGGACTGTTAAAACAACTACGGAGAGGAGTATGGAAAAGACTTTTTTCCCGTTCAAACCATGCTCTAAAATTCAATTTCGATACCGCCCACCGGGAAGAACGAAAACTGATAAACCGTTTCCCGTGTACCATCGCTGCGGTATTCGTAGTAAAACACATTCTTGTGGTCAAGAACATTTTGTAATGCAATATACACATTAATGTTCCAATTCTGCATATAGAATCGGCTGATCCACTGGATATCGAGACGGCTATAATCAGGATAACGGTCGGCATTCACGCGGGATTGATCGTACTGCCAGATTCCCTGCGACCACCTGGTATCTCCTTCCCAGAAATGAACGTTCGTAGAAAATGTATGGGGAGTATATGGACGGCCTGTTTGGTAACGGTACTTGAAACTGATCTCCATTTCATCGGAGATAGGGAGAATATACGCTGGATACTTAATGAAAAAAGGCTGGTCGTTAAACCATGATCGGACCCCTTTGACTACTTTTCCGCCGACCAGATTGATGATCCCCGGATAATCATATTCAGACGGATAGGCTTGACCCTCCCGTCCGATGCGCGGATCTTCCTGTGTGGTTTTCGAAAGGGAAACGCTGATGGTTCCATAGTAATTCGTCACCTGTTTCTTTTGGAGCAGGAATTCGACCCCATACGAATCACGGTTACCAATAGCGAGATTTTTATCCGACCATACCGTATCCACAAGCGACCGGATGTATTCCTCCCCGAAACTGATTTGTGAGAATTTCTTGTAATACGCCTCAACGCTCATCTTCACACCTTCATCCAAAATATGCTGAAAACCTAAAACAATATGTTGAGCTTTGGAATTTTCCAGATTTTTATTGTATCCAATATTTCTCGTATCGGAATAATTCGGGAGCGGCTGCGTTTGCCAGTATTCTCCAGCAGAGAGAGAAATCGTTGTTGTAATCGGGATCAGTTCATATGCCAAACTTGCGCGCGGACTCAGCTCGCCTTCTTTCGAGTACGTGAAGTAATCATACCGCAGGCCTAGTGTCAGATTCAAGCGAGGTGTGATATGATATTTATCACTCGCATAGGCGAACATTTTACTCGCTTCACCAAAGTCCAATACATTCGGGATGTCTCCATCCGGAGAAATAATTCTTTTATCGATTCCAACATCATATCCATGATTTCCGTTTAGATCATAATAGAAATCGGATCCGGCAAATGTTGTTTTCCCGATCCAATGATTGGTCGTCTGGATTTGCACGCCCCCTTTCAGTTCATGCTTCGGATGAATCTGATAGAAGACATCATATTTCACCGCATAGAATGCTTCATCATTGTGGCTGTTCAGAATATTACGACTGTTGAGCGTGGTATATGCCAGCACGTCGCCTGTGGGACCATATTTCCGCTCTGTGAAATTTTCCCGAACATCGACATTATATTGATTGCCGACTGTGTAAAGAGATAGAATGGAATAGCCGTCTTTCCCCCACAAGCTTTTAAGATTCAATCCTAATACATATTGCTTGTTATGCACATCCACATTCTCCAAACTGCTGGAATCTGTAACACCGGTCTTGTCGACGTCTGCTTCTTTCGGATCGCCCTTGATGTATATGCGACTGTCTCCATAGATACCGTTCAGCGTTAGTTTTTGGGCGGGAGAAAGATCGTACACGATTTTTGTCTGCGCATCCCAGTATTTCGGGATTGCCGTCAGCGAGATTGTTGAAATCCCCATGAGCTTGTCCACAAATTCCAGTAAGCTCTGACGAGCAGAAAATATCCACGAACCGCGTCCATCTGCAAGCTTACCTTCCATCAGTGTGCCGATGCCCGCCATATTGAATCCCGTGTTGGAAGCGAATCCTTTATTCCGATCCCCTTCACGCACGGTAATATCCATCACCGACGACATCTTATCGCCATACTGCACCGGAAATCCTCCGGCAGAGAACTGCACATCTTCCACCAGATCGATGTTCACCATATTGATCGGCCCGGCAGAGTTGTATTCATTGGGGTAATGGTTGATGGAAGGAATTTCCATATGTTCCATCACTGTCAGGTTTTCGAACGGCGCGCCGCCGCGCACAATGAGTTCGTTGATATTGTCGTTGGAGCTTGCCACACCGGGAAGGTTCTGCACAACACGCTGGACATCCTGTACTGACCCCGGCTGACGCTTCACTTCTGCACGGTCATAACTGTTCACGCTTAATGGAGCAATATCGTTATTCCGGGAAAAATAGTTTGCCTGCACCGTGACGCCGGAAACAGAAACCGCCTGCTCAAACAACTTGATTGCCATCTTCGTGCTTCGTCCGGTCGAGACAACTACATTTGTCTGAACGGTCGGCTCGTAGCCAATAAGCGACGTTTTCAAGCTGTACGTTCCAACCGGAATTCCGGTGATAGTAAAATTTCCCGATTCATCTGTTGATGCACCCAATGAAGGCAGTTCTACAATCTGCACGTTGACCAGCGGGAGCGGTTCGAGCGTCTTTCCATCCGTGATATGACCGACAATTTCACCTTTATAGGATTGTGCAAACAGAGTGGTTGATATGAATACAAAAAGGGTTATAAAGGACAGATTTCTCATACGATATCCCGAATTGATGTTTCAGTGCATAGAGGGCGAAATTGACTACTGTTATATTAAAAATACGGTGAAGGTGGCGTTTACTGTATAATATTTCGGCAAATGAAGAAGTTGTCTCGGCAAACAGCGAAAAATAAGGAATTGATTTCTTCCTCTTTCTTCCTTAATTACTTTTCACCATTACGTTATTGTTCATCGAGAGTTGCAAGAGAAAATAGCTTCGGAGAACTTTATGACCATCCTCAAACCGCCACGATTACACAAGGGCGATATCATCGGACTTATCGCACCTGCAAGCACACCATCCGCTGAAGAGAAAATTGAAAAGGGAACTACATATCTCGAAACACTCGGCTATCGTGTGAAACTCGGTAAATATATTCGGAATATCCGTGGCTTTCTTGCCGGGACGGACAACGAACGTGCATCAGATTTTAATGACATGGTGCGCGATAAGAATGTGAGAGCGATCTTTGCGCTTCGCGGCGGCTATGGTACTCCGCGTTTGTTATCTATGATTGACTACCCGGCATTGAAACGGGATCCCAAGATCATTGTTGGTTACAGTGATATTACAGCTTTGCAACTCGCCATCTTCCGCAAAATTGGACTGATTACTTTTTCGGGACCGATGCCGGGTGTGGAAATGTGGAAGGGAATCGACCCCTACACCGAAGAGCATTTCTGGCGTTTGCTGACTTCGAACAAAAAGATCGGACGCCTAGATAATCCTTCGGACGAACCGCTCAAGATTCTCAAGCATGGCAAAGCACGAGGACGATTGTTGGGAGGAAATTTTTCTCTTCTTGCCTGTTTGATGGGAACTCTTTTCCAGCCGAAGTTGCAGGATTCCATTCTCATTTTGGAAGATGTGGAGGAGGCCCCGCACCGTATCGACCGAATGCTGGCACAATTGTGTAATGCCGGAGTGCTGCAAAAACTCTCGGCGCTGATCTTCGGCAAATTCACGGACTGCAACCCCAGCGACCCAAAAGAACCTCATCTCACGCTTGATGAGGTCATGAAAGAGTATACGGAGAGAGTATCATGTCCGGTGATTTCCAACTTCCAATACGGACATATTCCAAAGAAACTTACGGTTCCGCTGGGACTTCAAGCTGCTCTCGACACCAAAAAGAATAAAATCGAGGTAGTGGAAGGCGGAGTGGTATGATCTGGTAACCTCTCCGACCCGCTCCGACAAGCGGAGCGAGGCGAGTCGCTTTTAGCGGTCAGAGAGGTTAAGGAACAGTTGTTCCTCTCTGCGTGTTTGAAAAGGAAGCATCCTCGACCACTTTCAAAAAAGAAGGGGTTTCTCTATGAATCCTGCAAACATCAATTGGCTTGCTGTTGTTGTCTCCACGATCAGTGCATTTGTTATCGGCGGGCTTTGGTACTCATCTCTGCTCTTTGGCAAGCCGTGGATGAAAGCCTCGGGGATGACGGATGAAAAGGCGAAGTCCGCCAATATGGTAAAGATGTACGGGACCGCGTTTGTTTTCATCTTCATCGCCGCCGTTAATCTTGCGTTCTTCCTTGCCGATCCGTCCGTGAATGCAAAGAGCGGTGCGTTCTACGGGTTTCTTACCGGTTTCGGCTGGGTGCTGACCGGTATCGGTGTGATAGCAATGTTTGAACTCAAGAGCTGGACCTATATCCTCATCAATGGTTTTTACTGGGTTGTTTCGCTGACGGTGATGGGATTGATTCTGGGGGCGTGGAAATAAAGAATGATCGTCATTGCGAGCGTTTTCCCGCGAAGCGATCTCGTTTCAACTTGGCTTAGCTAAATCGCCTCAGTCGCGTTGTTCCTTCGCAATTACGGTGGCTCTTTTGCTCTTTGCAATCCAGAAACAAACTTCCGAAATTCATGGACGACCTTCTCGCTGTGTGTTTCTTTATTGGTTCCAAGGTCGATTTTGGTAACTTTGGGTATCATGGATTCCATTTTTCTCAGGTTTTCCGGCTCGTGAAGCCGGTCCTTTGAAGCATCCACAAGCAAAACAGGACAGTCCAGCGAAGCAAGGCGGTTCCATACGGAATACTTTGCGACAGCAAGAACAGCCTTTTTCAGCTTCCACGGATCAGCGGCGTCAATAGCAGAGCAGTACTTTTCATACTGATCCCTGTCGGTCTGCACATCCAGCCGGAATGTTTTGAGATACCATTTCGCTGGCGGTTTGACAAGTGCATAGAGAGGGGGATAGAACAACGTGACAATAAGTTTCCAGATACGCGGTACACGGAATACTGCGTTCGGCCCAACAAGGACCATCGCTAACGGTTTCCTCTTCAGCAGCCTGTACGATTCAATAATCGCAGTTGCACCCAGCGAACTTCCAAAAAACACAAACTGTTCCGACTGAATATCCAACCATTCGACCAGACGTACAATATCTTCTGCAATTTCTTCTACACCATAATTGGTGTTGATCTCTACACGGGATGAAATCTTTTCCCGCGTTTCCACATAAATGACTTTGAAATCTTTCGTCATTTCTCTGAGTACGATCTTCCAGGCACTGATCTGCGTGATCCATCCCCCGATAAACAGCACAACGGGATTTCCATGATCGGCGGGAGGCGTAAATGTAAACACACGCAAGGAGACTCCTTCCACGGTACTGACCATCCGATCTTCCACGGTAGCGCCTTCTGCACGAAGTTGAGAGAGACTGTCTAATTCAGTTTTGTTCAACTCTTTCCGATTCACCTCTGCACACCCCTTTCTCTATGCAGTTTTATTGGAATGAAAAATACTTGAATCTCGCCGTAGAAGCAATCGCTTCTTGAGAAACAGATGCAATGAAGCCCATCATGATGAAGCCGTGAATCATTGATTTTTACATGCGAATTGCAACTCGGTCAAGAAGTGATTATTTTTCGTTAACCTATTGGATAGAACCATTCGCCAGGAACGTTATGAATTCTCAAACAAATTTTATTCTCACAACTCTCTACTCAAAGGCCAATCCAAAGAATGTGGAAGGCATGAAACGCTTCGGCATTGAGAGCACCGACAAAATGCTGGGGATCTCAACACCATTTCTTCAATCCTTGAAGAAAAGCATTGGGATCAATCACGAGCTCGCGCTTGAACTCTGGCAGACCGGCATCTTTGAAGCACGCGTGCTCGCCGCTTTCATTGCCGATCCCAAACAGGTGACGCGGCCTCTCATGAACCGGTGGGTTCACGACTTCGACAACTGGGCCATTTGCGACGGTGTATGCCTGCATTGTTTCCGTCGGACCATGCATGGACACGGTGTTATTCCGAGCTGGACAAAGCAACAATCAGAATTTGTCCGCCGCGCCGGATTTTCTATGATGGCAACGCTCGCTGTGGGCGATAAAAAATCCGTGGATGCTGTATTCCTTGCTTATCTCCCCATCATCAAAAAGTATTCGACCGATGAGCGCAACTTTGTCAAAAAAGCAGTCAACTGGGCATTGAGGCAGATCGGGAAGCGAAATCTGAAGCTGAATACTGCAGCTATTAAAACAGCAAAGGAAATCCGAAAATCGGATTCCCCCGCCGCCAAGTGGATCGCCGCGGATGCGCTGCGGGAACTGCAAAGCCCTGCTGTGCAAAAACGCCTGCATACACGGGTACAGCACGCAATTTGAAGTTCATGTGATTCTCAATAGTCATTAAGGTTTACCTTTTAGCCGCAGAGCAGATGATATTTCTGCTCATCCAAAGTCCGCGGTTTCGACTACCTTTTTCTTACCTTTCACTTGAATCACTATCTTGATTTCTACTCACCGAACTATAAAACTCCTGTTTAGAATCTATCCGTTTATTAGTTTTGGGAACCACCTCCGAAGAGACTGTGTTCTATGCATATATGTACAATAACTCCGAAATAAATAATATCACACCGATAGTAAAGCTCAAAAATTCTCTCCCACTCAGAACGATTCATAGCTCTCCCTTTACAGACCCGGTTCTCTCCTGATTTATGAAATCGAGTTCTCTTCACATGTTGAACAATGATGATGCAACAATAACAACGCCGGTCGATAGTAGCGCATCCTATATCCGGCGCCTGGAATCGCTGATCGATGCAGTCAAACAGCTTAATATGACGTATGATCTCGACAGACTGTTAGCGACCATTCTTGACCTGGCAACAAAGAACCTGAATGCGACCCGGGGAACTATTTATCTTCTCGATGAGATGCGGAATCAACTTTGGTCAAAGGTGCTTAACGGAAGCGACTTGATAGAAATACGACTTCCGCTTGGGATAGGCATCGCGGGTACTGTCGCCTGTACTGGAGAGATCGTGAATCTTGCAGATGCGCGCACTGACAAACGATTCTACGACGGATATGACCAGACCTCCGGAATTCCAACGAGCTCCATGCTTTGCATGCCTATGCGTAACCGGAGCGGAAAAATTATTGGTGTCTTTCAAATTATGAACAAAAAGGAGGGGCTATTCGATCAGGAAGACTGCTTGTTTCTTGAAGCGCTTTCAGATCACGCAACGCTTGCGGTCGAGAATGCCCACCTTTACCAGGATCGTGTTGTCAACGAGCGTATCAACCGTGAGCTGCAGATCGCTGGTGATATGCAGCAGCGGCTTCTTCCAAAGCAGATTCCCGATATCGCCGGATACCATATCAGTGCTTTGACGCAGCCGTGCACATCAATTGGAGGTGATTTCTACGACGTCATCCCGCTTCTATCACACACCGCCGACAATCGTTATGCCGTTGTGATGGCTGATGTTGCGGGGAAGGGAATACCGGCAGCGCTCCTTGTCTCCACTCTTCATGCCTGTCTTCACGTGTATTTGCAGAATCCCATCTCATTAATAGATCTCGCGGCGCGCCTGAATGAACTGGTGTACGAGAACAGTCCCGATGATAAATTCATTACCTTCTTTGTTATGCTCCTGGATGCGACCGCTCATACACTCACGTACGTCAATGCAGGGCATAATCCTCCTTATGTCCTGCGCCGGCAGTCAAAGATCTTGGAGGAGCTGCCGGCAAGCGGAATACCGCTTGGCATGATGCCCCATGCTTCCTATGAAATTCGAACCATCACTCTTCATCCGGGAGATATGGTGATTCTCTATACGGACGGAATCATCGAATCAACGGATAGAACAAAAAAACAATTTGGTGAGGAACGATTCAAAATGCTTGTTCAGGATTGTGTTGATCAGACTGCAGAGAGTACGAAAGAAGATATTCTTCGCGAGGTCCAGACGTTTATCGGGAAAGAACCTGTTGCCGACGATATCTCTCTCTGCGTGCTTAAACGCACGCTCTAAGAGTACTGCCAAAAGCAGATTCATTGGAGAATCTCGGCACACACAAAATTTTCAAGATGGCATCACGATGCTTTATCCAAAACTCCGCTCTATCGCCTTGAGAGCATCGACAGCCGAACTTGTTATGCCCCCTGTATAACCCGAACCCTCCCCTATCGGATAGAGATTTTTTATCGAAACTGATTCGAAATTTTCATTCCGTTTTATTCTGACAGGTGATGATGTTCTTGTTTCTGCGCCGAAGATAATTGCTTCCTCTGAAACAAATAATGGATACTTTTCTTTCCAGGCATCAAATGCAGCAGTAAGCATTTTTGAAACGAACACCGGTAATATTTCGGCCAATGGAACAGCAACAGCACCCATGATCAATGAATGACGCCGTAACTCCTGTGAGCTCTTCCCGCATAAAAAGTCTATCAAATTTTGCGCGGGGACGTTCCAGGTCCCTCCGGCCGAAGCAAAAACCTTTCGCTCTATTTCCCTCTGGAATCCTATTCCGGCTAAAGGGCTTGCTGATGGATAATCACTCGTATGACAGGTGACGACTAGCGCCGAATTGGAAAATGCAGAAGACCGGCGAGAATAACTCATACCATTGAGAACCAGCATCCCATGTTCCGACGAAGCATTGATGATCTCCCCTCCGGGGCACATACAAAATGTATAGACACCTCGGTGTATTTTCCGATCCGTGTAGTTCAAAGAATATGTTGCTGCCCCGAGACCAGGGAAATTCTTATACTTCTCCCCGTATCTCATGCGGTTTATCGTTTGAGCGGGATGTTCAATTCTTACACCCACAGAGATCGGTTTCTGCTCCAGAGCAACACCCTTACTATAAACCATTTCAAATGTATCTCGTGCAGAATGTCCTAGCGCCAGATAGATCATGGAAGAACAAATTTCTCTCTCACCATTGATTACGACACCATAAGCTTTCCCGTCCACTATCAGGAGATCCGTCATTTTTGAGCTGTAATGGATCTCACCTCCTCGTTCAAGAATGTGATGCCGTATGTTTTTTACTATCCTGCATAGCACGTCCGTGCCTATGTGGGGCTTACTGACATAGCCGATCTCTTCCGGTGCACCAAACTTGATAAAAGTATCTAGGACTTTACCAACATAGTTTGAATTCTTTATTCTGGAAAACAGCTTCCCGTCCGAGTAGGAACCGGCCCCTCCTTCACCAAACTGAATATTGGATTCAGGGTTCAGCACTTGCTCATGAATGAATCGCTCAACATCGATATGGCGTTCTTCTATTCTTTTCCCTCGTTCAAAGATGAGCGGTTGAATTCCATGCTCCAGCAACTCAAGGGCCGCAAACATACCGGCAGGACCGAATCCTATGATGATAGGTTTCTCCTTGAGAGTAGTGTGGTTTCTTTCTGTTCGTTCTTTTTCAGTGTAGACAGAAAGGCCATTGTTGATATCGAATGGACATGTGGTACGCACAACGATTGAGACTTCATAATAGAATTGTTCTTTGATCGTCGCGTCAAGTGATTTACTTACTATTTTGACAACCTGAATATCGTCCTCACTCATGTTGAGCTTTTGCGAAACGGCTTTGCGATAGGTATCTATTCCATCTTGTTCAACCGGTATTCGCAAATGAGTTATGAGTACATCCAAAGAAAATCTCCGCCGGAAACATCATGATGAAAATAATAACTGGAACTATTCGACACTTGTTTTTTCGAGATGGGCGAGAGGAACAATATGGTATCAGGGATAACGTTTCCCACCGGTACCGCTCTGCAATCCCCCATGCTTTTTTTAAATCTCTTCAGTCCTTGATAAGAATATATGCGGTTTCTGTATCCAGCGCAAGGAGAGAATGCAAAAACACATATCTTGCAGGTTCTTCAAGAGACATCATTGTACGATACAAAGAGTCTGCTGAAAGGTCGAAATAATTAACAAGCATAGCATAAGAGATAAGAATTTATCGTTTATCAAATATTCTTTGAACCAGCCATAAGGCAGGAAAATCCGTGGCGATTGAGTAATATCATTGCCTTTCAGCGAAACAGTCGTACATTATCTCTATAGATATAGTATTCATTTTTAGAAAGTAGGCTGGTGTGAAGAAGTTGTTGATTGTTGTTTTGTTCTTCGTTGTTGTCGTTCCGTTCCTTGCAGCGCAAACAAATCCAGCGCCCCAGTTGCTGCCGTACTTACAGAATTTTGGGACGAGTTCATTTTCGACACTTCCAGTAGGTCTTGCTGTTTGGGGAGGATTAGCCGGGAGTGCAATCACATCTCAGACACTTGCCGAGTCCAGCGTCCCAACTGCAGACGCCTCCATTGCTGCTGTGACAACAACGCAAACGACCGGTGCTGCGTACGGATATGCATCGGGTAGCAACGCGATGATCTACTTTCAGCAAAGCAGCGCCGTTGTAACGCAGCTCGTGCTTGCACTTAATACTTCCGGATCAGCGAGCGTTACAATAGGGTACAAGATTGTACTGGTGGTGGCGACCCCGCGAACCATTGGTGTTGTCCTTCAATATCGGCTTGGGCATACAGGTGGATGGACAACCATTCCCCAGACTGTGTACGCTCACAACAATACAACCCGCACGCAGGGACAAACAGACGAATTTTCTTCTCTTCTGCTTCCTTCAGATGCAGCCAATCAATCAGAAGTACAGATACGATGGGCTTTATGGAGGGGTACTGAAACAGGCGTCGGCTCAGCGGGTGTTGGCATAGACGATATCACAGTAACAGGAACGACTGGCACAATCGTCAACAATCCTGCCTCCTTCAAGATCAACCTCATCGCGGATACGAAGATGAATCTGACATGGCAGCTTCCTTCCGGTTCTTATGATAGCATTATGGTCTTCGGCTGTGCAGGTGCTCCGGTCGATTATATGCCGCGCGATTCCGGCAAGAACTATCTCAACGCCTCTTCCCACTGGCTTTCTGCCGGTACTTATGGGAATTCGAAATTGCTGTACAGCGGCACCAGTACCGAAGTTCAGATTGATGAATTGACGGTGAATACTGCATATTATTTTCAAGCCTTCACTTTTAAGGACACAACCTATTCGAGTGGTACTGTGCAAGTGATAGACACCTCCGTGGTCCAAGGAATCAATGCATTAGCAGCTATAGCCGGAGATGCTCAGGCATCGGTGACCTGGATTAATTATATCGGCGAGCAGGGAGTATGGTGGGATGAAGTTCTGGTACTCGCGAAAGCCGGCTCAACGGTCGATGTCGTACCGTCAGGCGATGCTTCCAGCTATACAGCAAATTCAACATTTGGATCTGGAACAACGCTGGGAACAAATAATTTTGTTGTATATAAAGGCCTCGGATCATCGTTTACACTCAGTGGGTTAGCCAACGGAACCACATACCACCTGCTGGCCTTAGTACGCAACGGTTCGAATTGGACGGCTGCATCGAAACAACAACGCGTTTCATTTGTCAGCGGACAAGTCATCACCATTCCTTCTGCACCAGCATTGTTAACGCCTACAGATGGAGCGAGTCGTGTGATTATTCCCCCGGTATGTACATGGAGCGTTTCAACTGGTGCGTCGACGTATGAGCTTCAGTGTGCACGCGATGCCGTCTTTACGACAGACGTTATAGATACTGCCGGGTTGACTGGAACATCTTTCACGCTTCAGGGACTTACCGCAGGAATAAAATACTACTGGCGCGTACGGGCAATGAACACCGCTGGGACAAGTGTATATTCCGCAGTAAACTCGTTCACTACGTTTTCAAGCAGTCCAGGCGGGATCACACAAACCTATTATCAATCGGCTTACAAGCTTTATGGATCCGATCTTAGAGGTGCTCTTCATAATATTATTGCAAACCATAACGTTGTCAGCTATGCTAGCTTGTGGACGTACTATACAACCACAGACATCAAACCGAATGGTATGGTTTGGGATATGTATTCTGATCTTCCCGGCGCTACTCCACCCTATGAGTTTACGTTCATCACTAAGCAATGTGGTAACTATTCTGTTGAAGGTGATTGTTATAACCGTGAGCATTCATGGCCGCAGCAATGGTTTAATGATTCTAAAAACCCTGAACCAACGACAGACCTATTTAATGTTTACCCTACAGATGGAAAAGTAAATGGGATGAGAAATAATAATAATTATGGAACTGTTGGTTCTGCAACGTGGACATCTCAAAATGGCAGCAAATTAGGTTCCTGTACATATCCCGGTTTTACAGGAACGGTTTTTGAACCAATCAATGCCTATAAAGGAGATTTTGCTCGTTCACATTTCTATATGTCGGTCCGATATTATACTGAGGATGGAACATGGTCTTCGAGCGGAGGAACAAACAAGTCCGATCTATTGCCTTGGTACGCGAACCAAATGTACGACTGGCATATTATGGATATGGTAAGCGAAAAGGAGATCAACAGGAACACGGCCGTCTACGGCATTCAGCATAATCGAAATCCGTTCATCGATCATCCTGAATTTGCTGCCGAGATCTGGAAAACAGATATGCCCCCCGCCGTGGTTTCTGTGATGAGTGTGAATCCAACAACCACCATTGTGGATTTTTCACGCTATCTCGATTCTGCCTCCGCCGTGGCAAATATCAATTTTGTCCTCAGCGGTTCGGGCAATCCGACCTCTGTTCAATGGGGAGTGAACAACGACATTTCGCAAATACAACTGACCACATCAGCACTGGTAGCAGGTTCAATCTGTACATTGCAGATCAACAATCAAAAGAGCATCAACAATATCGCCATGAGCGACACCACGATAACATTTACTGTCCTCGGAACGACATCTGTTTCCAGACAAACCACTCTTCCAAAAGATTTCCGGCTTGAGCAAAACTTCCCCAATCCGTTTAACCCGGTAACAAATATCGAATTTCGAATTTCCAATTTCGAATTTGTAAAGCTTTCAATATTTGATTTGCTTGGACGTCCTGTAGCTACCTTGGTGAATGAGGAAAAGGCGACAGGTACGTACACGGTTTCCTTCGATGCAGCAAATCTTCCAAGCGGTGTATACTTTTACCGGCTTACCGCCGGACAATTCACGGCAACACAGCACATGCTTCTCCTAAAATAATGTACCGGTTATGAATCTGGAAATTCTTGGCTGGAATAGTCTCTTTGCGTCGTCCTTTGCCGCGCACCGCGAACACGGACAGCTTCCCGGACGCATTGCCATCCAGCACAAGGACCGCTATGTATTGTATACTGAACAGGGTGAGATCAACGGCCAGGTCAGCGGAAAATTCCGGTTTGAGGTCTCCGGTCTTCACGCATTCCCCGCAGTCGGTGATTGGGTTGCCTTTGAGCCTGGTTCTGACGACCAGCCTGCCATTATTCATCGCGTACTGGAACGTCAGAGTAAGTTTTCACGCAAGGTTGCTGGCACCCGTCCCGATGAACAAATCCTTGCCGCCAATATTGACTTCGCATTTCTTGTGATGGGACTCGATGGAAATTACAACCTGCGGCGGCTGGAACGTCTCCTCACAGCTGCACAGGAAAGCGGTGCACAGACTATCGTTGTTCTCAATAAATCCGATCTCTGTTCGCATCTGGAAGAGTACACAAGAGAAGTTCTTTCCATCGCACAGGATATCAAAGTCATTGTCATGAGCGCCTTGCGTGCGGAAGATGTCATCCCTCTGCGATCGCTTCTCGCTCCCGGGACAACAGGTGTCCTGCTTGGCTCATCCGGTGTTGGAAAGTCCACGATAACCAATTTGCTGCTCGAACAGGAACAGATTAAAGTGCAGGATGTCCGTGATTCCGACAGCCGCGGACGTCACACCACAGCACATCGGGAACTTCTCGTGCTTCCCAACGGCGGCCTCATTATTGATACACCGGGCCTGCGTGAACTTCAACTCTGGAGCGGTGAAGAGGGTGTGCAGGAGAGTTTTGCCGATGTGGAAGAGCTTGCTGCGAAGTGCCGCTTCCGCGACTGCAAACACGAGTCCGAACCGGGATGCGCGGTTACATCAGCGGTAGAGCAAGGAACTCTCGATCGGGGTCGGTACGAAAGCTATCAAAAGCTCCAGCGGGAGATTGCCTATCAGACACAAAAACAGGAATTTGGAGTTCAACGCACAGAAAAAGAACGCTGGAAAAAGATTTCCAAGCAATCGAACAAGCTTCGCAATCGCGATAAGCACTAGAGGAATATATGGAACAGAAATCTGCTTTACTGGCAGGCGCATCCGGGCTCATCGGTGGACATTGTCTGCGCCTCCTCCTCGATGAGCCAGCGTATACGCGCGTTACGATTATCGTCCGAAGACAACTGATGCTCTCACACGACAAATTGGTACAGTATGCCGTGGATTTCGACGATCTCGAATTAGTGGGCGAAGCCTTGACAGCCGACGATGTGTACTGCTGCCTTGGGACCACAATCAAAAAAGCGGGAACACGACAAGCATTTTGCAGAGTAGACTTCGATTATCCGGTAAAACTTGCGGCCCTCACGCAGCATTGCGACGCACAGCAATTTCTGCTGGTAACCGCTCTCGGCGCTGATGTTCATTCTCGCATTTTCTACAACCGGGTCAAAGGTGACGTTGAAGAAGCGATTCAGAAGATACCATTCTCCGGTCTGCACATTTTTCGTCCTTCGTTACTTCTAGGAGAACGAAATGAACAACGCTCCGGTGAAAAGGTCGGATCCGTACTGATGTCGGGACTGAAATACGTAATGGGGGGACCGCTGAGGAAATATCGTCCCATTCAAGCACGCGATGTTGCAAAAGCCATGGTTCAGGTTGCACAGAAAAATCTTACCGATGTGAACATCTTTGAATCAGACCGCATTCAGGCGATTGCAAATGGGATGGGTATCTGACAACCTTGTCGAGCTTCCCTATTCGTCAATCTCAGAAAACCTTGACAAGGTAAGGTTACTCTTATGAAAAATCAGTATTTCGGCGACATCAATGATTACCGGAAGTATGGTATCCTACGCGCTCTTGCCAGAAGCGGTTTGAAAACTACAGTCTGCTGGATGCTGACGAAGGATGACCACCACCCGGACGGACGGCATATTCACTATTTGCATCAGCCAAACAAATTCCGCTGTTTTGATCCCCCCTTATTTGACTCTCTTCATTCCGCAGTAACAAAGAAAAGAAAACGCACCGTGGACTGGGTAGACTCACAGCGACTTATTCCGTTGGCACGCTATCACACCACACTTCTCACAGATGGGTCAGACCAATGGCCAGCGTTCTTCCAAGAATTATCCGGCATTGCCCGGAAGAGAGATATCATTTTCTTTGATCCGGATAACGGCCTTGAAGTGAAATCGAGACCAAAGGGGAAGAAGGATTCCTGCAAATATATCTATTGGGATGAGGTGAAAAAGTTCTGGAGCCTTGGATATTCGCTCCTCATCTACCAGCACTTTCCAAGAGTCAATCGGATGGAATACATCCGTTTGCTTTCCAAAGAAATTCGCTCGCGCACCGGCGCCGCCGAGATTATCACATTCAAGACTTCCACCGTTGCCTTCTTCCTTCTTGTGCAATCGAAGCATCGGAAGAAAATTCTAACCGCCGCAGATTCCATTAGATCTGAGTGGAGAGGAATGATCGAGGTAGTCGGTTGATAAAGCTATTTATTCGCGTGCAAACCGGAGGAGAGGAGCATAGTTTTGATTATCCGCTTCTTTCAGGGCAAGCAAGTATTTGGCACGAGCTTCTCCCTCTTTCGTCAGATTGACTCTTCCCCAGGAAAACACCGGCTTGCCAAATCCGCTGCTGACAAGAATATCCGCCAATAAACGGGAATGTCTGCCGTTCCCGTTTGCAAAAAGATGAATGGAGACGATTCGGTGGCTCAACCGCACCGCGATTTCATCCGCGGAAAAAACAGTGTGTTCTATCCAGTATTGGCAATCAGCCAGCAGCTTTCTTAGTTCCGTTCCGATCATAAACTTATCAACACCGATATTCTTGTTTGTGGTTCTGAATTCTCCGGCCCATATCCAGACATCAGCAAACATTCGTTTATGCAGTTCCTTGATGTACTCTTCCGTCAATATTTGTTTGACCGAGGGTTTTCTTCCCATGGTCCAGGCAATGGCTTTTTCCACACCAAGCTGTTCAAACTCATCCAGTTCACCGCGAGTCGTAATTGCTTTGATGCGCAGGCCGTCTCTTTCGTCCTCATCGATCGGAGTCTGACCCTCTGAAAAATCAAGATCTAGTCCCATAAATATTTCGGCATCTCCTGTTTGATCTGTTCTGCCCGGTCTTTGATTGCCTGCTGCAGTCGTTCTTCTTTGTTTTCCTGTTCTTCGAGTTTCATAGAGTGCGAGGTTCTCATCACTATTTGACGGGCAACCTGTAGCGCGCGTTTTTCAATGATTGTTTCGATGGAGGTTTCTTTTGGGAGAAGTACATAGACAAACTGAAGATCGAGCGCCTCGGCGACCTCAATCAGCTTGTTCAGCGTGATGGTTTTATTCTGCTCTCGCTCCTCGATTTCTTTCACGCTGACAGAGGTCTTCTTGAGCCGTTTTGCAAGCTGAACCAACGACATGTTCATAGCGGTTCTTACCGCGTTGATCCAGCCGCGCGGTGGTACGTCCAGTTCTTTTAATCCTGAAAATTTTCCAAGCTTTTTATCAAGCTGTTCTATTAAGAGTTTTTTATTGAGATTTGCCATTAGGATATACCCTTATTATTGACAATACAATATAAGGTTATACCCTTGTTTATACAAGTGGATTATTAGGTTATACCCTTATTAATGCAGAATGGAATAGTAAAAATCAGTATTTGAGGCGAAATTTGGCGGTTGAATTCATACGTGAAAAATAAGAAGGAATGATCGAGGGACTATAGCGCTCCTTTTGGCATGGGCGATGGCTATAATTCCACCAGTTCCCATACAGTTAATTCTTTGTCGTGTTGATATTCTTCTTTGTTGAAGAACCAGAATGAACCGGCTTTTGGTTCAACAATACCGCCAAAGAGTTTCTTTCCTTTTTTGTTTTGCTCCTTGATATATTTCTGTAAACCATTCGATTTGGGTCCGGCAACTTCCGCAGTAATTCCTTTCTTCGTGTCGAATAATCCTAGACGACTATCTTTCGTTTTCACAATAAAGTCGACATAGAACGGTCTGTCTTGACCATTGCTGTCAATATAAGGAACGGCAAAAAAAGAACCATGACCCTCGCCATTTTTGAACCACCATTCTACTTTTTTATTTTCTTCCAGAAATTCTATAAACTGTTGTTCTGTCTGAAAAATCTTGTTGTCAAGTGTTGTTTCATAGTAAGGCTTCAATACTGATGACTTTACTTTTGGCGTTCGTTCCCTATGACGAGCATTGTAATCTCTTGATGCGGGAATATTCCACTTTTCATCATCCTCTAATTCGTTCTTTCCTTTTGGGTGGGTCTTTTGATATTCCATGATTGATGCATTGATTGAGTCAATAATTGCCTGACGATTGGCCGGTATAAGAACTATTGTATTGATCTCTCGTTGTTTATCTACATAATCAAGACCGATGTCTTGCAGGAAATACTCATATAGGGCTTTGCAGACACGCCCTACGCTACGTGGTTCTGGAAACAAACCGGCAGTATGCATTGACTCGGAAATGAAATGTTTAAATGCGTCCTCTAATTCTTTAAGGTTTTTAGCAAGAGAAAGGTTGTTGTAAACATCGACAACATCCTTCACAACTCCAGCCCTTTCAAGATGGATCTTTCCATCAAGAGGGATGTTATCTGTAATAGCGGTGGTTTTAATATCTAACTTTGATTTTAGGTTCTGTCTCCGTGCTTCTTTGAGATATATCGGGATATAAGACGGATTCAAACGCGTTGACTCTCTTTGGCGTTTTGAATGACACGACAATAAATCGACGGGTTTATATGAAGGGATCCTTTTGTTTGTATAAAGCGTGAAGAAATCTTTAGAAATATCTTCTTCGATCTGTATCCGGTTATTTGAAACGTTTGTATAAACATACGCTTTGTTCAGTTCTTCGTTACCATCGTAATGCTTGAGCTCCGGCATTCGAAGAATTCTACCGACCGTTTGAATTGAGAATACCTCAGAGTGCCATTCGCGGAAGAGAACCAAAATATATGCACGCGGGCAATCCCAACCGAGCGCTATTGCCTGTTTAAAGATCAATACATCTACATCATTGTTTGGTTTTGAGATGTTTTCCAGGTTTCTTTTATCTTCTGATAAATACACGCCAAGTTTGCCATTTTCGGCCGTAATGTTGAACTTCTTGGCAAGTAATTTTTCGATTTCTGCTTGTTTATCGGAAATGTCGGCAACCGTTTTGTCCGGCAGCTGAATGAGCAGCAATGGATTGATGTCTTTAGCCATCTTCTCATAGCGCTGCTTTAGAGATTCTCTTTTCTTCAGTGCGTTTTCGAGAACAAACTCATCACTGCCCTTCCCCTCGACCTTCTCCGCTTTGAGGTCTGGATTGACAGAGATTTCTTTCTTTGTCATTCCTTCTTCAATGACATCAGCAAAATCTACATCAACAGATTGTGCATTCATATGGGGGGTTGCCGAAACTTCTACTGTAAGTCTGGGTTTCATAATTTCAATGAGCCCGCGCGTGTTTTCGGCGCTTGCAGTATGGTGGCTTTCATCGATAATAAGTATGATATCCCGTCCGGCATCGATTGTATTGTCGACGATCGTGCTGAGGTTAAAGTCCTGTTCGTTTTCGCGGACAAAAACATTGTCTTTCTTGTTTATGCTTTCCCAATTCAGGAAGAGAATTTCATTTTCCTGAATTTGTTTATCGGTCAGGTCTTCAATATTGGAGCATTGAAGAATCCTTGATTCTTCATATTGCCCTTCCAGTTTTTCCTTGCTTTGATTGTGGAGTTTCCTTGGAGCCGCCCAGATAAAAGAAAATGTTTTGCCATCGGCTCTTTCGGTGACAAATCGCTCAAGATATTGGGAAACCATAATTGTTTTACCCGAACCTGTCGGCGCTTTAAAGACGAGCGTTTCCAGAAAAGAATGTTTAAGAAGCTTATTACTCTTTTCTATGAGTTCATCAACGGCTTCTTTTTGATATTTCAGGTTTTTTCGCATAGTGTTGTCTTCTTTTATTTGTCATTCCCGCGGATTTTAAGCCTGCCCGACGCAGGCGGGCGGGAATCTTATTTTATCGCAATATAAGATTCCTGACAAAAACGCTCAGGAATGACACGTCGTTTTATTTTCCGAATATCCTGCGGTATACTCTTAAGATCGCTTCAGGAATGCTACAAACAGTAATGTCCTTTTCTAAGTCTTCAAAGTCTTCAGAAAAATCGTCTCCTTCAAGTGAAAAGGCATACACACGGATAGGAAGCTTCAGTTTTCGCAATTCCTTTTTGAATTCTTCGATGTGCATCTCGTCAAACAAAATGGCAAGGTATTTATCGCTGCTTTTGAAAATCTTATATACCCTTCTGTTCAAGACTTCATCAAAGGTGTTTTCCTTAAGACACAGCATCTCCGTTGATTGGTCTGTGAGTATCTTTTTATTGCGGTGTGTTGGCTCGGCACCAACAAAAGCGGTTTTGTAATACTTGAGGTTGCCACCGTACCCTTCAACCTTTTTACCATTAAGATCAACATATCCTTTAATTATTTTCTTAGTCCGTGGGTAACAGATTTCTGTACAAATATTGTTTTCGTTGTTTGTACAAATGATGAATTGCCGTTGACCACCGTCGCTATTTAATTCTAGCGTTGCATGTCCCGTTGTTCCCGATCCCGCAAAGAAATCTACTACTACAGCATTTTTATTATTCCGAATGATAGCATTCAAACAATCCTTTACAGCGTATAACGACTTAGGAAAGGGGAATTGTTGACCAACAATATCTCGAACCAATGACCCACCATAAGCGCCAGCATCATATTCGCTTCCAATCCACACACTTTGATATTTTTGTTCGGATTGGTTATCGGTATGAAAATAGATATGTAGCCGATCTTTTACCCACTTGCAGATTAGTTCATCTTGTCCCTTTGTATGCACTCTTTCTCGGCCATAATACCAACGCTTTTCCTTATTACGATCATCAATCGGCCATAATTCATAATATTTTTTCTTTTCGATGGTCTGTTTATTTGGATGGAATGTTTTTTCTGGTACATCTCCAGTGCCCGTCACTTTTAAAGTCTTTTTATCTACATAGATAGGATAAAACATCGTAGGACTTTCATGACGATTGGCTCCACTACCATGGCGGCGTAAATTTTGATCTCTTACATCTGATGGTGCAGATTTCTTCTCTATTTCTTGAGCAGGGTTTAATAGAAAATATGCATACTCATGGGTTCTAGAAAAGCCATTTCTAGCTGTACCAGCAGGATTATACTTTATCACAACTGTTGCACGTTCTTTTGCTGGAAATATTTCCTCAAGTAACAATCCTAAAGTAGATGATTCATTGTCGTCAATCGTTACGATCAAAACCCCGTTTGTTTTCAAAATATTCTTTGCCAACTCAAGCCTGTGTTTCATCATCGAAAGCCACTTACTATGCCTATACGCATCCTCTTTTTCAACATAATCGTTGTTGTACTTCCAATCTCTAGAACCCGTATTGTATGGTGGATCTATATATATCACGTCGACAGATTTGCTATGTGTGTAATTGAGCACTGAAAGGGCGTGGTAATTGTCTCCCTCAATCAAAATATTTGTCGGCTTATCTGGATCGGTTTTGATCTCCTTTGAGACCACTTCCTTTAAGACTGTTTTTTCCGCTTGAAAACTGCACACTTTTCCGCCTGAATATTGCACACCTCTTTGCATCAATAACACATATGTTTCCTCTTGGAAGTCATAGGTATCAATCAATTCAAGAGGAGCAGAAAGGTGA
>Ga0268276_1000558_pt1 | contig 43261 bp, 56 predicted proteins | sample saktaG_4_FD_190145 | JGI IMG/M metagenome (GOLD analysis project Ga0268276, IMG submission 190145) | Saline water microbial communities from Sakinaw Lake, British Columbia, Canada - sak_2010_1_5_45m | ecosystem: Environmental > Aquatic > Non-marine Saline and Alkaline > Saline ...
CGGCTTACCATATAAAGATAAAACATCTTTTTTTGCAATCCCTTTTTTTAAACGATTATTTTTGACATCACCTATTAATTTATAGAAAAACTCTTGCTGCCTTTTTAGATAGCTATCGATTTCGCACTGATTAGATTCAAACTTTTTGAGTAAGCTTATCTGTCCATAATGGGTAATATAAGTGCACCCTCCCAGTAAAAAAATAAGTAAAACTATAGAAGCAATAGGCATAAAAAATATTTTATTCATAATAATAAAAATTTGGTTCGGTATTATTTATTAAGTTTTATATTTATTTATAAGTTTCGATAGGGTTAATAAATTCGAACCCTTAGGCCTTTAGCGCAGCACCAGATTGCACCCGGCCTAGCGCAACCATATTAACTCAATTACTTTTTATTCATTTCAATGCGAGTCCGCGGCAAACTTTCCGGAAATTGTTGTTGTAAAAACCCTAGGAGCTTTTCCCTGACCTCACAACGCAAGTCCCACATGGTGGGAGAATCCCCTGCGCTCATCAACGCCCGTAGTTCAACTGTTTTGTCGGTTGCATTGGTAACTTGCAGTACATTGACCTTCTTATCCCACTTTGAGCTATTTTCCAGGATACGCGTTAATTCATTACGGACATCTTTGACGGATATGGTGTAATCGGTATATATAAAAACAGTCCCCAGCAAATCTGCCGAAGTCCGCGTCCAATTCTGAAATGGTTTTTCGAGAAAATATGATATCGGTACAACCAGGCGCCTTAGGTCCCAGATACGCACAACTACAAAAGTAAGGGTAATTTCCTCAATCCACCCCCATTCACCTTCAATAATAACCACATCATCCAGCCGAATTGGCTGAGCAAAGGCTATCTGAATACCGGCAATAAAATTCCCTAATGTTTTTTGCGCAGCAAAACCTATGACTATTCCCAAAATTCCTGCCGAAGCCAATAGGCTTACCCCGATATGCCTGACCTGTGAAAAACTCATCAATATAATGGAAATAGTCAACAAGGCTATAACAACAACCATAATATTTGTGATCACGCGCATTTGTGTATGCATGCTACGGGCATGCACATTATCCCGAGTATTAATATCATAACGGCTTAGGAGAGCATCGCGTAAGATGTAAACAATCTTTACCCCAACCCAACCAAACAAAGCAATAAGCAAAATGTGAATAAAGTCGCCTAAAAATAAACGCTCATTTCTCGGCACTCTTAATAAAGGAATAATCCCCGAAACACACAAAATAGGCAATAGGAATCGTAACGGACTTTTTAAAACCCTTAAATCGACATTAAGCCCTTTAGAGAAAAACCCATTCCGCCGTTTAAGTAAAAGCGAAACAATAAAATAAAGTATCCACCCGGCAGTAAAACTAGAAACCATTAAAATACCCGAAAAAAGATAACTGTTCATAATTTTACATCCTTTCTCTATTTAGATACCCATGTTTAGTATGATAACTTATGATCATGAGAGGAAAAGATATTTTCTTATTCATGTATGAGTTTTTTAAATAACTTCTATTATTATAAACATTCCTAATTTGATTATAACGCTTTATTTTAAAAAAATAAAACGTTTTATAACTTCTTTATCTTTCGGGCGTCATCACTAAGGATATACTTAAAAAACGTTTTAAATAATTTCAAGGCGTAAAAGCTTTCGATATGGGGGCCATAAATACGATCCTCTAAGCCTCTAGAACAGCAGTAAGTAATACGGCTATGATCCAAACAGCAATCATAGCCGTTAAACTCTAATATTATTTGAAAAGAAAGGATATAGCTATAAACCCAACAAACCAAAGCTATCACTTAATCCTTCTTAATCTAATATTTTATTTCATAGCCTCCAGGGACTTGAGGTATTTGTAATAGTCGCTGTCGGTTGTCAAAATCACCGTAGATTTTGCGTCGATGGTATCTCCATAGCTTTCTAACGTCTTCATGAAGGAATAAAAATCGGGATTCTGGCTGTATGCACCAGCATATATATTGATTGCCTCGCCGTCCGCCTTACCGGTAATAATCTGTGCCTGACGGTAAGCCTCCGAAGTGATAGCCTTTAATTCTTTGGCTACCTGCCCCTCTATCTCAGCGGATTTCCCCTGGCCTTCGGAACGATATTTCTCCGCAGCGCGCTTTCTTTCGGCAATCATACGATCATAAACTTTGTTACGCACATCTTCTACGTAATTTACGCGTTTGATGCGCACATCAATAATATCAATGCCGTACTGGGGAGCAAGAACCTTTGCCTTTTCTAGAATGGCGCTCTCCAGCATCTTCCTGCCTACTTCGATGCGCTCCAGCGCCTCATCCGTAACAATCATATCCTCGCCTTCTGCCCTTGACTCCAGGATACGGTTAGAATCCCTCACCGCTTCAACTAAAAGATGGCTGGTAATTATATCCCTGGTTGCGGAATTTATGATATCATCGAGCCTGCCTTGAGCGCTCATTTCATTGCCTACAGACTGCAGGAATTTTAAGGCATCGATAATCTTCCAGCGGGCAGTAGTATCAACCCAGATATATTTCTTATCTTTGGTAGGTATCTGATTCGGATCTCCGTCCCAATCCAAGAGCCTTTTTTCAAAATAGTGTGCTTCCTGAATTAATGGCTGCTTGAAATGCATACCGGCTGAGGTAATCGGATTACCCACGGGCTTGCCGAATTGCGTAATAACCACTTGTTTTCCTTCTTCAATTACATACACCGCACCAATGACAAAAGATAAAATTAGAATAGCGAATAATATCGTAAAAATTATAATAATTAAACGTAATCCTTTCATTACTGCTGCCCTCCTTTTTTATTGATATCCAAAAGAGGCAGAATCGATCTCTGCTGCGAATCAATTATGTATTTCTCTTTTGCATTAGGAAGCACCTGTGTTAAGGTTTCTAAATAGAGCCTCTTTTTGGTTATATCCGGAGCTTTTTTATACTCCTCTAAAGTAGCAAGAAATCTTGCTGATTCGCCCTTGGCGCGGTTTATTTTATCCGTAGCATAACCCTCTGATTCACGGATAGTCTTCTCTGCCGTCCCTCTGGCCTTGGGAATAACTTTATTATAAGCCTCCCAGGCCTGGTTAATCATCTTCTCTTTTTCTTGCTTGGCCTCGTTTACTTCGTTAAATGCGGACTTTACCGCTTCAGGAGGGTTAACATCCAATAGTTTCACCGTAACTATATGTACCCCGACATCATACATATCAAGTATACGCTGTATCTCCTGCTGCGCCAAATCATCTATCTCTTCCCTTTTGGTAGTAAGGACTTCATCCACTGAATAATCCCCGACGAAACGCCGCATAACTACTTCGGAAATATCGTGTATATTGTCCTCGGGGTGGCGCGTAGCGAAAAGCAGCTTTACCGGATCTTTAATTTTAAACTGCACTATCCAGCGCACATCAAGAATATTCAAGTCTCCGGTAAGCATCAAAGATTCATCCTGATAATTACCCGAAGAGAATTTTGACCTTACTCCCGGCACCATGGTCTTAAACCCGTATTCCTCCTTAAAAACCTTCTCTACCTTAATCGGCGTTACCTTATCTATACTAAATGGTATTTTTGCATGCAACCCGGGAGAACTTAAGCCGATGAACTTACCAAACCTCTGAATAACACCCACCTCATCCGGGCCGATCGAATAAATTAAACCCCGCAAACCAGCCAGGATGAACAAAACAATTACTGCGATAGGAATCCACTTCGAGAAATCCACGAATTTCTTCCTACCTGCCTCAATTATCTCATCTGGGTTAGGAACATTCTGCCAATCCATAGGATCTCCTTTCGCTCTAAGAGTTAAAAAAACAGAAGCCGCCTTCTACCTTCGTAGATGGCGGCCCGACCATCAATACAACCTTCAGAAATAAAATTATTTCTGAACCCAAGAATATTTTATTTCACTTCGCTCTTTTCTTATAATAAATAGGTTTTATCTCATTGTCAAGCATAATCGAGAATTTATCAAAATCTTGAGAAATCAATAACCTTTTTGCAGATATCCTATTTCACTATACCCTATAAGACACCTACTAATTTTTCAGATAGGAATTTTTATTGAATATAAAGGGGCATGCTGCTGAGCGCCATAAATATCAGTATCTCCTATTCCACCCGAAGCCACAGCTCTGGGAATAGTAATCTTAATTGCCCAAGCTTGAGCAAAATTGTAAATTTCAGCCTTGTTTTCATCTTCTAAATGATACATCTTTGCAATCAGTTTCTTATTTATAACCCCGGAATTTACCGCTTTTTCATAGTGCCCTAAATTATCAAAGAAAATATCCATGGTAAATAAGAAAGGTTTGGCGTTTTTGCTTCGGATAATCGTGGCTATATCAACAATATTAACCGGCTTAACCATTATATCTCCTCAAAACTTATGGGGAATAACGCGGTCGGACTGTCAACTTCTAACAAATGATAGATATTAAACTCAAAAACTTCTCCCGCGTCAATATTTTCCGGCGAATAAAGCATGGCTAAATTTCCGGCGGTTGCTTTGCATCCCGGATAATCAAAATGCATGCTTAAATGCGAAAGATATCCGCAAATTGTGCTGGCCAGCTCTTGTGTTTTAGCCACCACCTCACCAATAAGCCCCAGTTCAAAAATCTTGGCATCTTTTATGTATTCGACTTTCCCCAAAACCCCATTTTTACCATAGACATGGAGCAAAATCTGAAAGTCTTCAGCCACGTCATGAAAAAAAGCCTTGGTATTTTCCGTCACTCCATCGATTAAATAATCTATCTGGCTAATCATAATCGGGTCCCTAACCCCGGCAATAAAAACCGTCCGATACCCTACCTTAGCCGCGCCTTCAACCTTTACCGTATACGTATCTTTGACAAATTTAGTCCCGCTCACCTTGGTCATACGGCCGGTTTGTTCGAATACCGTCTGGCTTAAATCCAGCGTTCCTCCGGGAAGCCCGGCTTTAATAGGATTACATTCTTCATAAAGGGAATGGTCCGCCACAGATTTGGGAGTGCATTTGCTTTTTGGATTCATCGGCTCTACTAAAAAATATCCTTTTCTAATTGTACCTAAGATCGGCTCAAAACCGGAAGAAGGCTCTGCGGCCATAGAACCGCATTCAAGTATTTTTCCCATATGCTCAGCCAAGGCCTCATCAAAACCATTCATAATTGGAAGCGCCGCCATCATAGCCGGATCATAAGCGCGCCCGGCGATAATCACATCTGGCTTTGATTTTAGCGCTTCCATAAAAGGCTCAACTCCCATTTGGGCTACAATATTAGTGGCTCTATCCACTTCCTCTACAGTTAAAGCTTTATCGGATTCAAAAGTGCGTACTTTACCTTGTTTAACCGCATTTTTTAAAAACTCTTTATCGATATCCCCGGTAATAGTAGCTAATTTAAAATGGAGGTTCTCTTCTTTGGCAATTTCTTTTACGATATTAATTGTCCACTCAAGAGTAGATTTAGTACCAGGCCCGCAGGCCGAACCCACTAATAAAGGAATATTATTTTTATCCCGCGCTAGCAATAATATCTCAAGATCCCTTTTTATCATCATTTTATTGGAAATTGACCGTCCCTTGCCAAGAAAATACGGGCCAGGATCAGTTGAACCCGCATCAACTGCAATAGCGTGGGGATTACGCTTCATGCCTTCTTCAAACAATTCTTCCGAGAAGCCACTTCCAATTGAACCATTAGGGGTTAAAATCCTGATTTCATCCATAATTAAATAAGCTATGCAGATATACTATTTTCCTGAAATATCGCCTATTCTTCTAGAATAATCTATAATGCCTTGAAGGATTTTTTTTGCTATTTCTTTTTCAGCTTCGCTTGTTCCCACCCGCACTGCTATGCTGCATTGAGTATCGCTAATCTTATTGATAAAAATATGTACGCTCTTACCGCGATTATATTCTCCGTTTATCCTTGCGACATTTTTTTCTATCAAAGCTTCTCGAAACTTTATGCCCTGCTCTATCACAGACCCTTTAACAATATCAAACGCCTGAGAGTAAGAAACATTTAAATCTTGCTTAACTTTAAGATTTTCGGATACAAATATCATAGCTACCATGCATCCACAGAGGCTTGGAGTTAGAAGGCCTGCCAAAATTAATTTTATTAATTTCCTAAACATGCATTATTAATTATGAAATTTTACAAACAATAGCCCTTTTCATATTAAGCACAGAAAAAACTTTCTGGATTTATAAGCCAAACTATATGCGATATTTCGCTATACAAGATAATTCCTCGCTAAACTTAAACAGATTAAGCTCTTATCTAATGAAATATTGTTGCCGCAGGCAACAGAAACATATTTTTGAATATATTTTTTTTACAACAGTCGAGGCCTTTTCCCCTAAGACAACCTGTCTAAGATCTCGCGTAACGATACTAGCGCGATAGTCGTCTGTTGATCGGATAACGCATAGGGAATGATAAGCATATCGCCGTAAACCAAGGCGCCGCATGAATAGACGACATTTGGAACATACCCACAACGGCTCTTAGCCTTCCAATGAATAAGCGGTTTGCTCAATCGACCGAGTACGCGTGAAGGATCATCGCGATCAAGCAGGGCCGCGCCAATCGTGTATTGACGCAACGGACCAACGCCATGGGTTAAAAGAAGCCACCCGCGCTCAGTCTCAATGGGAGAGCCGCAATTTCCGATCTGCACAAACTCCCAGGAATACAAAGGCTCCATAATCGGAACGGCTTCATGCCAAAAATGGATATTGTCGGAATACATGAGAAAGAGCCTCTCGTTATCATTCCGGGAGATCATCGCATAGCGGCCGCCAATCTTACGCGGAAACAAAGCCATTCCTTTGTTGACCGCTGCCTTGCCGTTTAAGGTAATCATTTTAAAATGAATAAAATCTTCTGTCTCCATTATCTGCGGAAGGATTACCTTCCCATCATACGCCGTATAAGTAGCATAGTATTTTTTGCTTCCGTCATCGTCTTTAAAAAGAACAAAACGCGCGTCCTCCATACCGTTCTGTTCGCTGGGAGAAAGCGGAAATAGCACGCGCTCTGAAAGCGTAAATTGCGAATCAAAAGTAACTTCGTAATTACATCGCGCAAGCCACAGAATCTTTTCACAGGTAAGCTTATCTGTTTGAATTATCGGATCATGATCAATAGTATAGGCATTAATTCTATCCTCCAGCTGCGCAATAGTAAACTCAGCCGGTAACGGGCCTATAATGTATTTTGCACAATCATTCTCTAGCCCCATTTCATAGAGTTTCCCGATGAAACATACCTTATCGTAAAGCGCGTTGGCTTTCGGTTCAGCGGTACAAGCTAAATTAGAAACTTTATCAATCGATATTAAGCCATCTTTATCTAGGATAGCGGAACGAAATGTTAATGTGGATATGTGCCCCTCGCTTGTTGCGCGCAAAGAAATAATTACGCGTAAGGAGCCAGAAGAAATCCCGGACTGATCCGGATGCGCGACAATAGAAGGATTAAAAAGCGCTGCTGATTCAAATGTACGCTCGCCGACAAAACACGCTCCTATGAGAAGTTTGCGTGTTTCAGAAGGGTTAAGATCGGAAGGCAAGTATGTGCGTACAGCTTCAAATTGATGTTTAAGGATTTTGTCAAGATTATGATGCCGCGCCGAAAAATCGCGCCTGATTTTCTTGAGCTCTTTTTCAGCGGCAGATTCCTCTAGCGCCATAACGCGTAATGCAATTCTGTGAACCCGTGATTGATCATGAGGAACATAGGGCCGAATAATGACGTGCTTGTCATCAGGAGTAATAGCTATACCAGTATTTTTTATCATTCCTCTAATGGCTCCTTAAGGCTTTCCAGAATATTTCCCATACGCGTCATTTCAGCTAATGACAGAAGAAATGAGAGTGTAGATTCAGCGCCTTGATTGCGATTCACTCTATCAATATGCAGCCCGTCGCAACATCCTCCAGTTACCGGATCATATACGGGAATTCCCAAATCATTACCACCGAGGAACCATTGAAAAACTTTTGCCGCCTCATTATACCAGGCCTTATCTTTTGTGACGCGATAAGCCTCAAGGCAAGCTGAAATAGTAGAATAGGCTTCTACCGGCTGTTGATCAAAAGCAGGTTTTATCCCACCGCGATGATACGCGTTATCCGAGCCAACCGGCTGGAAATGACCACGCGTTGAAGTCTGTATTTTTACAAGCCAGTTTAAAGACTCTATTCCGGCTTTTATCATTTCTTCATTATTAAGGTCATATCCGCTTGATAAAAGCGCGTGAGGCAATTTAGCGCCGCAATATGTCAAAGATGATTCAAACCACAGCCACTCTGTGCTGAAATTTGCTCTGTAAAGATCGTAAAGCCGCCTAGCCAATGCCTGCAGGCAATTACGAATCAGCCTATCTCCACGAAAACGCTGTAGGTATTCATGCATGCCGAGTAAAATGAAAGCCCAGGCGCGCGGAGAAGTAAATGCCGATGAACAAGTAAGAGCCTTTTCAAAAAGCTCAATTGACATATGCACGAATCCTTCATTTTTGGATTGCCCGATACAAATACCGATCGCCCATAACGCTCTTCCATGGGAATCTTCACTCGGTATTTCTTTCATCCAATTCCGCTGAAAGGTCAGAAAATTCCTAAAACGTCCGATAGAAGGATCCCAGGCATGCCTGATAAATCCGAGATAACGGCTAGCAAGATCATCAATTGCAAGAAGATTCACCGTACCTAAATTCTCAAGCAATACGGCCAGAATAAGCGCCCGCGTATTATCGTCTGTGCAATATCCTTCGGAAAAATTAGGAACATTAAACATCGCGTGCTGGAAAATTCCGATAGAATCAGTCATCCTCACGAGATGGTCGAGCTTAATCTCAGGCAATACAGGAACCCCTTGTTCAAGAGAATGCATTGTTATTTTGTTTTGCATTATTGGAGTGCGTTTCAATCTGGATTCTTCGAAGATAGACGCGTATTTCAATATCACCTTACCCCAGATCATTTCACGGCCAAAAAGATAAGCATTCTTTCGCATCGCGTTACGTTCGTTTTCATTGCCAATAAGCCTTAAGATCGCCTGCTCCATGGCTGGCGAATCGTTAAACGGCACGAGCAGGCCCTTGCCATCGCTAAGTAATTCCGCAGCATGCCAATATGGAGTCGAAATGACCGCGTTTCCTACGCCGAAAGAATAAGCTAACGTTCCGGAAACTATCTGCGCCTCTTGAAGATATGGAGTAATATAAATATCCGCAAGTACAAGTAACTCTTTAAGTTCTTCCAGAGATACAAACCGGTTATGAAAAATAACATTTCTGGAAATCCCTAACTCATCACAAAGGCGTTGCAAGAAAAGCCTGTATTTCTCACCCTCATACCTTAACAGGCTAGGATGTGTGGCTCCGACAACGATATATACCGCGTTTGGGTATTCTTTTAAAACCTTAGGAAGAGCGCGCAGAACAACCTCTATCCCTTTATGCGGAGCAAGCAATCCAAAGGTCAAAAGCGCAGTCTTGCCTTCAACTCCATACTGATCTTTATAGAAATTAGGGTCGATAAATGAAACATCAGGTATTCCATGCGGAATCAAAGCTATCTTTGCACTGCTTATTTTATGCACAGCCTGAAGAATATCTATAGCCTTCTGCGTCATTACAACCACGTGATCAGAGAGCTCAAGCAATTCATCCATTACGCGCTTCTGACGTGCGGATGGATGCTGTAATACCGTATGCAAAGTCATTACGATCGGCATCTTCAATTGCCGTAATAACGTCAATATGTAGCTGCCGGCGTCTCCGCCAAAAATGCCGAATTCATGCTGAAGGCAGACAACATCAATATTGTTAAGATTGAGGAAATCTGCCGCAGCTTTATATGTAGATATATCTTGCTCTTTAATCTCAAAACGCACGCGTTCGGGATAATCATAACCTTCCTTGGTATCTGTAACAGGAATAACAAATAATTGAACGGACGGATCCAGGGCCGCAAACGCCTCACAAAGATCGGAGGTAAAGGTGGCAATCCCGCATCTCCTGGGGAGATAATTACCTATAAAAGCTATCTTCTTAACATTACTGCTCATAGTATTTATCTCCGGCTATTCCTTTTGTCTTTCTATATCTCTTTCCTGGCATATCCCTATTTGCACCTCTACTAGCTTTAACCCCTTGTTACTGGAGTTACTTAAACGATGCCATTTATGCCTTCCTACTATCTTTACTTCTTGGCTATCAAGAAACACCCATGTCTCGCTTCTAAACTTATGCCTTTGTAAGCTTGTCTTGGCGAAAGGCTTAAGATATAATACCTTTACCTTAAATCCATTCCCTTTTGCCAAAACTTTATACCATCCCCACTTTTTAATAACTTTTTTCATTTATCACCTGAACAAATACTTACAATTAGAGTGAATAAAAACCTCTATCATTTTAATTAATCCGCTCTTTCACTTTCAATAAAAAATCCGTCACCTGATCATTTAATCAGATGGCGGCCCGACCATCTTATAAATCCTCCGGAGATACTCACGAATCCCCAGAACGCTTAGACTTAATTATTGTTATATTATATCATAATCAACGAGAATCACAACGACTCGTTAAGGTAGAAATAGTACTGCAGGGTCTTTACTTATTTGATATTTACCTATTCGTTTAAACAACTCTCTGCTTCTGCAATCAACTCTGCGATCAAATCTTTTACTGAAACTATCTTTTTAATCCGATAGGCATTGCTGCCGCACATTGCAAACCCTTTATCTAACTCTCCTCGGTAGGCATTCAACAGCGCTTTGGCAATACAATAATTAACTTTTTGAGCATCACAAGTATACAAACATTTATATTCACAACCAAAAGCTACATGCGCCCCTTCAGTAACCTTCTTCACAAATTCATTACGGATAACCCTTCCCGGCATCCCCACCGGACTCTGGATAACTACAATATCCTCTTTTCTAGCTGAAATATAAGCCTCTTTATACGGCAGAGATACATCGCATTCGTGGGTACAAACAAAACGAGTGGCCATCTGTACCCCGCTTGCACCTAAACGCATAACCCTGGCAATATCTTTGCCATCAAAGATTCCTCCGGCGGCAATCACAGGAATAGGCGATTTGTCATTCTTAAAAGCACGCGTAACCGCCAAAACCTCGGATAAAATTTTATCCAGATAAAAATGTTTTTCATCAGCAAGTTCAGCTAAACTATAACCCAAATGCCCACCGGCAAGCGGGCCTTCTACGATAATGGCATCGGGCAATCGTTTATACCTCCTAACCCAGGTACTACAAATAATCTGTGCTGCCCGCGCAGAAGAAACAATCGGAATAAGTTTAGTCTGTCCATTCTTAATCAAAGCTGGCAAGCGTAACGGTAGCCCAGCCCCAGAGATAATCACATCGACAGATTCAACTTGGGCTGCTTCCACTAACTCATCATAGTTAGTAAGTACGCACATAATGTTTACGCCGAAAGGATTTTTTGTCATATCCTTAGTCTCTCGGATGATATTTGTTAGTTCCGCGCGCGAACGCATCTTATAATCGCGTTGTTCATTACCACATTCCTCCCCCAAGCCCACCGCGGCAATCACCCCAAGGGCACCTTCATTGGATACTGCCGAAGCTAATGAAGACGAGGATACGCGCACCCCCATCCCACCTTGAATAATCGGTAGTTTTATCCTTAAATTACCTATATCTAGATTCTTAAACTCTGTATTCATAAATTGCCTTACTTTACCTTTGTCAAGTTTCCTTCTATAAAAAAGCCGTCACCTGATTATCTAATCAGATGCCGGTGCAACCATCTAAATGGTTTCCGAGAAATTCTCCCGTACCTCTAGACCCTTATTAAATATTTTTTTATTATACCACTTCTAATTAATACTTCAAGATATATATACTACAGGTCAAAATAATTCTCCCTAAAAAGAATTTGCTGAATTTAATATAAAAGATGAGAAGATAGATACTGCCAATACTTTCATACTGAAATCCTTATTCACTCTCCTGTCTAATCTTGGCATATTCTTTCTCCGGTACCGGCTAACTCTACATCGTTATTTTCTTGCCTTATCGATCATCATCTGCCAATTTTTATTTCCGAACTTTCTGAAGGCCTCAGGCCCCCCAAGAAACAAATCCCGGTTAAGACGCTCCTTGAGATCCGCAGAGATAACACCTGTTAGAATCAATTGCTTTCCGGCTTGGCGCACAACAAGATCAAAATCATCTATGATATTCTTAAACTCTTTCTCACCCATTATGACCGGCATTCCGGCAGCCAGAATCTCTCCCAAGTATTTAGATCCTTCTATCTGCGCATACTCTTTAAACCAATTTACCAGCGGCCGGAAATTTCCCTTCTCAGGAAAACCCGCAGGAGAAACTAACATTATAGATCTTGTTTTTTGATAGCGGCAAGGATGGGCGCTTAAGCCGGGATTATCCGGGTTAGTCACAAACCATGGCTCAGCTATAGGCAGAGTCCGATCGATAAAATCCTTAAGTAGCCCGGTCATATTGAAGTGATAAAGCGGCGTGCCAAAAACCAGGATATCTGCGGCAGCATATTTTTCAAGCAAAGCCTCCATATCATCCTTATGCACGCATTTCCCCGGAGTCTTTATCCAGCAGATAAAACAGCCAAGGCAATGGTTTATTTTATATCTAGCCAACTCTAACAACTCAGTTTGAGCGCCAGCCTCCTGCATTCCTGCCAAAAGATTTCTTAAAATATGACTGGTGCAGCCTTTTTCTGCATGCGGAGAACCGCCTAAAGCCAAGACCTTCATATTTACCTCCTCTATTTTCCTGCCTCAATCTTAGTGTAATTCTTTTTCCAGTACCAACCGGGGAATTTAAGAGTAAAGATAAACAGGATAACCATAAGCGGCCAACTAGCAAGCATATCAATTAAACCGACAATTTTTAAATTACAGGCTTTTAATAATACTAATGCTATCGCAAATATTACATAGACTGCTGCCCACACAAAAGTAACTATTCTCCAGGCTTTTTCATAATACGCTGAACGCAGAATCTCTTGCGGAATTTGCGCACTTGCAGAATCAGCAAACATCTGCATAAGTGAACGTTTGAATAAAAGCGACGCCATAAAAATAACCCCCACAATTAAATTATCCAATGCTAACACGTATAAATATAACCTGGGATTTTTTGCGGCAATTACCACAATTATGCGCGCCACAATCATAATTACGGCAAAGATGGCAAAAAAATTCGCTTTGTGAGTTCTCACCTGATGAAAATAAAATACCCCAATACACCAGACTACTGCTATAGCCCCCCAAACAAAAGGCATCCCCTGACGCACACCATACAGGAATAAAACCTTTGGAATTAAAAAACCTAAAAACATATCTCTCCAGGGAAAATTTTCCTTGAGGCTCTTCCACGTAGATGGAGATTTTTTTTCAGTCATTTAATACTCCTTAGGCAAACTGGCCCTTTTTTTCCAGAATATAAATCCCGCTAAACCATACACCGCAATCAGCGCAAACCCGTTTTCTCCTAAAAGATACCGTGAAAACGAATTAGTAGGCAAAGTCATCGGATCAAAAAGATTCTGCATATAAAGGTTGTGGCTTGCATGCAACAATACTGCTGTCCATACACTCCCAGACTTAAGGCGTACCCAGTTAATGATAAAAGTCATGCCCAATATTACAATCACTAACTGCAGGAGACTTACTGCAATCGGAATACCGTTCAGATATTTTCCTGATATAATTAAAGGAAAATGCCATACTGCCCAGATAATACCGCTGATAAAACATGTTTTAGTAAAACCCATTGCGCGGAACAAATTCGGGACCAAGAAACCCCTCCAGCCAATCTCTTCTCCTGCCGCAAAAGCAATATGGAGAATTATTCCGAAAATTGCGAAATGAAAGAAATTAAACTGAAAACTGTAATTAATCTGGCCTAATCCGGTTATCCAGATAAACCCGTAAGCTAAAACCCCGCTTATGGCAGGCAAAAGATAGCTCAGCAGATACCAGCTTAAATTCGCTAAACCCCAGCCAAAACCGCGTAGATTACGCTCGAAAATAAATTGTGTAATAAATCCGGAGAGCGCTGGGCACCACATCAAAATAAATACCCCCAAAAGCGGGCTTATGCCGGTTTTAATAAACTTAAAAAGAATCATATAGGCAATCGTGCTTAAAGCGCTGACAAAAACAAGATAGCTTATGCTTTTCTTAATTTCTCTCTTCATTTAAATATTCTCCATAGAGATATCCGGAAACTGCAAGCCTCATTTAACTGTAAAAATAACAACTCCGCTAAATTGCCCAGGATCAGCTCCTGCTCTATCTATTCTGCGGTTTTTTTTCTTTTAAATATCTTTCCGTAAATTTTATTATATTATTCATCATAGCAACCGTTTCAACCGGATATTTACCCACAGCTGATTCTGCCGAAAGCATAACAAAATCAGTGCCATCTATTATAGCATTAGCCACATCAGTTACCTCCGCGCGTGTAGGCCTTAAATTCTCAGTCATACTTTCAAGCATCTGTGTAGCGGTAATAACAAACTTGCCTGCGCGGTTGCATTTTTTGATAATCATCTTCTGAATGATAGGAATTTCATAGATAGGTAGCGATACCCCCATATCCCCACGCGCAATCATAATGCCGTCCGAAACCTTAATTATCTCTTCAATATTTTTTATACCTTCTCTATTTTCAATCTTAGCAATAACCCGGCAGCCCGAGCCTGCCTTAAGTAGTTTTCTTACATCTAAAATGTCATTTTTGGTACGCACAAATGACTGCGCGATATATTCAACACCTTGTTTTTCACAAAAAAGTATATCCTCTATATCTTTCTGGCTTATGCCGCCGAATTCAAGCCTTGCCTCTGGAATATTTACGCCCTTATAATCTTTCAACAGGCCGCCGGCTATTACTTTTGCCTTCAAGCTGTTTTTAGTCCGGCCGGATACTTCTAAATCGATATTTCCGTCGTCTATGAATATATGCTGCCCGTTCCTAATACTACGTAGCGGCCCCTGATAATCAAAAGGTATCTTTTCATGTGTACCCTTTACTTTTTGTTGAGTAAGCCATAGCGTCTTACCTTTTTTAAGTTCTATCGGTACAACAAGCTCTCCTACTCTTATACGGTGCCCCTGAAGATCACCGATAAACTGTATGCGCCTGCGGTATTTAGCGTTTAAAAACCGAATGAGGCCTATTCTATGAAACAACTCCCGCTTCTTGGCGTGGGAAAAATTCAGGCGCCCGACATCCATGCCGGCAAACATCATTTTTCTAAGCACCGTCTCGCTTGACGATACAGGGCCCAGGGTACAGATTATTTTAGTTTTAACCATTAGTTATTTTCCATATAGCGCACGCTACAAAAACCATAATCATATATTATTATACCACATAATTATAGTTTCTAACGAACTTCAGTGTTTCGGCCAAGGCAGCAGTAATATTGCACAAGGAATCAACCCCTTTGTAAATAGCTCTTGCGTAATTTCTTAAATATTAGCATAAACTAGAAGAGAAATTGCTGCGGAAAAATTCAATATGGGGACAATTAACACAATACCTTAAGTATTTAACACTTTAGAAAATAAAGCTACTCAACCCCCCCCTAGTACGGGCTGTGGAGAACCCGATATATTAAGAACATTTTAGCTTTAGGTAGGTTATTCCCCGTCGAAATTTTAATAGCGTAAAGTTTTTATCTAATTAAATCCATATAAATAGCCAATACAAGAGCAACGGCTGATAACGCGAAAATAATGAAATAGTTTATTTTCTCTTTTTTAGAGCCTAGGCTACAGATGATAGAGCTCATAAGAATATAATCCTCATGATTGAGTGGGCCATTAGCATTAATTTTATCAGCTAGGCCGCTTTCTCGTATACGCTTTTCCCTAATGTGGCTTATCCTGAACTTATAAACAAAAAAAAGGAAAAAACCCATGACCCCGATATACCAGGCGATCTTAGCGTAAATCGGATCAAGATAAATCAAAACAGTCACAACGCGGATTGCGACAGTCGCAATGATCCCGATGATAAAGAAAACCCATGAAACAAAAGAATCTTTGCAATTCTTATGTTCCGCACAATTAAGGCATCTGTCTTCTTTTTTATCCATAACTTCCTTTTAGAAAAACATCCTGCAAGGATTAATTACCTTTTTTAGAAATCCTGCCGGCGATAAATCCCGCGATAAATCCAATTGCTAAGATTAAAGACAGTAAAATAATCCGCGACATACTTATTTGCCATAATAATAACCGTACAGATACCACCTGGGTGTTCTGAAGCAAGACTACAAGAAATAATCCTATCAGAACAATAATAACCCCTCTTTTAATCCCCATAGGAACCTCTCTTTTAAAAAATGCATCTTTAATCTAAGCGTGAATTGACGAAATCCCAATTAATTAAATGTTTAATAAATACATCCAGATAATCTCCTCTTCTATTCTGATAATCGAGATAATAAGCATGCTCCCAAACATCAACCGTAAATAACGGCGTCAATCCATGAGCGAATGGAGTATCAGCATTAGCTGTTTTCAGGATTTCCAATTTGCCTTCCTTAATAACTAACCAGGCCCAGCCACTGCCGAATTGAGTCAATCCCGTATTTTTAAACTCTTGCGTAAACTTCTCAAAGCTCCCAAAAGCAGCCTTAATCTTGCCTTCGATTGCACCAACAGGAGAACCGCCGCCTATTGGTTTCATAGACTGCCAATAGAAAGCATGATTCCAGGCTTGAGCCGCGTTATTAAATATGGCTGACTTTGAAGCATCTTTGGCGGTTTTTCTAATGATGTTCTCGAGCGTCTCTCTAGCCAACTCTGTTCCCTCAATTAACCCGTTGAGCTTCTCAACATACGCACTATGGTGTTTACCATAGTGAAAATCCAACGTCTTTGCACTAATATGCGGTGATAAGGCATCCTTAGCATAGGGTAATTCCGGTAAAAAAATAGCCATAACTCTCTCCTTTCCTTTCTTAGTTATATCTAGTTTTTCGGCAAATATTTCTCATAACAATTCTAAACAAATGGATGTCTTTCGCTATAACACTTTTATATATTATACTACAAAAAACAGCTTATATAAATCAAAAACAAGCCAATTGCATAGCCTGTTTTAATTATGGCATCATCGTAAGGAAATAAAAATAGGCTTAATTCTACGATAGAATCAAGCCTACTATTTTCTCTTTTTGATAACTGAAAGATAATTACTGGGTCCCCTCTCCTATTATCCCGAGGAAAAACTTCTTTGAATATATTAGCCTAATTACATGCGCAATACCTCAATATATCAAGAATATTCTGGGTTTAGGGAGGCGATTTCCTCGCGGGATTTGTCCATTTTGTCCGGTATTTCCTAACCTAAAATCGTGTAACTCTTTCAGAAATAAAGAGTTGTTGTTTGTCCAGCTGAAAACACCAGACATTATTGAATAAGGTTTCTTTTCTTAGCTAAAAAATAGATACTACAACAAGGACAAGTTCTGCTCCAGAGGAAAACTATTTTGGCAAACTTTGACTGCGGGAATTTACGGGAAATTACGCAAAGAGGGCAAATTCTGTGTACAAAGGAAAATATTACTAAACAACTATCAAACAATCCTTTCATTTTCATAACTCTATACTATCCCCTTCCTTCGCTCGCACAAAACCGAAGCCGAACCTCTCGCGTATCATCCTTGTCGCTTGTTTACCTGTGCAATGCATTGGGACAATCTTCCGAATGCCGGCCCCTCGCAGCTTTTCAATAACATCTAAATTGACTTCGCGTGAATTGTCTTTTAAATGTAAACCTCCCAAAACAGAATAGACCTGCTCTTTTAAAAAATGACCTTGGACCACATCTATAATGTTAATTATCCCCGGATGGGCACAACCTGCAATAATGCTTAGGTTCGTCAAAAACTTTATAACCAATACCTGTTCAAAAATAGTCTTTCCTACGCAAAAAGACTCAATTTGACCGCTGGAAAAAACACCTTCTTTAATAACGCTAAACGGCTCAACCTCAACAACACGCACTCCAAAAGAAGCTATTCTGTCTTTTATCTCCTGTTTGAATCCCGGACAAATATAGACCGTGATATCTTTGCGATTACCGATCAAATACCAAAGTCCTGCGATATGATCCCAATCATCATGCGATAAAACAATATGTTTAATCTTACCGGTATCGATGTTAAACTTTCGCAGATTATTTAAAAACACGCCCGGATCGCCAAATGTATCGAAAAGCACATCTTCACCAATCAAAAACGAGACACCCCATCTGCGAATGAAGCGTTCCCATTTACTTGAACCTGTAGCAATAATTTTAATTTTCATATAAGTCCGTAGCTTCCTTAAATCTCGTCTTTAATTTCGCTCATTTCTTTTTTGCCGATATCACTACAAAACCACCCTCACTAAAGCCTTTTCTGGGTTTCTCCACTGAATTCATTTTATCCAAAAGTTTATATATTGTTTGATAATACGAAATCTTGGCAAAACCTGACATCTTAAGCAAATTAGTAACTTCTTTCACGCCGAAAAAATGTGCCTGCCTATAAAACAAGCTCTTTTCCCCTTGATAAAACCTGCCTAAAAAACTATCCTTATCAATAATGCCGATAATAACCTTACCACGCTTCTTTAAAACCCTTTTTGCTTCTATCAATACTTTGACAGGATCTTTGACAAAACACAAAGTAATAATAATGGCAATATAATCTAAAGTGGAACTATCAAACGGTAATCTTTCTCCTTGAGCACGGTATACATCTATACCTCTTTTTTTGGCAATTTTAAGCATATTTTCAGAAGGATCAACCCCGTATTTCATTCCTAATCTAGAAGCAAATCTTCCTGTACCAACACCAATCTCTAATCCCTTGCCTTTCTTAGGCAAAACTTTATTTAAAGCTTCAATTTCCGATAAATAGGCAAATTTATTCCTTTCATACCAAGCATCATATTTTTTCCAGTATTTATCGAAAACAGTAATCATAAATCCAGATCTCCGAACCAACCGTCATAAAATCTTTTAAGATGCTCGTATTCTTCTTTTGACATAGTATTTTTCTTAACTTCTCTTTCTCTAAAAGAACACCGATAATTCGCGCAATATCTTAAGATAATATCCCTTGCGTGGTTTATCTTTTTAAATATTTCTTCACACTGTTTCTTATCTTTCTCCTTGCATCTATCAGGATGGTATTTAAGGGCTAAATTCCTAAAGGCATCTTTAATCTCTGCTATGCTTGCCTCTTCATCTAATCCTAGAATCTTTCTTGCTTCATCAACTTGCTTAAAACTTATCATATTGTAACCCTATTTTTATTTCCGGATGAATGTCCCTTCGCACCTAAGAAAATTCAATATCGGACAATTATTTTCAGCGAACCCTATAAGCTTTTTCGCTTTTTCAGCCTGGCTGCTTGAAGCAACAACTATCTGAGTGCGAATCTTAATTTCAGCAGAGGCTATATTAAATCCAGGAGATGCGACTATTTCAATAGTCTTATTACCGATAGAACACACCATGTGACAACTATTTTATAAGTAAATCTTTACTATCCGTTGACATATCTTCCGCCTATTCGCTCCTTCACGCTTTCTTATATCAAATGAGGATTAATTGCGGTTTCAATCTCTACCTTAGGGAGCGCGCCCACAATTTTATCTACGACTTCCCCATTTCTAAAGATCGCTAATGTCGGTATACTCATAACACCATAGCTGGAAGCCGTCTTAGGTGCATCATCCACGTTTAATTTACAAACTTTTAACTTTCCTTTATACTCTTTAGCAATTTGTTCAATTACCGGAGCAAGCCTAAGGCAAGGCCCGCACCAGGCAGCCCAAAAATCCACCAAAACAGGCAGAGCTTCATCCAGTACCTCTTGTTTAAAATTAGTATCAGTTATGTCAATCTCCATTTTATCTCCTCCATTGCAACAAAAATTTTATTAATAAATCTTTTCTCGCGCGTATATTTAAATTTTCTATTTTGTTCTATTGTTTTTTACAAATAATAACGGAAAAACTATATCGCTTACACAACAAGGAATCCAAACTGCTAAAAATAAAAATATAAAAATAGCAACATACGAAAACCAACTTAAAATTTCTAACTTTGCCATAATCATATGAAACAAAGACGCCCATGTACTTAACAACACATGGCCGGCATGAGGAAATTTTGTTCTTGGCTTAAAATAAGCAATAGCTATACCTAAAATGGCCAAAGGATTAACTAACCACCATTTCTCAATGAAGCCAAGATGTATCCCTCTATTAGGCATACCAAGCAGGAATTCAGCTACATAAGGAATAAGAGAATCGCTAATAGTCGCGATACCCACGGATCCAACATAGCCTATTATGGTTAAAACCCAAAAATTACATTTTCCTTTGATACAATTAATGCCTATGCTGGGACACGCATGAAGTTTATACATTGCCGCGGTAACTAACGCGCTTAAAAATACATGTAACGGATGGAGCACATAAAAAATATTATACGAAACCTTATAAGGCAAATTTAAAAAAAATGCCATAATAACTATTCCTGTAATTGCACCAAATATCGTAAAAGGCGCATGCATCTTTAGTTCTTTTAAAATATTCCCTGCCATTCTGTTAAACCTCCTACTCCAACTTCGTTTTAATTATCACAAAACCTCTTTCTCATTCTTTTAACTTTAATTTCTTTCTAAATCCAATACCTAACTAGATATATTTTTTAGTAACTTTGTTATGGTAAGCTGCCTTAAAGTGTTGTTTAACCGGGATTCCATATTTTTCATTCTCAACATTAGTAAGCATTTATTAGGATGAGGGCAAATGTCTTTCTCCAATAAACAACTGATGATATTTTTCTCAGTCCGAAAGATATGTACTATATCAATAATTCGTATTTTGTCCGGATTAATATTCAACATAAAACCGCCGCCATTTCCTTTTAAAGACTTTAATATACCGTGTTTACCCAATACCTGCAGGATTCTTCTTAAAAAAGCTCTACGCATATTTAATTTCTTTACCAGCTCATTTACAGAAATCACCTTAGCAGGGTTTAGAGCAAAATAAAACAGCGACTTAATCGCGTAATGAATATTTTTCGTGACTAATTTCATCCTAACTGTAAACTTTTAACGCACAAAATTTATCTCCGCACATAGAACAACCGCCCTTTTTTAATCTCGGAGCCTCACTAAGCAGTTCTTTAAACTTCTGGTGAAGCGTCGATATTGGCATTAACTTTAACCACCAAATCTTTGCCTACGGCTATCGGCCTAATGTTTTTATGATTTTTATTCGCCAAAACAACCGCTAAGCCCCGTGCAATATTTCTTTTTAAAACATTGATATTAATATTTTCTTCCCTGGCTATGTGCCGCAACATTGTATCCGATATCATCTTTTGCAATCTCCGCCACCTGAACAAAGCGAAATATCGCTCACCTTACCGCAGTCTCTGTATTTATATTCATAAATTAACATGTTTATCTTTAGTCTTCCAAAATTTCGGTTTGAACAACATCATCTTTTCTAATAACCCCAAATAATCAATAATCAGTTTTCCTTGCAAGTGGTCTATTTCATGTTGTAAAACTCTTGCTAAAAGCCTACGCGCCTCTAATTCGACAACCTTCCCCTTTTCATTTAATCCGCTTACAATAACTTCTTCTGGCCTATTAATAGTAACTCCTATGCCTGGGATACTTAGACAACCTTCCTCCCATCTTTTACCTAATCCTTTTGTTTTTAAGATTACCGGATTAGCCAATCTTATTGCGCCTTCGCCCATATCTACAACTATCAAATTTTTGGCAATTCCAATTTGAGGGGCAGCTAAACCAATCCCCGCAAAATACCTCATAGTAAAAAGCATTTCTTCAAAAAGCTTTACTTCTTTATCTGTAATCTCTTCTACCTGAGCGCATTTCTTTCTTAAAACACTATCCGGATATTTTTTTATTCCTAATGGTTCCATTTTTATTTAAATTCTAGATAATACTACATCTCTCATCTTACAGCCGGTTTCCTTTGCTATAACCGGACATTTCACCATAAACAAAAAGAAAATAGACCTTTTCTCTTGCGACAAAGACTCGAAATTACCTTGGCCCTTACTAATAACTATATCCACCTGTCTGAAAATCTTTAGAAATTCATCTGAGCAGTATTTTAAAATAGTACCTGGCGCATCAACTCCGCTGGAAATAACTTGAGCAATTTTATCTATCCCGCAAAAAACCGCGTCTTCCCTAAGGGCGTCATTAATCGCCGGCTTGTCCCGCACCGCAAAAATAACTTCCCGGTGTTCACAAAACTCCTCAATAAAAATCCGGTCAAAAACAATCTCGCCGGCATTATCGGCCAAATAAAGGACTGTTTTTGCCGATTTTAAATCCCTCTTGAAACCCTCATATTCAAATACGCCCTTCCGGCCGGCAGTATAATTATCTTTCAGCAATTTTTGGATCTCTTCCTCAATATCCAGAGTATTCTTTGCCGCGTAATCGATGACATTGCCCGCTATAGCGAATTCAATCGCTGTTAACAAACGATCCTTGGATTGCGCGACCTTTTCTTTAAGTTTCGGGTAAAGCTCCATTGCCCGGCGGTTGCTTTGATCTTTAACTGTTTTATAAAGGTCCTGTTCTCCGAATCTTTTTCCAAAAATCTTATGCATCTTTCGCGCCATTTCCGGAGGAGTTAATCCTAGAGAAAACCCAGGAACCAAAGTCGCGACATCATTCATTATTTCTTTGTGAATAAGCTCATTCTTAGTAAATAACCGGCCCTGTTCAAGCGCTTGCCTAAAAAAACAGGGGATACAATCTAAATAAGTCTTCACTTAACTTTACCCCGTCTTTTCAATGTCTCTTCATCGCTTATGGACGTAACATCTTCAAGCGTTCTCTCGTCATAGACTGAAACTACATTGATTCCCTTGCGGATAGAAGTAAAATAATTCTTTATCTTCAAAAATTCTCCTCTTGCTAATGGTTTAATATGGCAAGGCCTTAACGGCGTGTTCAACTGAATTTCATCCGGCTGAATATAATTTGTAAAATAAACATACTTATTAATATCCTGTTTATTATTGCCTATGAACATTACCTGCAAGGCTAACTTTCCTTGATAATTCTCCCTAAATTCTTTTATGCCATCTAAAATACTATCGAATTTTATTCCCTTAACAGGCCTATTAATTTCCTCTAAAGACTCTTGGGAACAGGCATCTAGCTTAACAACAACAAAATCTGCTAAAGACAGTTCTGTTCTTACTTCACCTAGCTCCATTAAAGAGCCATTAGTTATAACCGCAATTGGCTCTTTACGAATTAACTTTACTGCTTTTATCATCTCACCTAAATTTTCAGCCAACGTAGGCTCTCCAGCCCCTGAAAATGTTATATAATCTATCTTCAACGCAGGCAACATATCCAATTCCACAACAATCTCCTTAGCTTCAATAAATTTTTTTCTTTCATTAGTAAGAAGGCCTGTTTTACCAATCTGACAATAAACACAATCAAAGCTGCATACTTTTCTCCCTTTAGAGATAGGGTCTATACCCAAAGAACTCCCTAATCTCCAAGAAGGCACCGGGCCATAAATATATTTAAACGCTGGCTTCATTATCTATTTTTCGACAAATTCTTTTATTTTATCCACTATACCCATAAAGGACTCAGCGGATTTTGATTTCTCTTGAAAAGAAACAAATGGTGTACCCTTATCACCAAAGTCAACAAATTCCGGTTGAAATGGCACCCTTCCTAAAAACGGAACTTTTAATCCTTCAGCGGCTTTCTCGCCGCCACCTTTTTTGAAAATATCTGTTTCAACATGGCAATGCGGACAAATAAACCCGCTCATATTTTCGATTATCCCGACTACCGGTATTTTTATTTCTTGAGCAAATAAAACACTTTTTCGTGCGTCAAGTATAGCGACATCCTGTGGTGTAGTTACAATAATAATGCCACTTACGTTAGGAATAAGCTGACAAACGCTTAAAGGCTCATCACCTGTTCCGGGAGGCGAATCAATAACCAGATAATCCAAATCACCCCAGTTCACATCGCTCAAGAATTGCCTGATAACTACGGCTTTGGCAGGCCCACGCCAGATTATCGGCTGATCAGGATTGTAGCCTGAAAAAGCGATACTTACCGCTTTAAGATTTGCGCTAACTAAAACAGGTTCTATCCCGAATTCACAAGAAAAGATTATTCGATCTTCTACTCCAAGCATTTTCGCGATGTTAGGCCCGTGAAGATCAATATCTAAAATACCCACCGAATTACCGGAAAGTGAAAGCGCATAAGCAAGATTAACTGCCACCGTTGTTTTACCCACCCCTCCTTTACCACTCATGACGACAAAAGGATGCTTAACTTTAGACATCTTCTCTTTAAGCCGCTTATCCTGCTCTAGATACTCCATTTCTTTAGATTCCATATTTATCTCCATTCCACTATCGTTTATTTACCAAGATATAATTTTTTTCTTGGCTATAATCTCTAGCCTTACTGATTATTTCCATATTCTCAAGCTGTTTGAGTTCTTTAAGTTTGTTAAAAATAAGCACCCAAACACAATCCCGTTCAGGGTCAACTTCACATTTACCTTTATTAACACCGCCACAGGGGCCGTTACGCAGGCCTTTAGGACACCGCGTCACCGGACATATTCCGCCAGTAATACCGATTATACATTCCCCGCACAAAAGGCATTTTTTCTCAAAACGGTCTTCCTGCGGAGAAAGCCGGGTTATCTCTCCCTGAAATAAAGTCTCATTACCCGGATATACGGATTTTCCTATCATTTCCGCTATCGCCTGTGTGCCTCCGCCGCAAGCAAGGCTGATAATCGATTTTGCTGCGGCTATTTCTTTTTCTCTACGCCTAAGAAGCTTTTTTGATTCTAAAATGTAGCAGGCTGGATTAAGGATATCCCAACCGGTTACGTTTTTTCCTTTGGAAATCAATAACTCGGATAACAGTTTTGTTTCAATCTCTCCTCCAGTTTTGCAGGTAGTTGCACAAACAGCGCAACCTATTAAAAAAATATCCGAATCATTTTTAATATAATCAAGAATCTCTTCTATCGGCTTTTGTTTAGTAATAATCATTATTTTTTAAGCAAATAATCCGCGATTGCCCGATAAAGAGTACTTACTGCAAGTATCGAACAATGCAAGTGATTCGCGGGTAAACCTTTCAGTCGTTTAATCACCTCGCCCGCTGAAATAGCCAATGCTTCATTAATAGTTTTGCCATAAGATAAATGCGCGGCCATTGCAGAGCATGCCCTTGTAGCACCACATCCATCTGTGTAATATTTAATGTCGGTAATTCTGTTATCTTCTATCACCAAATAAAACTCCATCTCATCCCCGCAAGGCCCTTTTAAATATGACGAACTTGTTGGATCGTTCATTCTGCCAAAAAATTTCGGATCATTCAAAAGCTTAATAACCTCTTTAGGATAACCAAGGGATTCTTCTTTATTACTCTTATTTTCCATATAAGCATCCTTTCTAAAAGGTCCCTTATTTATACAGGCGCGTATTCGTTCTTATCTTTAAAACTCGGCATACTCTGGGTATTAATCGGCAACTTAGACTCACTGATAAATACTTTAAAGCTTCCCAAATGAAGGCATTGCTTGTTGTACTCATTTGAAATAAGGTATTGTTTTCTCGTATCCAAACTGTTAATAAGTTCGCTTTCATCCGCGTAGGCAGAAACAAAATCAACTCCGTTCTTAGTTAGGATAAAAACAGGTATTTGTTTGGAAAGTTGTATTATCGCCAAGGGGCCAATCATCTGACGCACATCAAAAGAAGCGCAACTCCACACCAAATCAGCGTAATCACCTATCAATGCAATCTTATCTTTAGCTACACCAGTCGTACATACCGCTAATAGAATTATTTTAACGCCGTTTTCTTTTTCTAATATACGCAACTTTTTTAAATTCTCAGCCGAATCTCCGCTTATAGTAACGGCAATAGTTTTATACCCTGCTTTTATCGCTTCCTTAACCCCTTGATACTGATCAATAAGAGCATTTTCAAATACTATTCGGCAGGCGGCAGCCTTAAGTTTTTTAATAATGCCTTTAATTGGCGATGTTAGCAACAAGCTATTCATTCGAGCGCCTATACCTTGAACGACCTCCGGCGCAGCCGTGATAACTGTCCCAGCACCTTCACAGACTACAACTGCCGCTTCAATTACGCTTTTTCTTAATGCGAACATAAGCATCTCTGAGGCCCCATATGGAATTAAAACATCACCATAGGAAAGTTTTCTATTATCAGTAAAAAAACCATAATCTTTTATTTTTAATTCAATCACGCTTTTTATAGCGCTTTTAATAGTTTCCTTATCTTTACCCTGTATGTTGCTAAAATCTTTACATAGATGTTTTGCCAATGGACAGAACGTAAGCGTTGGCTCAGTAATATTGATTACCTGCCCGCAAGACACACTCACAAATGATGAAAAATATTTTAATACGTGAATATCCCGCTTATTTATGGAATCCATAATTTAAACCTGTAGTTTCTCCCAAATGCCGCGAATCTCATCTTTAACTGACGTATCCTTATATTCCATAATAGTCTTACCTTCTACCATGGCTTCCACCACTGTCTTATCAAATCTGACTTTACCGATTATCGAAATCCCGTTCTTCGCGCAATGTTCTTCTATCTTTCTTGACATATTCGGATTTAAATCATATTTGTTAATTACTAGCCGCGAGGAAACATCAAAATGTTTAGTTACTTCCATAACCCTTAAAGCATCATGCAAGCCGGATAATGTAGGCTCAGTTACTACCACCGCGCAATCTATTCCGGAAAGTGAGGCAATCACCGGACAACCTATACCCGGAGCACCATCAATAATTACCCAATCACAATTATTCTTCTCTGCCAGTTCTTTTGCCTGTTTTCTCACCAAAGAAACAAGTTTTCCTGAATTCTCTTGGGCAATTCCAAGCTTAGCGTGTACCATAGGGCCAAAGCGTGTCTCGGAAATAAACCACTCTCCCGCAAGATTCTCTTCCATCTTTATAGCACCAACCGGGCAAATATGGCTGCAAAAACCACACCCTTCACAGGAAACATGATCAATCACAAAACCATCACTTATAGCATTAAATCTACAGGCTGCGATACATTTAGTGCATTGCTGACAAATTTTCTTATCAATTGACGCACTTAAACCGCTTCTAAAATCGTGGCGTTCTTTAATCTTTGGTTGTAATAATAAATGTAGGTCCGCCGCGTCAACATCGCAATCAGCCATAACTTTATTTTTTGCTAAAGCGGCAAATGCCCCTGTAATTACGGTTTTACCCGTGCCGCCTTTTCCGCTAATCACAACTATCTGCTTCATAATGGTAATTATTCTCCTTTACACTGCTGGTTTAGTACAACCAACCACTTCCATAATTTCATTTTTTACTGTATCAATTAAACCAGCCATAAAAAGTTCCTCCTACCCGTGCCGCCCTCTCCGCCAATAACTACAATGTTTCATTATATCTATCTTTCAAAAATAAATATCTCTCTGCCCATCTTCAATTTTTTTATAATATTCAATAAGTTTTAGATAAAACGATGGCAAACGGTTCTTTACCTCGCCTATTTCCTTGGCAATAACTACTTCACCAACCGCTTTCGTCTGTGGCGTCGCAAAATCATCAAGCCATTCCCTAAATGTAAGTATCGCATTTAATTTACAAAATTCTCCTTCTTTTCCGGAACGTAAAAGTTCCATAATGCAACCCCCCGTCCTGCCACAGCGATATCCGGCAGTACAAAAAGAAGTGATATATCCCATCTGTGCCAGTTCCGCAATAACTTCATCGAGCGTGCGAATATCTCCTAATAAAAACTGTTGCCGGTCTTCTTTTTGCCCAAAAGATCTTTTACTATACGCGCCTATCCCGATACGCGTAGACGCATCAGTTTGCGTGCACCCAATTGGAATTACTTCATGCCTAATATTTGAACTCTCCCGAGCGGTAATAATCATGCCTGCGTAAGGTATTGAAAGCCGAATCACCGCGACAAGGCGTTTAAAATCTTCATCTGAAACTTTATATGAAGCTTCAGAAACATGCGAAGCATTCATTGCAGGTTCAAGCCGCGGGAAAGAAACTGTGTGCGGCCCAATACCGTTGAAACACCTTTCTAAATCACGGGCATGGCAAAGAAGCCCCATCACTTCAAATCTCCAATCGTATAAACCAAATAAAACACCAATACCCACATCATCAATACCCGCGTCCAAAGCCCTATGCATACAATAAAGCCGCCAATGATAATTCCCTTTTATAGTAGAGGCGGGATGAAGATTTTGATATGTCTTATGATGGTACGTTTCCTGAAATACCTGATACGTGCCGATGCCGGATTTTTTTAATATTTCAAGGTCATCTATTGAAAGAGGAGCGCAATTCACATTCACCCGGCGAATCTGGCCAAACCCTTTTTTGGTTTGAACTTTCACTGAGTAGATTGCCTCCAGCGTATCCGCGATATAATGAACATCCGAATAGGGATGCTCACCGTAAACCGTAACCAGGCGCTTATGGCCTATTTCACCGGCCAAAACCTTTGTTTCCTCGCGTATCTGGTCAAATGAAAGTTTCTTTCTTTCAATGTAGTTATCACTTTTAAAACCGCAATACGCACAATTGTTAATACAATAATTACTGCAATACATCGGCGCAAAAGTTACGATACGATTATCGTATACTTTCTTTTTTACCAATGCCGCGGTTAAAAAAATATCATCCCACAAATCAGCATCTTGAACATTTAATAACGCTGCTGTTTGGTCTAAATCAAGAGTCTCTATAGCCAATGATTTCTTTAAAATATCTTTTATCCTGTAAGAATCGGGGTTCTGATTATCTCGCAACGACTTCTCTATGGCAATTTCATCAATAAAATCTTCTGTTCCCATATAGCGGGTAATTTCTTCTGTTTTAATCATATTCGTATTACCTTTTCTTAGCTATATCTTCCCGTACACATCCTGAGCGGCTAAAATAATCGGATACATCGTTGGCGCGCTGGTTAAATAAGGATGAGTGGCTACTTGTAAAGTCTCTAGCTCCGTTGCCGACATACGCTTCTGAATAGCAATACCGATTATATTGATCATTTGCGCGCAAGACATGCCACAGCTGACCTGGCCTCCTAAAATAATACCGGATTGTTTAGAGAAAATCAGTTTAATTTTACCCTTGTGTGCCCCCGGCAATGAAGCGGGATGCTTATCAACGCCATCTATGCTAGAGACGACAATTTCAAAACTTTCTTCCCGAGCAGTTTTTTCGTTAAGCCCTGCTGAACCTAAAACCAAACCGTCAATATATGTCGAATATATGGCAATCGTCCCCTTGTTCTCGCGGATAACTTTTATTTGATAAAGATTGGCTCCCGCGATTCTTGCTTCAGCCGTAGCGGTAGACGCCAGCATCACTGAAATGGCTTTTCGAGTATAAAAATCCCTTTTACAAGCACAATCTCCGATCGCGAAAATATCCGCATCAACCGAAGTACGCATATACTCATCAGTTAAAATCCCCTTACAAGACCCCAACTCTAATCCGGCATCTACGGCTAGTTTTACATTCGGCTTTGAGCCGACACCAAGAATTACTCCCTCAATAGGTATCTCTTTGCCATCATTAAACCTCACCTTTTCGACTTTATCTTGGCCGATTATTTCTTCAACCCGGGTATTAGTTAAAACATCAACTCCTTTTTCCTTTAAACGTACTTCAGCCATCTGCGAAAACTCAGGATCAAATGAGTTAGCCAGTAAATGCGGCAGCATCTCTACTAAAGTAACATTTATTCCTTTTAATTTAGAAAGCTCATCGGCAAACTCGACACCAATAAACCCTCCTCCGATGACTAAAACATTTTTACAGCGTTTAATCTGATCTATAACGTTCTTCAAATATCCCATTTCTTTATTTACTGGATATACCCCTTGTTTTTCTACCCCTTTAATGGGTAAGATTAAGGGCGTTGAACCAATTGCCAAAACTAACTTTTCATAGGAGTACTGGATTTTACTTACCGAATCTACCGTTTTATCTTTTCTGTTTATGCTTACAGCTGTGTCAACGGCCACCTCAACATTGTTCTTTTCCAAAGACGCCATCCCTAGTTTATTCTCTTCAGGATTATTTAAGCTAGCAAACATATAGGGAATACCACAAGGAATTACTCCATCCGCAATATCTTTCATCACCATAATACTCTTAGAAGGATAATATTTTCTGGCAGTTACAGCACTTACTACACCTGCAGGGCCCGCACCGATAATAAGTATATCTACCTTCTTATTCATGAAGCCTCCTCTTATTTTAGTAATTCCAGCATTACGCAAATATCATGAACTACTTTCATATCGTTATCATGACAAAACTTTATGGCGGCTTGGCTCTCTGCTCCAGGCTGCAGCCAGGCCCTTTTTATGCCTTTTTGCAGGCATTCTTTTAAAATATTTTCAGTTACTAATGGAGGCGTTACTATATTAGCAACATCCACACTATATGGAATATCGCTTATAGTTTTATAACAAGGCCTGCCCTCAACTTCACTTAAACGCGGATTAACAGGAAAAACTTCATGCCCCTTTTTCATCAAATCAACCAAAATCCTATAAGCAAATTTCTCTTTACTGCTAAAGGATCCTATTATTGCAAATCTTTTTTGTCTTAAAAAATCTCTGACCAAATCTTCCATTTTAGTTATCCAAATCCTGTAATTTTTCTCCGGCTCCTTTGCCGCTATTCGAGTTATAAATATCTTCTAACTTAATTTTAAGAACTCCTTTAGCAGGATATTTTTCTCCTATAGATTTCATCCATTTCTTTGCTTCTTCATAAAGGGACCCTGACGTAACATAACTACAGCTACCTTTAATTTGATAAGACTCTTTGCCGGTTCTAAGTAAAATGGAAACTACGGGATTTTCTATGATATTCGATAATGTTTTAACCATATAGTTATCAACAATAATTATAGTTTCGTCATCAAGAAGATATTTCGCCCCCACATTCGAAATATTAGGAATACCGGTTTTTGACGATGTGGCAAGTTGATGAACCGGCTCATTATTAAAAATCTCTTTTAATTTTTTAGGTATTTTCATTTCAAAAATTCCTTATTTACTTAAATTTTTATCCGCTTTTCTTATTAGGAATATTAGCAATAATCTGTTTATATAACTGTATAAAATCTTTTTCATATTCCGGGAATACTTTGACTATAGGCTTTCCTTTTGAATATGCCATGGCTATTTCTTTTTTAAATGGTATTTTCATCAATACAAGGATATTTTCTTGCCTACAATATTCTTCGGTTTTATTATTTCCTAAATCCGAACGGTTAATGACTACCCCAAAGGGGATCTTTAATTTTCTTAATACCTCAACCGCTAAAATCAAGTCATTTAAACCAAAAGGCGTAGGCTCGGTAACTAATATGCAAAAGTCACTACCTTTAACTGAAGTAACTACAGGGCAAGACGTGCCCGGAGGAGCGTCAATGATTACGGTTTTTTTAGGGTTAATATGTTCTTTAACCTGGCGGATAAGCGGTGGAGACATTGCTTCACCGATGTTAAGCAAACCACGAATAAATTCTATTTTGCCGCAATTGCCTAACTCTACGACACCTATTTCTCTATTTACTTCTTTTATTGCATCTTGAGGGCAAAGAGCGCTACAGGCACCGCAGCCATGGCATAGATGCGCAAAAACTAAGGTAGTTCCTTTTTTCCCATCTTGCCCCTGAAGTACTGCTATTGCGTTATAAACACAAACCTTGGCGCATTTACCACAATAAACGCATTTTGAATCATCAATTTCCGGAACGGGGATATAAACTTTGTTCTGCTCTCTGATTACCGGTTTTAAAAAAATGTGCGCGTTAGGCTCCTCGACGTCACAGTCAAGAAACTGCACGTTATCTATGGATAACGCCAAATTAACCGCGACAGTAGTCTTACCTGTGCCACCTTTACCGCTAGCAATTGAAATAATCATTGATTTTATTTAAGTCTTTGCTTGCAATTAATACTTGCTGATACATGCTTTGGATACTCCTCACTAAAAAACATTTTCCCCTTAAATAGGACTCGGCATCTATTAATTTAGTTTTACCCACTTCATGCGCATTGCCTTCAAGAGCGTGGATCTTATTCATAATTTTAAAACCTTCTTCAGTAAAATCCGCTAAGATAAGTTTTCCATTTTGAGAAATCAGCCTGATTAACTCATCAAGAACTTGATAAGGATTGCGCAGATGATGGAGGACATTTACAGAAAAGACTATATCAAAACTACCTTCGGAAAAACTGGTACGTTCGCCGTTTTCAATCCTGAAATCTACTTGCTTTTGGAAACCAAAATGCGCAATATTCAACTTTGCGAACCGTTGCTCATCCGCTGATATATCAAAGGTAACAAAACAATACCCTGCCTTAGCCAAAGCGAGCGCAAAATGCCCCTTGCCAGTTCCAGCCTCAAGAATTTTTCCATAGAGAGGCTTTGCCTGCGCTAAAATAAAATCTCTTTCCTTTTCTACGTCGTAACCAAAACTTTGATAAAGTTTTTTTCTTTCAAGATATATTTTATGATTCTCAAGAACTTCCTTATCCAAGATTTAATCCTTACTCTCTGACCATCATTACCCCACACTTGGGACAATTCATCGAGGCACAAGGCGTACCTAACTGATGTGGAACCTTTGTGCCACAAACAGAGCAAACACAATTTCCTCCGGGACCTACGCCCTGACGATTTCCTCCGCCTTGACCCCTGCCTCTTCCCATTCCTGAACCTCGCCCTACAGGGCCTGTTCCATCTCCTCTTGGCATATTAATCACCTCCTAATCGTGTTCTTTGAACATTTTATCTTGCGTTAGATCATTCTTTCTAATCCATTCCATAATCATCGCCGCGTGTTCTTTTTCTTCATTCATATTATGCGCTAAAAGTTTTTTCAGAGATTCATCATCAGTTGCGTCGATCCGTTCCTGATAAAAATCAACTGCTTCCAGCTCCTCGCGTAAAGATTTTCTTGCTCTTTCTAAATCAACATGCTTAGGATCTAGTTTTTCTAATGGCTCGAAAAATGGCATACTAATCACCTCCTAAATTGAAATTGCTTCATTTGGACATTGATTTACGCAAGCGCCGCATTCCACACAATCATCGCTGATAACGGCCTTATCTTTTTCTATTCTTATCGCATTAACCGGACAAATATCTTTACACGTGCCACAACCATTACATTTCTTTTTATCAACTTTAGCTGCCATAAACTACTCCTTACACAGTGGTATACACCGGCCTATCCGATAAGGCCGGGTGTTATTATTTATTCTTACTCGGAATACCAGATTTTGAACCTACGCTTGGACCGGAATTCGCCTTAAATTCTCCTTTTTTATATTTCTCAATTGCTTCTTTAACAGTGCCTGATGCACCGGTAAAAACTTCTATTCCTGCCGCTTGTAATGTTTGAAAGGCATTAGGACCAACATTACCAGTAACCACAGCCTTAACCTGTTTAGAGCTGACTAACTGCGCCGATTGAATTCCCGCTCCACCCATAGATTCGATATTCGGGTTTCCAATAGCCTCGAATTCTAAAGTATCGGTATCAGCAATAATAAAATTCTGGCACCTGCCAAAACGGGGATCAACCTTAGAATCCAAATTACCGCCTTCTGAAGTAACGCATATTTTCATAATCTAAGACCTCCTTAATGATCGCAGCTCTCTTTGTTCGGGTGATCACATTCTCCTTTTTCCAAACCATAGCCTTTGCCCGCACCAGGTTTACAAAGACTTTCGCCGCCTTCCAAAGTGCCTTTTTCAAGCTGTTCGATTACTTCGTTAATTTTTCCGCTTATTCCTACAATCGTTTTGATATTATATTCTTCAAAAAACGAAGTTGCCCGCATTCCCATACCTCCGGCAACAATACAATTAACGCCTTTCTGATGCAAAAACTCAGGAATCGCTCCTGGCTGGTGCCCTGGATTCGCCACTTCCGTCCTCTTGGTTACCTTACCGTTCTCAATATCAACAAGAGTAAAAGAAGGGCATCTACCAAAATGAGCAGACACGAACTCTCCATCTGTAGATATAGCTATACGCATAATTACTCCCTTTTCTAATAAAGTTTAGATGAGGAAATAGGAAATCAAAATCTATTCCCCCATCCTATACCAGTTATTCACTCTTCTCTGCTTGAACTTTTTCTAAAGTCTCAATACGACTCTGGATATCTTCAAGCTGCTTTTTCAAAAAACCAGCTTCGTTTTTTAAATTATCCGCTTCCTGCTTCGGAGTCATTTCAGGCGCATAAGGATGTGCTCCGCCAAAAGCCGGCATCCCCATTGAGGCCCTTTGCCATCCAGAAAATCCAGTGGCGTAATACCAATTTCTCCTACCTCTGCCACCGCCGCGGCCAATTAATCCTCTGCCCTGACCAGAATAATTTCTACCAGATATCGGATTCGCATAACCAGGCACAGAATAACCAGCACAGAAACCTGCCGCTCTTCCTGTCATTGAACCTAATCCCATCGGTCCTGTTCCATCTCCTCTAGGCATACCAAACACCCCCTTTCCTTTACTTTCTTTATTTTTATCATCCTTAGAATCTAATTTAATTACGCAAATCCCCATACCCCTACCGGTAAACGACCCTTTCCCTATAGGTCCTGTTCCATCAAAACCCGGCATGATTACCACCTTCCTTTCCATTACTGAAAATCATTTCCATTATTAGATAAAAAAATATAATGACTACTTTTCACCGTTACATTGCCCACATACACCATAAAACTGTATAAGGTGATTGGTGATTCTAAACTTATATTTCTGCCCTAATCCCTTCTCTGTCTGATTAAGCAGCTCAACTTCTTCATCAATAAAATCAGTATAATCGATCACCTTATTACACTGCGTACAAACCAAATGATGGTGATGATGCGCTCCCTTAGGGCCTTCAGCAAACTCATACCGAGACCTACCATCTCCAAAATCAAGCTTATATACCATGCCAAGACTAGATAACACATCCAAAGTACGATAAATAGTAGTCAACCCAACATTAGGATACTTTGGGTGAATTTTTATGTAGATATCTTCGGCGCTTAAGTGGCCTTCGGCTTTGGATAAAACATCCAATATTGCCTCACGGCCTAAAGTAAGCCGATACCCGCATCCTCTAAACTTACCGTGCCACCATCCTTGTCCCCTACATTCGCCACTTGGCATATATCTCCTTAATGAAAATGGTTTCCATTTCTAAATATACATTACTGGATTACTCTTGTCAAGCTTTTTTTATTAACCGCAAAAATAATATGCTAAGAGGCCTTGCTTCTAATAAATTCAAAAGCAAGGCCTCTCCTGGTGAAATCTAACACCACTTCTTATTACGCTTCTACATACTTTGCTCTTTTACTCACAGTTGCGGCTATTGTTACCATTACTCCCCATATTAGGAAAATAGACAGGGTCATCGGAACACCCACCCTCAACATTTCCGGTAAAACTTCGGGGAGACCAGCGGTTAGAAATGGCGGATAAAGAACAACCTCACCATGGGAAATATGTTCAACTGCTAACATGGCCACTCCGCCCCAGAGCATTGAATTTAACCAGTTGAAATGGTATTTCTCGGGAATTTTTTTCCCTATAACCGTTGTTACTATTGCCGCGCCCGTAGGAACAACGAAACAAGCCATAACTTACCTCCTTTTTAAATTTGAGATTAAAAGTGAAATGCCCCAGATTATGAACACTGGTGCTAACATTGCAATTCCTAATACAACACTATTCTTAATCATACCATCTGTTGTCTTCTCTAAAAATGCTCCACCCTCATATCCTAAGATATGGTCTATAAGAATCATCACCACTGCTCCCCAGAGCATTGAAGCTAAGAAACCTAACTTATAATCCTTAGGCAAAACAAACTTACCTAAAGTCGCTCCCGCTGCCGCAATAGAAGTTGTTACAAGCCACATTTTTTTACCTCCTTTCGTTATTTAAAAATCTACCTGCGCCCTCATGCCACCGACAAATATTCCGCTTGTATCATCAGTAACATCTTTGCCAAAAGGATTCCAGATATACTGGAAATCAGGACTTATTGATAAATGATCATTAACATGGATTCTGTAATACGCCTCTAAATGCCCTTCGGGCTTTGCTCTTGGATTTACGATTTGAGCTGAATACTTCTTATAATCTTTTGAAGAAATAGCCTGTCCAGCTGCAAACGCAAACACATCCTTTTCCCTGCCCCAAGGCTTACCTTCCACTTGAAAACCAGTACTCCAGGAATGTGTTAATGAATAATTCAAATCACCTGTTGCCATAATGTCTGGATTATATACTTTCGGATTCTGCCAACCGTAGCGGGCAAAAAGCGTTATGATATCGCTCGCTTTCTGATCAAAGCTTAAACCAAAACCATAATTAGCTTCTTTTGTCTTTCCAACATCCTGCCATTTAGTATGATAAACATTATTGTTCCAACCAAGAAAACGATAGTTTCCAGGTAAATTAAAGAAGTTAGTTTTAAAATGCACCTGTCCTATATTAAAGAGATTGTCTCCTATTTTTTCCCAATCACTGTTGCCGTCAAATAAACCATATCCTAATTCTAGCCACTCAACCGGCATATATACTAAGCGTATACCTGCGGTATTATCCGGAAATTCTATTGTGGGAGAATTACGGAAAATTCTACCTAAGAATTGAGTAGTTTCATCATTGGCAACTTCGTTTTGATCAAAATAAGCAGTGGGATCAAGTTTACCAAAAGTAACAGCGGCTTTATCCTTAAACAAATTCTGCTCATACCAAAACTCAGTAACCTCAACCCTGGCCTCACTATCACCAGCATCTCGGTTAACATTACTATATAAAGAAAGATTATCCTCAAGCCCAGCTCCCTGGCCAGCTTCCAGATGCAAAAATGCCTTACCATTTATCTCTTTAAACTCCTTACCAAGAGTAATGTCCGCAGTATAAGAAACATCGGCACGACCCTCTTTCCTGGTTATATCAGAAGTAGCGTTATTCGTGTTATTTGTTCCCTGGATAATCATAGTGCCACCAGCTCCAAGCTCAAGCCCTTCCATAAGCTGCATAGGCTCACCAGGCACGCGCTTAAGCTTTTCCTCAAACTGTGATAGTTTTGTTTCGTATTCATGAATTTGCTTCTGCTGAACCTGAACTGTCTGACCTTGAGTAACAATATAGTTATCCTGTTGGGCAACTTTTTTCTCTAACATCTCTAAGCGTGTCTTTAACTGTGCTATTTCTTCTTTTAGAGAGACATCTTCCGCATAAACATCTGATACATAAAAACAACTTACCATAAGTAAAAGAATCAGCAATCTGCGTAACATTTTCGCTCCTTCTCATGCTACTATTTATATTTTCGTGCTACTAATAGACAAAAAAATAATACTTCCTAAATATTTTTACCTGTAGTTGACATACTCAATGTCCCGTGTTTCACCCCCTTTACTGATTTTAAGCTGTCAGATAACTTTTGAGCTTCTTTAGGCGATCCTTTAACCGCGATAATCTCTAAGCAATTATTATGATCTAGATGAACATGTTGAGAAGAAATAATCATACCTCCGAAAGCATGCTGAATATCCATAAGCTTATTAACCAGCTCTCTCTTATGATGGTCATAAATAAGGGTAATGGCTCCGGCAATTTCGTGCCCGCTTTGCCATTGTTTCTGGATTAGCTCCTGACGGATTAAATCTCGAAAAGCTTCGGAACGACAAGTATAGCTTTTTTCTTTCGTAAGGCGGTCGAACTTTTCTAAAAGGCCCTGCTCTAAAGATACTCCAAAACGTACTAGTTTTGACATTTATGCTCCTTGTGTTACGAATGTTAGGATAGTAATACTAAAAAACTACTTTGTCAAGATAAAAAAATATTATTAAGAGATACCCCCACTAAGGACGGGCAGTAATATTACACAAAAGGATGGCCTTTCCGTTTACAGCTATTACTAAATTCAAGAGTTTTCCCTTCTACCTGTTATAAAAAAGCTTTTTACAAAGAGAGGAATTCACCTATTTTAGCGATAAAGCGGCTTAAATTCGAAGTAATTACTCGATAAATTCTGGGGTGGTGAGATGAAAAATACTCGTTGTCTCTATTTTTCCGAATTTATTTAAAAATAATAAATAAGGTTCCGCCGACAATAAGGCTAATACCAATCCATTCATGCGCTCCCGGACGTTCAGCCAAGAATAGAATTGCCAAAACTACCGCAAATACTACGCTTAATTTATCAATTGGGGCTACTAATGAAGCCGGCCCATCCTGTAACGCGCGGTAATAACAAAGCCAGGACAGCCCTGTTGTAATAGCGGATAAACTCAGAAATAACAGGCTTCGCTTGTTAATTAAGAACGGATTCTGCCATTCTCTACGGATAGCAAGCAATATACATAGAAAAAGAAGAATGACAACCGTTCGGATGAATGTAGCTAGATTAGATGAAATATTCTTTACCCCGATCTTGGCCAAAACCGCTGTCATGCCTGCAAACAATGCCGAGCCAAGAGCGAATATTTTCCACGCCACCATGCCAATCTCCTACCTATTTACAGAAAAAATACAATTCAAAAAAAACAGGTCCCTCTCGTATTTCACAAGGGAAAACCTCTCTGTATTCACAGTATGCATTATATCGAATTTATAGCCCTTAACAAGGAAAAACAGCGCACCAGAGAGGCTATTTTCTCGCGGAATTTGTCCGAAATATCCGGTCTTTTTTGGGTGGTAATTCCGTAAATATTTGACGGGTAAATAGATGTAAAATGTCCACCTTTCTTAGGTGGACATTTTATTTTCCATTCTTTAATCTTTCAGGATGATGTCTTACTACTTCTGCTTGCACCATATAAATTACATCTTCTGCAATATTAGTGGTGTGGTCGCATATGCGCTCCAAGAAACGAGCTATCAATAACAGCTGAACTGCCCTTGGCGCAGTTGTGCCATCTTTTACCATGTAATCTTCGATAAGCTCTTTCTGGATAACATTGCGAAGTTGATCAGCTTCAGAATCAGATGATAAAACTTTTTTAGCTAACACGATATCGCCTTTGACAAACGCATCAATAGATATCTTTACCATGTTTTGCGCAACAGCTGCTAACTTAGGTATATCAATCAACGGCTTTAAAAGAGGCTTATCTACTATCTCAAGTGTTCGTTGTGCTATATCTACCGCGATATCTGCAATTCTTTCCAACTCACTGTTTATCTTCATGCCGGTTGTGATAAAGCGCAAGTCTTTAGCCATAGGTTGATAGCGTGCCATCAAATCGATGCACTTTTCATCTACAGCTAATTCCAGCTTATCAATACTGGCATCATTGTCTATGACGCTTCTTGCCATCTCCTTATCTCGATTCTTCAGCGCTTCGACAGATTTATAGATAGCCTCTTCTGCTAAAGCACCCATCTTTAGAATATCTTTATTCAATTCTTTTAGCTCTTGATCAACATGTCTTTCCATTTTAAACCTCCAATTTTTTATCCATACCTTCCGGTAATATAATCTTCTGTGCGCTTGTCATGCGGCGCAGTAAATATTTCCTGTGTTTTACCAAACTCTATCAGTTCACCTAAGAGCATAAAACCTGTATCGTCTGAAACGCGCGCTGCCTGCTGCATATTATGAGTGACTATTATTATAGTATATCTATTCTTCAGTTCACGCATTAATTCTTCGATTCTTGCTGTTGCTTGCGGATCTAAGGTAGAACAAGGCTCATCCATTAACAATACATCAGGCTTAACAGCAATAAGCCTGGCAATGCAAAGCCTCTGCTTCTGCTCTAATGATAACCTTAAGGCAGGTGTATTAAGCTTATCCTTTAATTCATCCCATAAAAGAACATCCTTTAGGCTTCTCTCAACGATTTCATCTAATTTATCTCTTGCAATACCATCCGCGTGAATTCTTTCTCCAAAAACGATATTTTCATAAATTGAAAGCGGAAATGGATTTGGTCTCTGGAATACCATTCCTACCTTTTTGCGTAATACTACTAAATCTGTGCCGGAATAAATAATATTCTTGCCATCAATTAGAACTTCTCCATCTGTACGCACGCCTTCAATCAAATCATTCATACGGTTAAAAACTCTAAGCAAAGTAGATTTACCACATCCTGAGGGCCCAATTATAGCCGTAATTCTGTTTGCCTCAATGCTTGAGTTAACATTTTTTAAGGCTTGAAATGTCCCGTACCAAAGGTTTAGATTTTTAGTTATTATCTTAGCCATTATCCAAATTTTCCTCTAATATAACCATCCGTACGTTTGTCTTGTGGCGCGGTAAAAATCTTATCCGTTTTATCTAACTCAATAAGTTCACCATTTAAAAAGAAAGCTGTTCTATCACCAACTCTAGCCGCCTGCTTTACATTGTTAGTAACCAAAACTATTGTGTATTTTTGTTTTAGCTTAACCATGGCGTCTTCCACTTTCGCAGTAGAAATTGGGTCTAATCCTGAGCAAGGTTCATCAAATAAGATAACTTCGGGCTCAACAGCAAGTGTCCTAGCTATGCATAAACGTTGCTGCTGACCTCCTGACAATTTAAAAGCCGATCCATTTAATCTATCCTTTACCTCTTCCCAGAGATAAGATTCTTTTAATGATTCTTCTACGATTTCCCCCAATATCTTCTTGTTTTTCTCTCCATGCATTCTTACGCCGTAAGCAACATTATCAAAAATAGATAGTGGAAGCGGCAGCGGTAACGCAAATACCATACCTACTCTCTTACGCAATAATTCCGTATTAATATTTTTGATATCTTCTTTTTCAAGCTTTATTACTCCGGACATTTTGAAATTCTGATTAAGATCATTTAAACGATTAAGTATTCTTAAGAAAGTTGTCTTTCCGCTGTTTGAAGGTCCGATCACGCTTAAAATTTCATTAGCCTGTATACCCATACTTACCTGCTTTAGGGCGTGTATAGAACCGAACCAGATATTAAGGTCTTTTATATCGAACTTTACCATTTTTTCTTCTTTCTAAACTTATAACGAATAATTATTGCAACCAAATTCATAAATAGAACCAACGCTAGTAAAACAAACGCAGTCCCATACCTTATCTTCTCATCAACATTAGGTACCTGTGTTGAAATAACATAGAGATGATACGGCAAAGCCATAGCCTGATCAAAGATAGAACTAGGTAATCGTGGTAGATAAAAAGCTGCAACGGTAAAAAGAATTGGCGCGGTCTCACCAGCAGCTCTTCCTAGGCCCAGAATAGTCCCGGTCAATATACCGGGGATAGCATTAGGGAGAACAATGTGTCTTATAGTCTGCCACTTACTTGCGCCTAAAGATAAACTTACTTCGCGAAAAGAATACGGAACGCTCTCTAATGCTTCGCGTGAGGTTGTGATAATTACAGGCAGTATCATAATCCCTAGGGTAAGTGAACCAGAAAGAATTGATGCACCAAATTTAAAGAATACTACAAAAAGGGCTAAACCAAAAAGGCCATAAACTACTGAAGGTACGCCTGCTAGATTGACGATTGCTAATTTTATAAGCCGATTAAGTAAATTATCCTTTGAATATTCACTTAAGTATATGGCCGAAAGAAGTCCTATTGGTAAAGCAAAGATAATAGCCCCTATAACTAAGTATATCGTTCCTACAATTGCTGGAAATATTCCGCCTGCCCGCATCCCTTGTCGCGGTATATCCGAAAGAAACTGCCAGTTAATCGCGGGTAAACCTTTTTGAATAATAATTACAACAATTAAACCTACAGGAACCACTATTAAAAGTGTCGCTAGAAATAAAAAGAAGAATGCAATGTTTTGTGTTCTGTGAGGATTTCTCATTATTGTCTTTTATGTAAGAATAAGTCTGCCGTTACGTTAATCGCAAAACTAATAACAAACAGAACTATACCAATAGCAAATAAAGCAAAGTAATGTTCGCTACCCACCACTGCTTCACCCATTTCAGCGGCAATAGTGGCGGTCAAGGTTCTAATCGGTGCTAAAATGCTATTTGGCATAACCGCAGCGTTTCCTGTGATCATCATTACTGCCATTGTTTCACCAATTACCCTACCTATTCCAAGCATAATTGCCGCAACTATCCCACTTGACGCTGCAGGAAGCATTACTCGCCATATCGTTTGCCAATGTGTTGCTCCTAAAGCAAGAGCTCCTTCTTTATATGTCTTGGGAACCGAATATAAAGCATCTTCGGCAATTGAGACTATTGTCGGCATAGCCATAAATGCCAACATTATTGAACCAGATAACGCAGTTAATCCAGTAGGTAGATGAAAAACTGTTTTTACTAATGGAACGAGGGTTATCATCCCAATAAATCCCAATACAACACTTGGAATAGCGGCCAATAATTCAATTCCTGCCTTGAGTGTCTCTTTAATCTTTAATGGAGCTATCTCGGCAATGTAAATTGCGCAACCTACTCCTATTGGGATAGAAATAATTGCTGCACCAACAGTGACAAGTAAGGAACCCAAAATCAACGGAAGTATTCCTAACTGAGCCGGTTCTGAAATGGGATACCAACTCTTGCCAAAAAGAAACTTAAAAGGACCTACAGTCTTAAATACTGCAAGCCCTTCTTTAAGCAAGAAAAGAAAAATCAACACTACGAAAAATATGGAAGCTAATCCACAAATTAAAACGAGTTTTTCAATAATGAGCTCCTTAATTTTCCTCATTTATCACCTTATATTTAATCCAGCGAAATTCCCCGAAGCTTCAGCGTAGGGGGATAAACTCTTTAAACTTGCGCATTAAGCACCTTATGTTTTTATTTAGCGAAATCCCCCGGAGCTAAAGTGTAAGGGGAAACATCTTATTTATTTCCGCCGTAGGCGGATCCGCCTTCGGCGGAAACCGGCACAAAATCAGTTGCCAAAACAATATCCTGGCCTACTTTAGAAAGCGTAAAATCTACAAATTTCTTTACCAAGCCTTCTGGTGTACCATTGGTGTAAATAAATAACGGCCTTGAAATAGGATACTTACCGTTTATGACATTTTCTATTGTCGGTGCTTC
>Ga0268276_1000562_pt1 | contig 42843 bp, 55 predicted proteins | sample saktaG_4_FD_190145 | JGI IMG/M metagenome (GOLD analysis project Ga0268276, IMG submission 190145) | Saline water microbial communities from Sakinaw Lake, British Columbia, Canada - sak_2010_1_5_45m | ecosystem: Environmental > Aquatic > Non-marine Saline and Alkaline > Saline ...
GGAGCAGAGGTAAGTTTGCAGCATCAGTTGGATTTGTACAAAAAGATGTAATCACTGAATATGTGAGAAATCAGAAGGAGCATCACTTAGGAAACCCCACACTTTAGTGTGGGGAGGACGTCATGTATTAGATGTATCTGTTTTTGAGAGGAAGGGATTAATATTAACCGATCTTCATGGAACAATATACTCGCATAGGCAAGATAAAATTCGTGATGGTCTTTTAGAATTTCTGAAGTATTATAAAGAAAGAAATAAAAAAATAGCTTTACGTTCTGCAGGTCCTTCTGAAGAAGAGTTAGAATCAATTTCAAGAAAACATGGTTTCAGAGATTTTTTAGATGGTTTCTTTGGTGATGAAGCGATAATTCCCGCACCAGGTGATGACTTTTTATACTCAAGAGTTGATTTAAAAAGAATTGCTGAAAAAATGGGATTTTCTGTTGAGCAAGCAATACATATTGATGAGGGGGGTTGGGCTAGTTCTGGATGGTTTTATGGGGTGGACACTGTTGTTGTTCCAGAAATTGCAGACCACCCGGAATTCTCTTTTAGAAGTTTAATACCAAACTGATTTTCTTAAATATTTAGAACTATCTTTTCTTCTTCTTATGCTTGCCAGACTTAGCAAGCTTAATCAATTTCTTAACTTTAGAACTCTTGCAACCTTTGCTTGGACCTCGTCCACCGCACTTGCATTTCCTTGATTTCTTTGTAACTTTCTTTTTTGCCATTTTTTATTAAACGAATTAAATATGAGCCGACATATCTGGACTCAGTGAAGGAAGTGCCTTGAGCACCGATCAATTCAATTCTTAACCTATCGATCTGCTTTAAGGTTATCTTCTTCGCTCTATAAAACAAGCTTAACAAGTGTAGATTTCGTATAGCGAGTTATAGTCCAGTCGCCATATTAATAGCTGAACACTTGACAGAGGCTGATATAGTAACATCCTTTTCAGGACAACTGAAATTTCCTCAGTCGGCTCATTTTAACTAGGTCTTGGTTATATTTAAGCATTTTGCACCACTTTTTAGTTAACAAAAGCAGAAGAATTATATTCAAACATTCAAAAGTTCTCTAGTTTAAGGAATTTCTTCTTATTATTGATTATCTTAAGAGTATCAAATAAAAGAATGATTAATAATGCTAAAACAATAGCTATTAACCAACTTATCCACCCAACTGAAACGGTGCTAAATATTTTATTTAGTGGAGTGTAGACAATCAAGATTGTTGCAAGCACAGATATTATCGAGGCATAAACTAGGTATTTGTTAGTGAATAACGGCCTGTTTAAAACTCCTTTTCTAAAGGATCTGAAATTGAAAGCGTTTGCTATCTCTAATAAAATTAATGACAATAATGCGGTAGTTCTTGCAACTTCTGTACTTTGATGGAATAAATTAAATGACACAAAAAAACTTATAAGGGTAAACAGTGCCATAGAAAATCCCGCAATTATCATCCATATAATCAAAGACTTGTTTAAGATCTCTTTTTTCTTTCTAGGTTTTTCTAGCATAATATCCGTAGAAGATTTGTTTAGGGACAGGGTAATTGCTGGTAAATCATCTGTAACAAGATTCATAAATAAAATTTGTAAAGCAAGTAAGATAGGAACAATCCACCCAAGCAAGGGAGCAAATAAAACTCCGATGAATAAAACCATTAATTCAGAATAGTTGCAAGAAAGCTGGTAACTTGTAAATTTTCTTATATTCTTGAATACGGTTCTGCCCTCTTTTATTGCAGCCACAATTGTAGAAAAGTTATTATCTTTTAATGTTAAATCAGCAACAGACCTTGAAACATCGGTTCCGCCCTTGCCCATAGCGACGCCGATATGTGCTTCTTTTAGGGCAGGGGCATCATTTACGCCATCACCGGTCATTGTAACAATTTCTTTGTTTGCCTTTAAAGCTTTAACAATTTTTAATTTATGTTCTGGTTTGACTCTTGCAAAAATAACAATATCCTGAACAATATCTGAGAGTTCTTCATCTGTCATTTCATCTAATTCCTTTCCTTCAAGAATCTTTCCAGAAAGACCTATTTCTTTTGCTATTGCTAAAGCAGTTTCGCGATTATCTCCAGTAATCATTTTAACCTTTATTCCTGCTTTTTTGCATAACAAAATAGATTCTTTTACTTCATCTCTTGCAGGATCTTCTATTCCAACTATTCCTAGAAAAACAAGTTCATTTTCAAAATGGTCTTTGTTTTTTGAATCTATCCTTTTATAGGACAAGGCAAGTGTTCTAAATGTTTTAGAAGTCATTTCTTTATTAATATCTAATATTCTTTTTTTCTCTCTTTCATCCAAAGTAAAGATTCCATCATGTCTTTGAATGTACTTGCATTTTTCTAATAAAATTTCAGGAGCACCTTTTGAGTAAACATAATTTTTATTCTCGAATTTACATAGAACCGACATTAGCTTCCTGTTAGAGTTGAAAGGAATCTCTTCAATTCTTGTGAATTTTAAATCCTCTTTAAAAAATTCTGCTTTTGCAGCCATTATCATCAGAGAGGCTTCTGTTGGAGAGCCAGAGATGTTATAAATTTTATCTTCACCAGTTCTTGTTATTTTAGAATCATTGCACATAAGTCCTGCTTTGAATAATAAATTAAGGACGGGCTCTTTTTGTGTATCTATTTTTTTATGGTCTATAAAAAAACCCCCCTCTGCTTCGTAGCCTACTCCTGAAATATCAGCTAGTTTATTATCAAAGAGTATTTTTTTAACAGTCATTTCTCCTTTTGTGATTGTTCCTGTTTTATCTGCACAGATGACTGTTGTTTCTCCCAGAGTCTCTATAATTGACATCCTATTCACTATTGCGTTCTTTTTGGCCATTCTATATACTCCTGTAGAAAGTGTGGTTATCATAACAACCGGCAAACCTTCTGGAAACGCAGAAACAGCTAAAGCGATAACCAAAATTAAAACCTCCACTAAAAATGTGGGAGAAGTGCTTCCTCTTAGAACCATTATCAAACCAGTTAAGACAGAAAATATTATTGCAACAAAAACCATGTATTTTGCTATTTTATTGGTCTTGTTTTGTAAAGGAAGCTCTTTTTCAGCAGTTGAAATCATGCCTGCAATTTTTCCGAACTTGGTATTCATTCCAGTATGAACTGCTTTGGCCATGCATCTTCCGTTCATTAAAAAAGAGCCCATAAAAAGCATATTTTTATCTGAATAATTTTTTAAATCTTTTATAGCTTCCTTTTTAACCTCCTTTGATTCTCCTGTTAAAATAGATTCATTAACTAACAATTCTTTTTCTTCAAGAATAATACAATCGACAGGAATTTTTTCTCCGCTCCTTAAAACGATTAGGTCTCCTGGAACAATCTCTCTAGAGGGAATTTCCTTTTCTCCCCCCTCCCTTATAACTATTGAAATTGGCGTAAGCATTTTTTTTAGTGATTGAATAACTTTTTCAGCCCGATATTCTTGTATAAATCCAATAAAAACAACAATAATGATAACGGTAAGAAGAGTATACGCTGTAATTGTTTTTCCAACAAAAAAAGAAATAAGCATGGCCGCAAATAAGAGGTAGATAACAAAGTTCTTTTTCACTTGTCTTAAAAGAATTTTTAGTGGGGAAACAAAAGAAGAATCTTTTATTTCATTATAACCATATTGTTCAAGTTTTCTGTGAGCTTCCTTTGTACTCAAGCCATCCCCTTTTTTCATGAATGAATAAGCGTTTAGAGGTTTATAAAATTAATCCTGAAAATAAATAAATTTAAAAATAAAGTGTGCTTGTTTCCAACAGAGATTAAGGGCTAATGGAAGAAAAATTTATTGAATTGATGAATGAATTGGGTTTAACCAAAAATGAAATAGATGTTTATCTTGATTTATTAAAAAATCGAGTTTCAACTGCCTATTCTGTAGCGATTAGGATAAATCAACATAGATCTAGTGTTTACGATGCAATAACGCGTCTTAAAGAGAGGGGGTTTATAGTAGAAATACAAGAGAAAAATAGGAAGTTGTACCAGACAAGAGAGTATACTGCTATTGAAGAGTATTTAAAACAAAAACAAGACTTGCTTAAAGAGGTGACTCCTTATCTTAAAGCCATCTCCAATACAGAGATGCCAGAGGGAGCTATCTCTGTTTCATATGGCTTAACAAGATTAAGAATCGCATTTTCTAGTATCTTTAATCTTAACCAAGAAGTATTAATCTGGATTCTTCCCAAGAATGTTAATGAAATCTTAGGAGATTGGTTTCTTAAAGAAATTAAGGAAACCGGTTCAAAAAAGGAGATACCTATTAAGATTATCTCCCCAAATTATTCGGATATTCTCAAGGAAATACCAAAAAGTTCCTTTTTAGAAACAAGATACCTGGAAGAAGATACCAATCTCTTTACAATTGTTTGTTCTGACACGGTTTTTTTAATTGTTATGGCACAACCAATAACGGTTATAGAAATAAAGAATTCAGACATTGCAGAAGGGTTTAAATCAAGATTTTCTATTTTTTGGGAAAGAGCTGAGAAGACTATGAAAAAGCAGGATTAGTAGTACAAAAAAGACTACTTCTTTTTATATATCCAAAATCTGTTATTAAATGTAAACCAGCGATTCTTCTAGACCGAGTTCGTGGTTTTACATCGAAAACTAAATTTTGGAGGATAAAATGACTGAACAAACCCAAGGTACAATTGAACCTAGTAAGGTAGAAGAAAAGAAAGTAGAAGAGAAGAAAGAAGAACAGGCACCTGCAAGTTAAGGCGTTGCTTTTTTATTTTTTTATTTTTATTTTTTTATAATATAAAGTGTTTGAAACATAGGGGATATTTTTTCCTTAGAAATAGTTTTTGAGAAACCGGTTTATTCTTGACAGCGTGTTGATTGTGCTAAGAGGTTGGCGCAGTAATGAACGAGGTCCAATCTCCGATATTTGTTAAAAGATTATATGCCCGATATATCTATATAAATAATAATAAAATAAATAAAACGTCTATTCTTATAGGTTTATTTTGTCTCCAAATTTTCCTATAGCCGGAAGATACTTTATCTCACCAGATAGTGCATACACCCAGCTCACAATCCACAGGATGGTCATTAGGGTATAGAGTATCCAGGATATCACGCCGCCGATTACTGGAATCAGATGCAGAATTGCAGATACTATGCCTACAATCACCCAGGCAATGAACAAAACAAGGCTCTGTTTTGCATAGTGCATTACATACTTGTCATCTTTCTTAGTTAGTATGGCTATTATAAAGCCAACTATGCTCAAGAAAGTTGCTAGAAATGCATATGCCTTGGTGTCATCGTTTTTGCTGGATTTGCTGCCAGTTGAAGTTTTTACCTCTTTCTTTTTTGCCATATTATATTAATTATTAAGAGTTTTTAAATGTGCTTTTTTAAAGTTCTATTAGAATATTTGGAGATGTTAGTCTAGGTAGGGATTATAATTATTTGTCTTCTTTATCCGCTTCTTCAGAATCTTCTTCGTCTTCACTATCTTCATCAGCCATCTCTAATTCTTGCAGTACCTTGAGTATCTTATCTAGTTTCTCATTAATCTGCTTCAATTGTTCTGAAGATGCTCCAGATGCTTGATTAGATGAAGGGAATGATCTTTCTTGACTTGAAAATCTTGAACGTGGTCTATCGCTTCCTCTATCGTTCTGTCTGAAGCAGTCACTACATAGAACTGGTTTGTTTCCTGTTGGTTTAAAGGGGACTTCACAGTTTTTTCCGCATTTATCGCATATTACATCATGCATCTCAACTGGTCCTCGGTTTCTGTCTCCGCCTCGTCCAAATCCTCCGCCTCCGAAGCCTCCTCTACCTCGATCTCTGCTTCCTCCACCGAATCGATTAGTGCCTCTTCGTTCTCCGAAGCTTCCTTTTGGACCTGGTTTAAATTTTCCCATGATTATTATTAATAAAATGAGTTCATAAACCTATGCATTTGAAAAGGAAACGCCTGCATCTGAATAAAGGGAATCAGAATTATGGGTGTTTTTACTTTAGTATAAAAATTTTTTCTATATTTCTCACTTTTAATACCTTTTTTATTCTATAAGCCAGTTCTAGTGAAGGATTGTATCTCCCCTGTTCTAGTGAGATAATTGTCTGTCTTGTTACTTCTACTTTACCTGCTAATTCTTCTTGGGTCATGCCTAATTTCTTTCTATAATATGCAATTTTAGTAATCATTTTTTCTTATTAGAATAATACTTGAACAAAATAACATAGAATAGCATCATTCCACATTCAAGAAAGATGAGAATATTTCCGATGGTCAAGAACATAGGGTTTATTGCCCTTAAAGATATTAGAGTTATTCCTGCTGCGGCCATAAGCAATGCAAAGGTTGTCAGGACAATTTTTGATGCTTTTCCTGAAATACCCTCCAATCTTTCATCACTTAAGACGCCCTTAACTTTCTTTCTCAGTACCATAATAAGGATAATTGAGATCGCAAAAACAATTAATGCTGCTACGAAGTAGCCCCAACCCACAAGGGTTATCATCATCGCAACCAATATTATGGTTAATATTAGTTGGTATGCTTTGTATTTTTTATATGTAACCTTTTCCATGTAAAATATATGTTACATAGGTATTTAAATCTTTCGATAAATGTAAAAAATATATTACATCAGAATTCTTGAATTAAGTTAATTTATCTTACGCCCGCACCGAGAGATTAGAAAAAGTTTGATGCTCTTATTTAATATTTTATTTTCTAATGTATAAATAGCGTCGGAGTTTATATACTTTTCGGTTGATAAAATTTTAAACTAAAAATATCTCTATGTGCGACGCCCGGATTGGTTCGACAAATGAACCTATTTTTATTGATCTTGAATACTTCTCTTTTCTTTATAAAAGAGCAATAAAATAGGTATGGCTTCACCAGCCCTTTTCATTTTTCTAATGGCTTTTTCAAGTTGTGTATAATCTTTATGATGAATCATTTTGCAGAAAGATTTGCCTTTTCTCTCTTTTAACTGGGGAAATTCATCTAAAATCTCCTTTTTTAGTCTTATGACATTCCAAGCACAATCGCTGGAAGTATACCAAATTTTATTTTGAATATCAATGGTTTCATTAACAGGTTTTAATATTTGTAGTTCCATAATCTCTTTTATTCTCTCAACTACTTAAATTTTGTATTGCTGCCAGCAACACACTTATTTTTGACTTCCAGCCCTATAGCGCCAAATAGCCTTGTAATGTTCTTATCAAGAATAACAAAATCTTCTTCAGCAATCTTCTTAATGAACTCTGTTAAGTCTAAGCCTAGCTCCTCTGCCTTATGTTTCAGCTTATTCTTTGTCTCAAGATCTAGGCGGCAGTGCAAGAAAGCGGTCTTATCTGCCATTCTTCACCCCTGTATACAAAAATAGAACAAAAACCCTCAGTTTTAAGCTGAGGGTTGGCATGTTAGATGCCCTCCTTAAAGAGAATAACGGGAATCTTAAATCTTATGAATGAAATATTAGATAGAGCAGACCTTATTTTCTCATTCTCCAAATTTCTCTGAAGCTTGATCATATGTTTCCTATCAGACTCTTTAACGCCATCAAGGGTTTTTATCTACTCTAACCTATACTTTCAAGTATATATAAAGCTTTTCTATTTGTCATTTTCAAATGGTAGCACAACAAAAAATTTATAAAGTCAGAAAATCTTCCTTAAACATATCCCTTTTTTTAGAAAATTGGGAAAAATTTGGAAATAAAGAAAAAGATTTAAATAACCCAATAAAGTATCTTTTTTTAGGTGATGGTTACCAGAAGCCTTATTCTGAGTGATTAAAATGACAAGTCAAAAACCAAGTTGGTTGCCTCGAGAATGTAATTATCATGGTATTGAACAATTACTGCCAGAATTAACAGATGCAACTGACCCTTATGTCCTTCTTGTTGGTTCAGCAAAATCAGTAAAAAAATGGAGAATTTTATCTGGGGGAAACACAAGCCCAATATGGGGAGGCTCAAAAGAGAAAATTGCTCAAGAAATAGCACGCATTTTAGGAAAAGAATATAAATCTACTTTAAGAAGAGCCTATGATGGTTTAAGTTTAACTGTATTAAATGAAGCAATCAATCCCGGAGGAATTTTATACTCTGGCAGAAAATGCCCAAATCTGGATAATCTTTTTGGTGAATTAGATGGGTTTTTTGTTAGACCAGAATATATCGCAGGAAGTAAAAAATGAAAGAAAGAAATAGCGTTGACGAAATAGCAAGAAATTATTGCATGGATTATATTTCTGGAATGTCTTTGGCTTTAGCAGAAGAAAAACCAGATAAATTTGATTTATTTTATGATTTCTATAGCTCAGCAGTTGAAAGAGTTAAAGAGAGAAACCCTCGTGTTGCACATCAGATGGGTAAACTTGTTGCCAAACTTTATGAAAGAAGGCAAGAAATTGCATAAAAATAATTTTTAAAACATGACTCTTGTAAATGTTGCTTACTATCATCTAGAGCCACAGCTAAGAAAGGATTCTAAAGATGAGACAATCATTGTTGTAGGTAAACTGGAAGGTAGAGTTCAAGATGGCAGATTTACAGCAACTCAGCTTTCAGATTTAGAAGTGGGAGATGTAACAAAAGTATTTAGAAGAAAGTTTGGAAGGAAAAGTATTGTTTATGATCCTTCAGTTACATCTTGGCAAGGCTCAACAGCAGGCCTTACTTTTGAAGATGGTTACAAATTAATATCTGTTGAGGTTTAATAGAAAGGATTTTATGAGTTAAATCTTAATCTTGTTGTATGGTATAATACTGCACTAATCTATATGCTTTCTTTAAATTCTATAATTATTAAAAATGATAAAATTAAAAAATAACGTAGACAAATTGAATGCCTTACTTAAAGATGGCAAGATTGCAGAAGCTTTTGAAAAATATTACAATGTTGATGTAACTATACATATTGATGGAAATCCCCCTATAACTGGAAAAGAACAAAAAAGAGAAATGATATTTCTTCAAGAGATAGAAAAATTAAACTCTGCTAAAATAAAATTAGTTGCTTTTGGAGGGGAGGATGATGATGTTTCAGTAATAGAATGGGAAATAAATATAGGAAATAAAAAAGGAGAAAAGAAAACAATTTATCGTGTAAACGTTCAACATTGGAAAGATGATAAAATTATTAATGAAAAAATATATTTTTGTGGTGACCAAAAATTTAAAGTAGAATCTTAATAACTCTACTCTAAATCAATTCTTCTGTTTAAGGTTATAAAAGAGGCAAAGGAAAGGGGTTCTGATAAAGTTCTTGTTAATGATGTGAAGAAGATTATTAGAAAACGAAACTCTTAAAAGAATTGAAATAATGATATTTACATAGAAAATGATAATCCACTCAGATCCAATAGTCTGTAAAGATAAGTTAGAAAAAGATTTATTGGAAATCTATGATCAATTTTTTGAACGTATGAATATAGATGAAAAAACAGGATTAATAAAAGATCTTATAAATGAAAAGAAAGATTGGATAGATCCAAAAACGAAAAAACAAAAAAGATTTTCAGCATATGCTTATATTGGTTCTAAATATGGTCAAAAAACTAAAATACTTTTTGTCGGTCTAGATATAGGGAGTGATGAACTTTCTGAAGAAGGTAGAGAAGGCACATATCTAGATTTTAAGAAAAGAAGAGAACAAGTAGAAGAACATGAACTTAAGAATGCTCATATGCTGGGAACGTGTATTTGTTCAATATACTTTCTTAAATCAGAACCTGAATTAAATAAAAGTGATTGGGAAACGCATCCAGATAAAACGTACAAAGAAACTATTAAAGAATTAAAATTATTATTAAACACTGAAAATCCATTATCTTATGTTGCTTTAACTAATTTTCATAAATTTGTTACAGTAGGGAGAGGTATGCAAGGTAAGGGGGAGATGATGGGCAGTAAAGATAGACATTTTATAAATAATAATGGTACAAAAACAAGAGAAATAGAAGAAGGTGTTCTTGTAAATGAGATAAATACTTTAAAACCAAAAATAATTATCTTTCAAAGTGCAGATTTTAAAAAGAATACAAGACTAATCAGCAAAATTAAAGATATTCTCCGAGATACAAAAATTTACGCAGGATATCATCCATCTTATCGTAACCTTAAACGGAACTCAAGAAAATTGATAACTTCATTAAAGGAGCAATAAAATAGAAAATGGCAACATACTCACATTCAAGGATTTCTACCTTTGAGCAGTGTCCTTTCAAATACAAGCTTCAATATGTTGATAAAATTGAAGTTGAAACTTTGCAGACAATTGAGGCATTTATGGGTTCTCTAGTCCATCAGACCCTTGAAAAGATGTACAAAGACCGAAAATTCAAGAAAAAGGTGTCTAAAGCCATCTTGCTTAAGTTCTTTAGGGATTTGTGGAAGAAAGAGTATTCTAAAGATATCTTGGTTGTAAAAGAGGGCTTAACTTCTGAGAACTACAGAAAAATGGGGGAAAAGTATATTTCAGATTATTACGTCTCACATAAAAAAGATGATATGACTATTTTAGGGCTTGAAACACAGGATAGGATAACTCTTCCAGATGGAAACTTCTGGCACATAAGAATGGATAAGCTAGGATGCAAGGGAACTACCTACTTTGTTTGTGATTATAAAACAAATTCTTGGATGAAAACACAGGAAGATGCTGATTCAGACAGGCAATTAGCAATGTATAGCATTTGGGTTAAAGACAAGTTCAAAGATGCCAAGAAGGTTATCTTAAAATGGCACATGCTTGCTTTTGATAAAGAAGTTACTTCTGAAAGGACAGATGAGCAGTTAAAAAAGCTACAACTTGAGGTTATGCAAACAATAAAACAGATCGAAAATGCAATCAAGGAAAATAACTTTCCAAGAAACCAAACAGGTCTTTGTGATTATTGTTCATACAGGGAGTATTGCCCTAGTTTTATACATAAAGTCAAGTTAGAGAAGAAGACATTTGAGCAATTCAAGAAAGATGATGGTGTCAAGCTAGTTGATAATTACGCTGAATTAAAGGCAAAGCTTGCTGAAATTCAAGAAAAAAAAGAAGATTTTGAAATTAAACTTATTGAATTTTCAAAACAATTTGGCATTGATATTATTTATGGTTCCAATAATACCGCTAAAGTCAAGGAATTTGAGAAAATTATCTTGCCCGAAGACAAAGAAGAACTAATTGCAATCATGAAAGATAAGGGAGTTTGGGAAGAATTTGCCACGTTAAACTTTATGAAGTTTCAATCTAGATATTTTAAAGGAAAATTACATCCAGACATTAATAAGAAAATCCAAAAAGAAAAGGATTTTCGTGTTTCACTAAGTAAAAGAAAGGATGTCAAGGAAGAATAAAAATGCCAATAAAAACAAAAATAGTTGAGGGAGTAAAGCATTTTGATTATGAAGATGAGAAAAAAGACAATGTAAAGTTAGGAATTGACACGAATATTTTTGTAAAGATATTTGAATCAGGGGATAACTTAAAAGAACTTACAGAACTAGGCGGGGCCATTTACACTAGCCAGATCTGTTTTGACGAATTATGTAAGTATGTAAAAAAGAAAGAAAACCAAGGCCCAAATGAAAAAGATGCTAAGCTAATTGTAGACAAATTTATGGAGAAAAATGGAATCTTTTTGGCGTGTGAGGAAGTAAGTATAAAAGAACGCATAAAATTTGAGCAGAAATGTAAAAAATTGGGGATTGACTGCCATTATCCCGATTCGGAGATCATCCTCGCATTTAAAAAAGAAGGTGTTGAAATCATTTGTTCAGAAGACAAGGGTTTCAAAGAAGCTGCAGAATACTTGGGCATGGAAGCCTTACGATTATATGCTTAGATCATAAATACAAAATGATAAATAAAAAAGTTTACAATAAGTTGATAGAAATTGCTCGAGCTAAGAAAACAATAACTTATTCTGAATTATCCGAAGAGTGTGGGTTATTTTTAGATTTTGATAATATTAATGACAGAAATAAGATATCAAGCATACTGGGGGAAATCTCCAAATATGAAGTAAAAAAAGGCGGGCCTATGCTATCCTCCTTGGTTGTTTTAAAGAACTCACATCCCCAAAAACCAGCTTTTGGATTTTATACTTATGCAGATGAATTAGAAGTAAGAAAAAAAGGAGAAAGTGACCAACAACTATTTTGGAGACAATTAAAAGAGTGCTATAAACATTGGGAATAGAAAGGATTTTATAGAACTAAAAACTAATTAAAAAATGGAAGATTATGTAGATTTTGAAGAAAAATTCAGGAGATTAATCGAAGATCACAAAGATGATAAAGACTATCCCCTAATAAAAGATTACCCCAAAATATTTTCAACTATAATCGGCATCGCATCGGATAGAAACTCTGACGGAATTGTAAAAATGGTTATGAATAGCGCAATTTCTTATTTTGTTCTTTTAACAGATGCGTTGCCAGAAAAAGATATGGGAATTAAGGGGTATATTGACGATTTTTTTATATGTATCCGTGCTTTACGTGAATTGCTAAACTATGACAAAAAACTTGGGGAATATTTAATCAGAAAACATTGGAAACTTGGGGAAGATTATGATAGTTATATTGTTAACAAATATTATGGATTAATCCAGAAACTTGATTCAAAAACCGTTACCGATATCTTGTCATATTCTGGAATGAATTTTATTGATGAGATTATACAATTAAAGACCAATCCAAGCAAATATTCTGAACAGAAGATTAGGGACCTCCAAAGGAAACTCTATTATCTATTTTATGTCTTCTTTAATCAGCCACTTATAGGGAAGGAAGAAAAAAGAAAATTCGAAGAACATATTTTTGGAACAGATGAGTTTATTGAATTTGCAAAAAAAATAGAACTTTTGTCAAAATCTCATGAAGAATTCATGACAGCCAAAAATAATGTTGACCAAATATTTAATGTTGATGAAAAATTAAAAAAGGTTAAAGCGAAGAGGCTACTAGGATGAGCGGTCTTAAAGACTTGTCTGATGAAATAAAGAAGGTTTATGACTCCGACTCTGAAAGCATCTCTTACATCTTGAATTTGCTCTTGGGAAAAGCCTGTAAATATAGTCGAATAGGGAGCTATTTTACCTCAAAATCATTTATCTCTCTAGCCGAAGGCCTTAGTAAGTTTATTTTGAACAATGGCAAAATGAATCTTATTATTAACTACGAACTAGAAAAAGAGGATTATGAGGAAATAAAAAAAACAATCAATTATAAAAAAATTGAAGAAAAAATAATTCTTAATATCCAAAACTTAAAATCAGAAATAGAACTGAATTCTGCTAAAGTTCTTGGATGGTTAATTGCAGAGGGAAGGCTCGAAATCAGGGTAGTCACTGGCGAATCAGATAAATTGATGCATATTAAAGAAGGAATTATTGAAGATGAATTCGCAAACAAAGTGGCTTTTACAGGATCTGCCAATGAAACTTATTCAGCATATGAAAGAAATATTGAGCAAGTTACATTTTTTAAAAATTGGGAAGATGGTCAAAAGGAATATGTTGATGAATTTTTGTTTAAATTTAATCGTTTTTGGAATGATTATGGCACTGAAGCTAGAACTTACCCCCTCGCAAAAGCTATTGAAAAGGGATTAATAAAAATAAGGCCCAAATCAAATTCAGAATTAAAAAAAGCAATTGAAATAATCTCGGGAAATAGGTCAGAAAAAGAAGAAAAAATTTCATTCTCCCCTAGACCTTATCAAGAAGAGGCAATAACCTCTTGGGTGAACAATGAATATAAGGGGATAATCGAAATGCCCACTGGATGTGGAAAAACAAAAACTGCCTTTTTTTGCTATAAAAGAGTTCAGAAGTTAGGATCGCTTATGACTTTGATATTTGCTCCAACAATAGCTATATGTGATCAATGGTTAAATGAATTTAGTGGTGAATCTTGTAAAACTTGCAAAATTTATGACAACATAAAATGGAAAGGTTCCATTAGAAAAGAGATTATGGATCTAAGATTAAAGACAAATGATAATTTAGTAATTGTTGGGACATATGCTTTAATGAATTCCCCTTATCTGCTTGATCAAATAAAACTCGTAAAGGATGTTAATAAATTCTTAATAGCTGATGAAGTTCATTCGACTGGGGCACCAGTAATTTTTGAAGGCTTAATTGAGGATTATAATTTTCGGCTTGGGTTAAGCGCTACACCAAAAAGATGGCTCGATGAAGAAGGCACTAGCAAGATTTTTTCATATTTTGGCGATGTTGTTTTTGATAAAATATCTCTTTATGATGCAATATACAAATTGAACGTCTTATGCGAATATAATTATCACTTAATTCATGTTATCTTGAATGACGAAGAAATGGCAAAATATAGCACCTATACCAAGAGGATTATCCAAAAAATGGCTATGAAAAAAAAGGATAAGTATAACAAATCTTTAGATGCTGAAATTCAAAGGCTTGCTGAAAAAAGGGCCAATGTTATAAAGAATTGCCATGCAAAAATTGGAGAATTTGCAAAGATAATTGACAATATAAAAGATGAGAGATCCCTAATCTTTGTTTCTCCAGAACAAAGAAAGGAGGTTATTGAAATAGTTGAGCCAAAGATGAGATATCACCAATATACTTTCTCAGAAAAAACAAAAATTAGATCAGAAACACTTGAAAATTTTAAGAAAGGGATAATAAAGTGCATAGTTGCTATAAAATGCCTAAATGAGGGATTGGATGTTCCCTGGGCGAATGTGGGGGTTTTAATGTCAAGTTCAGGAAACCCGCGAGAGTTTATTCAACGAAGGGGAAGGTTGCTTAGAAAAGATCCGTCAAAGAAATATGCAGAGATATACGACTTCTTTGTTACGCCACCAAAAGAAGCCCTTCAATCCTCAGAACTCTATAAAACCCAGATATCTAAAGAAATGAGCAGGATTGCTGAATTTTCCAAATCCGCAAGAAATGAATTGGCACTATCGAAAGAATTAAAAGAGATAAAAACCAAGTTAGGGATATGACAAAGATAAAAGAATTAATTGAAGAAGTAATCACTGAAATTGTTCCAGTTTCAGATGAAAGAGCAGCGATTTTCCAAGCAATAGAGCTTCAAGAAAAGTTTGGGGATGGCAAATCCGTAGATATCTTAGGTAAATACGAAAAAATTATAGAAGGTTTAATCAAATGAAACTTAGCAAGGTCATAATCGAGAATTATCGTGGATTTTTTGGAAAGAATACTATCGAATTTAATTCTGACAAAAAAAATAAAAACATAAATCTGGTTATTGCACGCAATGATACGGGAAAGACAACCTTTCTTAATGCAATATACTGGTGCTTGTATGGGGAAGAACAGTTTTATAGCACAAAAAACAGCAATAAAAGAATAATGTCCAATAAAAAGATCATAGAAACACAAGTAGATGGGAAATTAAAGCTTTCTGTAACACTAGTTTTTAATGATGAGAAGGGCCCAAAATATGAAATAACTCGTGAAAGAATATTTAAAAGAGCCCAAGATGACGAAAATGACCTAAAGATTAGTCAGCAAGGGGAAGATAAATTTTTTGGCGTGGAAGCGAATCCTAATGGAACTGGCTTTGAGACAATTCAGTATATCCATGAGTTCATAGCCTCTAAAATTCCCAAAGGGATTAGCTCTTTCTTTCTTTTGGATGGAGAGCAATTAAAAGCAATTTTTACATCGGACATTAATTACAAAATCAAAGATTCTATAGAGCGTGTTGCGAATATAGGCGCAATAAACGGAATGATTGAGAATCTCAAAGAATTGGACCGAAAGTATTCTGGAATGAAATCTGGGATGGACTCGAATTTTGGGGCGATACAAAAGAATATAGATGATTGCGATCATAGGCTAGATGATAATGAAAAACAACGTACTGCAAATGTAAAAGAGAATGAAAAACTAAAAAAACAATTATTAGAATTGTCTGATTTTCTTCAAAACCATAATGAAGCAGTAATTAGGGAGTCTGCAGCTAGGGAAAATGGAATAAAAGAAGAGAATAAAAGAATTAGTGAAGGTATGAAAGAAGACGAAGAAGAGTTATATAATCTAGTTATTCAATCATGTATCCTACAAAATTCTAAAAAAGCTCTTAAAACAACATTGACCAAATTTGATGAAATTGTCAAAGGAGGAAATTTTCCTCCAGCAGTTGAGCCAGCTCATGTGCTACAGCTCTTAAGAAGGAGAGAATGCATTTGTGGGAGAAAAATAGGAAAGGATTCAAATGAAGAGAAAATGCTAAAAAAGCTAGCTAATACGCAAAGCTACAAAGAATATGTCCGAATTATCTCAGAAGGAGATTCAAGATTGCCAGAAATAATGGATTCCTTGGGGGATAAAGTAGATTCAATTGCTAAATTGCGAAAAAAGATCTCAAGTTGTGAAGCAAAACTTCAAAAGAACGCAAAAGAATTGGAAGAGATAAATCAAAAACTTAAAGATTCCAATGTAGAAGAGATAAGAGGAAAGGCTGAAGAGAAAGAGATGATAGAGCGAGCCATACAAAAAAACGAGAGAGAAATAATGGGGCTCGAAAGAGATATCACTGATTTGAAAAGTGTAAGAAAGGATTATGAAAGAGACTTAACGCAGATTAAAATTACAAAGATGAAGGATCAATTAGTTATTAAAAAGTCTGAAAAATGCAAAGAATTGATAAACCACGCTAAAAATATAAAAGAATCTGTAATGAAAGCCATTAAAGACAAAATTGAAGACTCAACGGCAAGAAACTTTACTGAGCTTCATTGGAAAGCTGAAAATTATGAGAAAATTAGCATCTCGGATGATTTTTCTTTATCCGTTAAGGATAAATATCGAGGGGAAATAGTAAATGAATTGTCGCAGGGTGCAGCTCTTTGTTTTGGGTTAGCTTTTATGACTGCATTGCGAAATTATTCGGGCTATGATGTTCCCATAATTATTGATTCTCCTGTTGGAAAGATTGATGAGGGCAATAGGGAAAAAATTGCAAAAAACCTTCCAGATCAGCTTAAAGATAAGCAAGTCATTTTTTTAGTTACAAGCTCAGAATATACCTCTGTTTTCAAGGAATTTCTTGAAAATAAGATTGCAACTAAAATAACTTTAACTTATAATAAACAGACGGGGGCAATAGACATAGAAAATGGCGGCAATTGACGAGTTTATCAGCAAAATAAACTATTTGAACATTGATAAAAACAAAAGGGAAATATTCAATAAGTTGAAAAACTCAATTATATTTAAAGGGACTCGTGGCAATCCAGATATTTTTTTATTATGCTTAGCCTTGGGATTAAAGCATGGAAAAAGAAAAAAACTTTCTAACAGTGGAAATCTATTTAGAATCAATGAGCTTGGAAATGATGTATGGATACCACTATCTGTCGGATTTTCTGAATTAAAAGATATGGGCATATTTGAAACTAAAGAGGGAGCTAGAATGGCATTTAAAATTTGCGAGGAGTATGCAAATTCCGGAATTGACATCTTAAACGATTTTATGAAAAAACCCTCAGAATTTATTATGGATCAAATTGAAGAATTGCTAAGCAAATAGCTTCTTTGGATATTATGGCAGACTCAATTGACAAAAAAACGAGAAGCAGAATAATGTCTAGCATAAGATCTTTCAACACTTCCCCAGAGCTAATTTTAAAAAAATCATTAAGAGGCTATGAATACCAGCCTAAAATCTTTGGAAGGCCCGATTTTATTAACTACAAAGAACGAAAAGTTATATTTGTAGATGGATGCTTTTGGCATCAATGCCCTGTTCATTCAAAAAAACCAAAACAGAATCGCAATTACTGGCTTCCAAAATTAATAAGAAATGTTACAAGGGCTAAAGAAGTGAATATTGCTTATAGAAACTCTGGGTGGACAGTAATAAGGATATGGGCGCATGACCTAAGCAAGCTGGGAAATGGTCTTTGCTTTTAGCAGTTTATTCAATGAAGTATAGATTCTTCCTTGTACATGCCCTTTCCCTCTTCCAAGATTATCTTTTCTAACTGGCTGCTTAAGCTTCTTTATTTTATCAAACCTCACAATGACATATGGCGGCTGAGAATCAGGAAAACAATTCAACCAGTATCCAATTCCAACATCCTTTTTATCGCCTTCTTGAGATTGCAAAACCTTCGCATAATGTGTAACTGCAGAAATAGGCTCTTTTTTGTAGAAAGCAAAATATTCCCCAATTTTCCTTGTTCCTTTCGGAAAAGCAAAATATTTTTTATTTATCAAAATATTCCAAGAATAATTATCAATAGACACAACAACCACATCTTTTTCAACAGCCATAAATGTTTTCACCATTAATAATATTTATTGATAATATGACTCGCAATCCTTCTTGCGAATTCTGGGGGGACAGCATTTGCAATTTGCTGAGAAACAGATCCACGCCCGCCGCAAAATCTAAAACTGAGTGGAAATGTATGAAGTGTTGCTTTTTCACGATTTGTCAAAAACCTATGCTCTTTTGGGTGAACAATATCATTTTTTGTTATTGTAATTGCAGGCTCATCCTCTTTGATTCTTCTTAGATAGCTACCATACCTTTTTACAGTTACTAATTTTCCATTCCTTATTTTTTTAACTTTCAAGCTTTCTGGAAGACTTTCATAATACCCCCCTTGCGGGATGTGCTTCATCCTTTGAATCATGCTTGGGCAACTATCAATAATCTCATGATTTTTCAGATTTTTTCTATTTTCTATTTTCTTAAGGAAATTTCCCGCAGTTGCTATTTTCTTTGACTCCTTTGGAAAATTCAATTCAACATCTTTTTTTGTTGCTAAGAATATCACTCTTCTTCTTTTTTGGGGAACACCATACTGCTCGGTTTTAAAAACCTTGTATGAAACACTATACCCCAACTTTTTAAACGAATGGGGAATTAAATCTTTAAAAAATCTATTCTCCGTATCTTTTCTAAGCAGCAAATCAGCAACATTTTCCATGACTACAAAATCAGGCTGCAGAAAATCAATCATTCTAAGATAATCACGAAAAAGCTGGTTTCTTTCATCATCTTTTCTGAGTTTGTTGTTATTCAAACGAGTGAAGCATTGACATGGAGGCCCACCAATAACTACGTTTATTTTATTAATATTCTTTTTCTTTAAGACTGCTAATAATTTCTCCTTGCTTAAATTTTTGATATCATCCAAGATAAACTCTGTCTGGGGAAAATTGTATTGGTAAGTATCTGCTGCAGCTTTCCAGAAATCACTAGCCAAGACTACATTAAACCCTGCTTTTTCAAATCCTAAATCAAGACCACCACAACCAGAAAAAAATGAAGCGGCTGTTAGAGTCTTTCCCTTTTTTTCCTCGTTCATACTCAGTGAGTAAGGATAAATGATATTTAAACATTCTCTTTGGCATACTGGAAAATTAGTTACTTTAATGATACAAATATGGGCTTGCTCAATTTTAAAGAAATAAAGGGGTTTAAACCCCTAAAAAATTTAATCCTCCCAAAATCCCATGACTCAGCAGGAAAAGTGGTTTCTGCCCCCATGCCGAAAACGTATATTTTATAAATGATAATAGCATAATCTAAAATAATGTCAGTGAAAAAGTGGCTAGATAGTATGGGAAGATCTCTTAATTATTTTTGCCCGTTTATAATTCAAAATAAAGCATTAAGTGATGAAAAATGGTAAAGCTTATTGTAATGATCCCTGCCTATAATGAAGAAAGGATGATTGGCAAAGTTATACAGGAGATTCCTAGGCAAATTGCTGGAATTAGTGAAGTTAAAGTTCTTGTAATAGATGATGGCTCAACAGATAAAACCGTAAAGACAGCAAAAGAGGCAGGTGCTGACTTTTTAATAAAAAACAATTCAAATAAAGGGCTGGGATTTTCTTTCAGAAATGGGATAGAATCCTCATTAAAGCTTGGCGCAGATATAATTGTCAGTATAGATGCAGACTACCAGTTTAATCCAAAAGATATCCCTGAGTTAATTCAGCCAATACTAAAAAAAGAAGCAGATGTAGTTACTTGTTCTCGTTTTATTAATCCATCATTGACAAAGAATATGCCCGAGATTAAAAAGTGGGGAAATAAAGGATTTACAGCACTAGTAAGCAAGATTATAGGGCAGAAATTCACAGACACCCAGTGTGGCTTCAGAGCTTACTCGAGAGAAGCGGCATTGAGGATAAACCTCAAAGGAAAATTCACCTATACCCAAGAAGTTCTTATAGACTTGGCAGAAAAAGGCATGAAAATAAAAGAAATCCCGTTAGAGGTGCATTATTCTAAAAAAAGAGAATCAGTTATTTCTAGCAACCTAGGAAAATACGGAGCTAAAAGCCTTGGAATAATTGCCAAGACATCAAGAGACACCCAGCCATTAACTTTTTTCGGAATGCCTGCATTGGTTATCTTTTCACTTGGTTTTTTGGGCGATCTTTTTTCATTTTTTTATTGGCTATTTACCCATACAACAACCCCAATTAGACAATTGTTCAATGTTTCAGTATTCTTAACTATCTTTGGCTTATCTCTTGGAATTTTAGCACTAATAGCTGATATGTTAAAAACCATAAAACAAAACCAAGAGGAAATTTTGTATAGAATAAAGAAAAAAGAATTAGGGGAGTAAAATGAAAAAGAAGCTTTTGGTGTTTGCATCCACATTCCCAAGATGGAAGAATGATACCTTGCCCCCTTTTGTTTATGAATTGTCTAAAAGATTAACTGATGAATTTGATGTTTCTGTTCTTGCCCCAAGTTATCCTAAAGCAAAAGACTTTGAAATAATGGATAAAATGAAAGTTTATAGATTTCATTATTTCTTTAAAAGATATGAGAAACTAGCAGGAAGTGGGGGAATTTTGCCGACACTAAAGAAAAACCCTTTATTCTTTTTTCAAGTTCCTTTTTTTATGTTAGGAGAGTATTCCGCATTAAAAAAAGCAGTTAAAGAGATAAAACCAGACATAATTCATGCCCATTGGATAATCCCTCAGGGGTGGGTTGCTTCAAAGATAAAAAAGAAATTTGATGTGCCTTATGTAGTGACAAGTCATGGAAGTGATATTCTTGGATTAAAGGGTTTTATTGGTATTAAAAAAAGTACTTTAGAGAATGCAAAAAAGATTACTGTTGTTAGCAATTACCTTAAAGAAGAAATAGTAAAAACTATTAATTCGTCCTTGAAAAATAAAATAGAAGTTATACCTATGGGAATAGATACTGAATTATTTAATCTGAATAAAAAAGAATTATCTATAAAAAAGAAATATAAAATAAATGGACCATTCTTACTGTTTGTAGGGAGATTAGCCCCAGAAAAAGGAATTGATTTATTGATTGAAGCAATGCCCAAGGTGGTAGAGAATGACCCTAAAACTAAACTTTTAGTAATTGGAGATGGAACAATGAAAGAACAGTTAGTAAGTAGAGTTAAAGAATTAAGAATAGAAAAGAATATTATTTTTATGGGATGGAGAGATAATAAAAAACTACCAAAGTATTATGCAACCGCAGATATTTTTGTTTGCCCAAGCAGAAGAGAGGGATTAGGATTAACATTTGTAGAAGCGGGATTATGTGGATGTAATCTAATCGGTTCGGATATTGGAGGAATTTCAGATGTGATCAACCGTACAAATGGTCTTTTAACGAAACCAAAAGATTCAATAGATATTGCAAATAAAATCATAAGTTTAATAAAAAATCCTATAAGAGATAAAAATAAGATTAGGAAAGAGTTAATAAATAAATTTGATTGGAGTATTATCGCTAAAAAATATGGGGAGATGTTGAGATGAAGAATAAAAAGATTTATTTTGTAATCTTAATAATACTTATTTTAGCAGCATTTTTAATTTATTTAACCGAATCAACGAATTCCTCTTTTAATACTCCAGATGAGAATATATTAAAATTATTCAGTGAGAATTATGCAAATAACGGAACTTTTTCGTTACCTTTAACTAGCGTATCTAACCTTACTCGTCCTAGAGGAACAGAAGTATATAACAATCAGATTATTCCCCTAAAATTTTTAGGATTTATATTCTTCTTTGGGACTTTTAATATCTTTAATTTGACATTTTACCTAACTATAATCAGTGCCATTTTAATAATTATCTTTTCCTTTCTACTTTCGAGAGAGATTTTTAAAAACTCTAGAACTTCAATAATCTCTGCATGTTTAATCTTATTTTTTCCATTCTTTTGGTACTGGTCAATTCACGCATATATGGAAAATATAGCCGGAATATTATTTTTTATAATTGGTTATTATTATTTAGTAAAGCTCTTTAATTCACAAAATGAAATTATTTATTATTTTCTTTCAGCAATTTTCTTCGCGGTAAGTTTCTTTTTTAGATATGACTTAATCATTTTAGCAATATGTTTTACTCTCCCATACTATAAAAAATTTAAAACTCTAAATTGGAAATATCTAATTTATGCTTTAATTTTATTCCTATTATTCTTTATTCCATCATTGATTCTAAACAAAAGTCTTTATGGAAGTTATTTTCTATATGGTGATGCATTTATCAAGGCTCATTACACGGTTATTCAAATATTTAGTTTTGGTAATATAACTAGTTATTTTTCTGCGGTTTTTTCTTATATCCCCTTATTATTGTTATTCATTTTAGTGGTATTTAATAAAAAGTTTTATAAAAAGGAGAATTCAAGAAATCTTCTTATTGGAACAATAATTTATACAATCATATACTCTTTGCTCATAATTTCTAGAAACCCATTAACGCAACCGAATATTTTACATGAGTCCTACACCAGATATATACTTTTGGCTTATCTTTTTATGATAATATTTATATCCTCATATTTAAATTATTTCAAAAATAAAAATAAAATCTTCATAATTTTCTGCATTCTTCTAATATTTGTTCTTTTAAGCTCCCCCTTTATTGCCCAAAAAATTTCAATAGAAAAAAGTAACCTCATGCAATCCCAAAAAATTTATTTAGCAGTTCCAAAAAATTCCCTATTGATTGTAGACTGGAGTGATAAATTTCTTAATAATTTTAGTTCAATAGGTACTATTTCGATAGAAAATTTTCAAAATGAAACAAGGGGGGTAAACTATCAAAAATTTGGGCTGACAATAAAAGATTTAACAAAAGATAATAATGTTTTAATATGGTTTAATGATTTTGATGCAACAAAACAAAATTTAATAAATGAAACTCTTAAAGATAATGGCATGAGCCTGACTCCTTTAAATGATTCTCTTCAAATATACAAAATAATCTCAATAAGTACCTCTCAACAAAACACTTAAAACTTTTAGTAAAAAATGAAACCTCTAATTAAAAGAATTATAAGTATAACCTTACTAATAGTAATTTTAGGATTATTTATCTTTTATATCTCCAAGCATATTTCTGATTTCAAACAGATTAGATTAATCAATCCCCTATGGCTTATTCCCCTCATTATTTTGTTCTTATTGAATTATTTTTTTATCGGGGTGCAGACAAAAGTTCTTCTTGAACCTCTTGGTGTAAAACTAAAAAATTTAGAAGTTTATATGCTTTCAATAGTTACGGGGTTTTATAATATAATAACTCCTGCACATGGAGGAATGGCTGTTCGTGCAGTTTATTTGAAGAAAAAGCATAATTTTTCATATATTAATTTTATTTCTTCTTTAGCAGGAATGTATGTTATAACCTTCTTTATTGGAAGCTTATTTGGTTTAATTTCTTTATTTTCTATTTACAAAGTTTATGGATTTTTTAATTGGATTATTTTCTTTGTATTCTTAGGATTATTCATTCCTTTAATATTAATCATGATATTCTCTCCAGAATTTAAAGAATCAAAACACAAATTTTTAAATAATTTTATTAAAGTTGCAAATGGTTGGAGTATTATAAGAAAGAATAAGAAAGTTGTTTGGAGTTGTTTATTCTTTACTTTGATTATGTTAATAATTCTTACAACAATTCAGATTTTATCTTATCATATTTTTGGAATAAATTTAAGTTTTATCCAGGGATTATTTTTAGCCACAATAGGAGGTATTGCTATTTTAATACAAATAACTCCAGGAAATCTTGGAGTTTCAGAAGCAGTAGCTGTATTTTCCGCCCTTATTATCGGAATAACCCCAGCTCAATCTCTTTCAGTAGCAATTTTGGGAAGAGTAGTCCAAATGCTGGTTATGTTCACGTTAGGACCAATTTTCTCTTATATCTTATTAAAACATAAACCTAAAACAGGAGAGATAAATGAACCAAAAAATCAAACAGATAATACAAAATAGTTTTTATCAGCTATTGGCAATTTACACAGTTCTTATTGTCCTAATTTCATTAAACTTGTTTGGAAAGTTCTCTCTTCAGGTGAGCATCTTTGCCCTTTTAGTTGCTGTTTTTGGAATTTTTACAATAAAGAATGAAGATCCGGAGAAATTAGACTTTCCAAAAGGAATTCATTATTCTCTTTTTGTCCTTGCAATTTTGATTATCTTAATTTCGAGATTAATCCCATACATAGGAAATAACATTCCTTTAGGTTATGACACAGGGATATACAAATATGGGATAGAGCATGGTTTAACAAATCTTGACTTTTGGATAAGGTCTGGAATGGAGCCCGGATTTCTTTACTTAATGAAGCTGTTTTCCTTTATTTTCTCAACAGAATTCATGCTGACTTATTTATTAATCGGGTTTTGCCTTTTGCTTGGAATTTCAGTTTATCTTTTCACAAAGGAATATTTCGGAAAAAAAGCAGCCATAATCTCACTTTTAGTTTATTCCGTTTCAGTAATCCAGTTTCAGACTTTCTGGTATATGTATTACAAAAACATTATTGGTCTGGCATTAATGCTCTTTTCTTTGTTTTTCCTTAAGAAGGCACAGAATTCCCCTAAGCATTGGTATAGAACTGCATTTATAGCCTCAGCAGGGCTCTTAGGCGCAATCCATAGACCAACTTTTTACATATTTGGATTGTCATACCTGTTTTATTCGGTTTTTGACTCAATAAAAAGCAAAAAGCTTGATTTTAAAACATTAAAATATCACATAATTAACGGATTTTTCATCTTATTAATTTTCATTTCATTTTATATAGGGAAGTTCTGGTCCTCTCTTTTTGTTTTGTCAGATGTTGCTCAAGGGTTCATAAGCCCAGGAGCATCCTCCGGGACATTTATAAATTTCTTTACTTATCAGTATTCGACTCTTGCATACCTGCCTTTTGCAATTCTAGGGCTTTTTTATCTCATAAAAAAGAAAAACTTCAATATTTTATTCTTCTGGGCGGTTATTAATGCAACAATTGTTTATTTTCAGTTCTTTTTCTTTAACAGATTTATCATTATGCTTGACATTCCATTAATAATTCTGGCATCCATTGGGTTTTGCACAATAATTGAAAACAAAAAGAAATTCGGGACAATAATTCTTATTATAATGCTTCTTTCAGCAGGTTTTGTTTTAATCAATCAATCAATAACTTCAAAACCACTTATTAATCAAAATGAGCTGAGTGTGATTAAATACTTGAATAACACAGAAAACAATTCTTTTGTCATGGCAACTTCATCATATTATTCACCCTGGCTTCAAGGCTACTCCGGAAGAAGAGTCATAGCTCCAGGTCTCTTTGACTACAATACAGGCAATAAATCCGAATGGATGAATTTCTGGACAACAAAAAACATGACAGAAGTCAAAAATTTCCTTGATCCTTACGGGAAACCACTTTACATTTTTATAGGTGAAAAGCAGGAAAAGAACATTGTTCAGTTTAATTCATCGGGATGCTTTGAAATATTTTTTAAACAGTCAGATAACACAATTTACAAATACACTTGTTAACATGGAGCAACAAAAAGAAATGGGATTACGTTTTAATCATAAAAATGAAAATGTTTATAATCTCTTGATTAATATATGCCTTGTAAGGAGGTTAGTTTAGTACGGAATTGCGCTAATTACCAAAAATCTTAAGGAAAATTGAAATAGGAAAAATAATTGCAGTAATTATTCCTTTAATTATTATTGGATATGTTGTTTACGCAAACATCATTGTGAGCCATAATTTTAACTCAAATTATAAAATAGGCTCAGCACAGGATGCAAAAGCCCCTTATTTAACTCCAACAAACAGGGTTTCAGGCATAGGGTATTTAGATAATAATGCAACAAGTTATAGGAATCTTACTTCAAACCTTGTTTATTTTAATGTGCAAATTCCGTCAGGCTCCCAAAACATGTCTGTCTATATTAATATAGGAAACAATTTCCCTCTTGGAGGCACAATGACCCTTGGAGCTCAAGATAACTCAAATTGGAGCTATCAGTCGCAGTTAATTTACAGTTCTTTACTTCAGAATTTAAGCTATTACAAATACGGTGGAGAAAACCCCAAGATATACAGAATCAATTCAAATCTTTCTTTAGTAAACAATATGAATGAAATCCCAAAAAATTCTGTTGTTATGACAGACCTTAATTTAAATCCCATTGAAAATAACCAGACATTCCAGATTCAAAACCTTACAATAAACACAACACTAAGGGGCGGACACACATTCTATGTTTACTTGAAAAATTCCTTAATCTTAAAAGTTCAAAAACAAGACTTAAATTGGTATAATGAAACAGACTCCCTTACAATGTCGCTTTACAGCTTAAATGGCGATCTCATTGCAAATTCAACAATTCCTGATGATGGAATAGACTCTGTTGATAAAGGTACGGCAATAATTCAAACAGGATACTTAAACGCCACTAATCTCACTCCCAGAGTTTACAAGCTTGTATTCTCCCCTTCTAGTTATGACGGCTTGATAAGAAGCATATCAATAAACACAAACAAAATTGTGACCCAGATGTTTTTCCTTGCTGATAATAGCGAATATGGATTGCCTGCAAATCTTTCAATGATTTACACAGAAGCAGCAAACCCAACTTATCTGACTTTTGACACTTATCACTCTTCAGGATTTCAGAATATAAGTTATAATAAGAAAATTTTCGAAATACAGGAAACAAATGCAAATGATGAATTGCATTTATCTTCAGGAAATTACACTTTATCAATTCCAGAAAATGATATTATAGTTCAGAGCCAAGGATGGATGAGCTTCTCAAAAGGTTCTTATTTTAATCCTTTTGTTTACACAATAATTCCCCTAGGGAACAACCTTGCCGGAGCAGATTATGTTGTTACAGATTATAATCCCGTTCAAATAGAAAATGGCTGGATGACACTTAACGCAAACTTTAACTTAACAGGATTGTACATCAAAAATGGTGAATTAAGCATGTTAATAAATACCCCCCACTTATCTTCATCAAACAATACTGAATACATCCCTATTGATTGGATAAATACAACGGTTCATAAAAATGGAATTATTTAAAGGCAATAAAGCAAAAACAGTGAATCTTTTATTCCAAAGTCTTTTAGTTACATACTTGATTCTTCTTTTAACAGAGCAGATATGGCAGAAAAGCGTTTCCCTTTACATGAATCTTAATTATCTTCTTATTATTGTGATAGTTGCGGGAATTCTTGACGTCTTCTCTGAGCATGAAGAGCAAAAAGATGAAAAGGCAAAGAAGAGGGATTACATTTTTATGGCTATTTTAGGAATTTTGGGTTTTATAATTCTCAAGTTCAAAACAGCGGATCTCGGATGGCTTTCATGGGTCATATCCGCGGTTGCAGGTGTCTTGATAGTCCTTTTATCCATGCTTATACTTGGGAATGATGAAGAAATAAGTTACGAAAAGGAAAAAATTTCAAAAATAAAATGGAAAACTATTGTTCCTTTGATTCTCGTCGCTTTGGTTTTAATTTCTGCCGGTCTTGGGCTCTTCACATCTCTTGGCTATCTCGAAAGCTTCAGAATTGTTTTTGGCTCTGTTTATGTTTTATTTTTGCCGGGATTTATAATAAGTTTCATATTCTTTCCAAAAACAAAAGAATATGGGTCTGAACAAGAAAAAGGGGCAATAGACTGGATTGAAAGGGTTGCTTTGAGCTTTGCTTTAAGCATAGCCGTTGTTCCTTTGCTTATCTTTTACTTGAATTTGATTGGCATAAAAATAAATCTTTTGAACAGTTTTTTTACAATTCTAGGTATAATTATTACTGCCTCTGCTGTATTATTAATTAAAAAAGAAAGAATCAAAAATAAAGTAATATGAATTAGAAATTTATTACAAGCCTTATTCTGATTTTACGCGTTAGTTTTCCTTAGTCTTTATGCTTTCTTCTTTTTCTTATTCTTACTGCTCTGACTGAAAAGAAAGCTGCTGCAAGCACAATTAAAGCACCGACAATTATCCATATTGATGTTGGTACAGCACCAATGACTCCACCAGTTATTCCAGGACGACCTGTGGTTGCTGGAGAATTGACTTCATCAGAAGTGTTAGTTGGATTATTTGTTTCTGAAGGCGTTATTGTGGTGCTTGCATTAATAGCGTTAGTTGTATTCACAGGTGTTATTAATATGCCCTCAAATTTGTAATATGGGCCATTAGTTCCTCCAGTGGATGGGTTGCTTATTAAAAATGATTTTTGTGAAGAAGAGAAAGTATGACTTATCCCTATCCCAGTTCCTTTTACATAGGTTTCTCCTTTAACATAATATGTTCCATCAGTTAAACTAGTTGAAGTGTGCCATACAACATGATAAGTTATGCTTCCATCGTTATAACCATATCCATATCCAAAATTGTACCTACTGCTGTTATCATAACCATAGCCGTATCCATATCCATACGTTGGATCAGAAGCAGAAGAAACTACGCTAATATCAACATCTGGACAGTCATTTGTTCCGTTTAAATCTACCGTGCATGTTTTATTATAATTTGGTCCTGTAAAAATAATGCTTGTGTATTGGACAGGGACATAAGAATCTGGATTGATAATATTTATGGTAATATCAAAAGAAACATCTCCCCCCTTTATAGCATTATTTGGTTGAGTTGAAGCAATAGTCAAGGCGTTTGCAGGTCCACTCAAAATCAGTAGAGATATAACAATTCCAGTGACCATTAAACTGACTAAGCCACTGGCTAAATTTTTTCTTTCTTTATGCTTAACTTTCATTTCCATCTTAATCAAAAGTAGCAGTAAATGATGATATTTAAATCTTACTTTTGGGGTTTTGACTTCTTTTTCGGCACGCCAAAAATCTCCTGATTTTTGAGCGTTTTCCTCTGGGATTAAATGTTTTTTAAAAGAAAAAAAGGGCTTTCGCCCTTTTTTTTTAATCCTCGTCAAATCGAATGATTTGATATTTTGTTCGAGGATCGCTTGCGGATTGTCTTACTTTTAATCCGCATGCATTCTGCCAGACTTTTCTTTTCTGGTTCCATCTAAAACCAATTTCTTTCAAGAACGAAAGTTCTTCTTGGCTTAGTCGCTGTTTGAACTCAGCCCAGACCCAAAGACCGACTGCGTAGCAGTTTCTTATGAACTCTGGATTGTAGCCTTTTACAGCTTCTATCACTTCTATCTGTTTTGCATTTTCTTCATCGTTTTTCATTTTTCAAATACCTCCTTTCAGCTTTTTGTTAAATTTATTTATCATACCCGACTTGAAACGAACTGATTTTTACATTTTTAGAAAAAATTATCTCTGGAAGAATGACGAGCTATAATTTTTGCGACCCTGTGTCTTTGAAAAAGACAAAGCAGATAAGCCTGAAGCCCTCGCAAATTAGGATAAGCAGGCTTGCCCTTGCAAAACTTGTTTTGTGATTATCTTTATTTGCGAGCTGGCGAGGAAAAGCTTATTTGCTTTAAGGGAAAAAATCTAAAATGAGGGAGTTTAGGGTATGTAAGATAAATAAATGAAAAAAGCGACAAAAAGGAGTGTAAGAAAATAGAAACAGAAAAAGGACTAAATTGATATTTGAGAGAAGCTGTAGGGGGAAGAGTTCAAAGAAAAAATGAAGGATGCTAAATGGCTGAGTTCAAACTGGAAAGAAGCGCGAGTTTAGACAGGGAAAAGAAAAGTGGAAAGGCAGAATGCGAAAATCGCCTGAAAGATATTTGCAAGAAATGTTTTAATAAAATAAAAGAAAAAAAAAGAGAAAGAAAAAGATTTAAATAAACAAAAATGGTAAGAATGCGGGATTAAACATGTCCCTCCAAAGAAGAAAAAATGAAAGAAATAGCATTAGTTTTTATGGTTGCAGGAATTTCAAGCAGGTTTGGAAATATAAAACCTCTTGTAGAAGTAAGCAAGAATGAAACCCTGATTGAGCGTTCTTTAAAGCAAGCAATTCCTTATGGTTTTTCTAAAATAATCTTTATAGTGGGCAATAAGACAGAAAAACCTTTCTTAGATAAATTCGACGGGCTATACCATAATATCCCAGTTTATTATGCTCATCAGTTATATAACCCATTGGAAAGAAATAGGCCTTATGGAACAGCTGATGCCTTATGCTCTTTGAAGGGGCTTGTTGATTGTCCTTTTGTCTTGTGCAATGGTGACGTGATTTATGGTGGGAGTAATTTTAAGGTGATGGCTGAGCATCTGAAAAGAAGTAAAGAAATGGCTACTTTGGGTTATGTTTTAGGTGATTGCCTTTCAGATAATGGATTGGTGAATAAAGGAGTATTTTCAGTAAAAGGTGGTTATGTCACAGGGATAAAAGAATTAATCGGAATAGATAAAAATAGCCTAAAAGAGGCAAAACTTGAAGATTTGTGCAACAAGGGGATATATGCCTTTTATCCAAGAATAATTGATTTGATTTATCCTGAAGTTCAAAGGTTCAAAGATGAGTGCCGAGATAGAGACAAAGAAATATATCTGACTGATGTTCTTGCGGAATTGATTAGAAAAAGAAAAATTAATTTAAGAATTTATAAAGCAGCAGAAAAATGTTTTGATATTACAAACAAACAAGATGAAAAAAGAGTCGTAGAATGTTTGAAAAATTCATGAATTTAAGGTTAAGGTAAAATGAGAAAAATGAGCAAAACCTACAAAATCAAGGGCGTAACTTTTGATTTCCTTACTTTAAATGAATTTAAAGAAGAAACAAAATCCTTGAAAAAGGTTCTAACTATCTTGATTCCATATATTAAGAGCTATCTAAAAGGCAAAAAAATCATAAAGACTCTGGAAAACAGAGTTAAGAAGGCAGGCTATCATGTTCATCTTATTGTAACAAGACCAATAAAATATGGAAAGGAGAATGTTGCTGTAGGCTCTGTAGGTTTTGATGGCACAGGAAAACATATGTTTATGACAATAGGGCTAGTAAATGTTATAGACTCTTCAAGTACTAAGTTTGAACTTGTGAGAACAATGGTTCATGAAATTCTTCATTTATTTATTAAAGGTGAAAAGAACGTGATAAAAAGTACAAATGAATTTATGAATTCTTTGGATTTTAAAGACAAAAGAAAAATTCTAAAAGATTTGCTTAATCCCAAGGAGTTTGCTGAAACTATGAGAAAAGCAAAGAAATACAAGGAGAAGCATCCTCAAAACAATGGAGTCAAATAATCTTCCAAAATTGGAAATACGAGATCTAAGTGAAGAAGAATCAAAAAAAGTTGTGGAACCATTAAAAGACTTTCAACCTATATCTTGCAAGAGATGTGGTAACAAAGAAGACCTGAAAAAACGACTTTTTGCTTTAAACATCCCAGTAAATCATTCTTCTGTTAACAAACAGATAAGAAGGATATTAAAAGAAAAATATAACTTAAAGTATTATGGATATTATGAAGGCGAAAAGAGCATAATCTTTAATGCAAAATGCCCGGTTTGTGGAAGTGAGAAGATGTTCTGGGATTACTAAGAAAAAGCTAACATTTAATATGTTCCTCTAGAACAACCTGCGCCATTGCAAGTACAAAATCTTCCACCACGAGTATTTTGTGATCTTTGTGGGGGATATAAAGTATCATCTGGCTTTATGCCTAGATATCTGCCTAAGATGTCAGGATTTCCCATGAGATCAATTTCTTCTTTTCTTATAGCGAATCTTTCAGGCAGTATTGCTAGTGTTGGGTTAGTCGCTAGTGTTAAAGCCACAAGTATTTCTATCATTTTTTAAAATTTTTGTTGTTAATCCTTGTTTATATTATTAGTAATATCTTTTAGAAAATTCGTATTTATAAATATTGTGTATATTTTTTGTATGTGTGTTATCCAGAAATAAGGCGCTCTCGGTAACACAGATAAGTTAAGAAAAAAGAAGCGCGCCCACAGGATTTAAATAAATCACAACTCTTCTTAATGAATGAAACTTTGCAGTGCTTGTTTATTAGGAATAAAATGCAGATACGATGGGGAAAGCAAAACTTCTGAAAAAGTCAATGCACTTTTAAAGAAAGATCTTTTAATTCCAGTTTGTCCTGAACAACTTGGTGGGTTACCTACACCCAGAACACCATCTGAACAAAAAGGAAATAAAGTATTTACAAAAGATGGAAAAGACGTCACAGAACAATTTAATAGAGGTGCAGAAGAGGTATTAAAAATTGCAAAGTCTTTTGGGATTAAAGAAGCAGTTTTAAAACAAAAAAGCCCTTCTTGTGGTTGTGGTTTAATTTATGATGGAACTTTTTCTGAAAAATTAATTAGGGGAAACGGAGTAACAACCCAGCTATTAAAAGATAATGGGATAAAAGTTATTTCAGAAGAAGATTTGTAAAAAGTGGGCGTAACCGCAACATGGGGCAGGAATTAGAATAATTTTTCATTAAAAAGTGGTAAGAAGCCTTTAAGTATTACTTTATTTTATAAAAATTAGCTGACTAGGAAATTTCAGTTGTCCTGAAAAGGATGTGATCATATAGGCCTCTGTCAAGTGTTCGGCTATTAATATAGCGTCTGGACTATAACTCGCTATACGAAATCTGCACTTGTTAAGCATTATTATGACGCGAAGAAGATCACCTTTAAAACATGTCAACAGGTTAAGATTGATTTGGCGCTTGTTTAAGGAACTTTCTTCACTGAGTCCAGATGTCAGCTATCCTATTCATGGAGATAAACATGGCAAAGAAAAAAAGAGTAAAAAAAACGAGAAAATCCAAGACACTTAAAACAAAAAAGGTCTCAAAGAAATTAAAAGGAAGAAGTCCTAGTAATAAGAGCAAGAATTCTAAGGTAAAAAAATTAATCAAACTTGCAAAGTCTGGAAAAAGCAAGAAAAAGAAAAAATAAGGTATAATTAAGATGGCAAAGAAAAAATCAAAAAAGAAGAAAAAGTTGTAAATTCTTGAATAACATGGAAAGAGAGGTAGAAGAAGAATGAGATTAGAGGATTAATTATTTTTTATTTTTTCTTGAAGGCGAGCAAGTGAAACGAGCGAGCCATATAAGCAAGATTTAAATAATATATTTGATTAAGAAGAACATGAAAAAAGGCATAGTAATCACTTTGAAAATTATTTCTTTTATTATTGGATTAATACTTGTTCTTGGAAGCATTGGAGGATTTGCAAGTAAAAGCTATGTTATGGCAGGTTTTACTTTATTTTTTGGCTTGGGCTTTTTATTTTTATCTTTAAAAGATAATATATCTGATTGGAATGAAGCAAGACGCGAAAGAAAATGGGCAAATATTAAAACAAAACATGAGAGGAAATTAGAAGAACTCAAGCTGAGACAAGAAGAAGAGAAATATAAACTTGTTAGGGGCAAGATAGCAAACTACAAAACTTCAAAAACAATTAAATCTCAGCCTAAATATGCTGACGAATATTATAACAGAAGAGATAAAGAAGGGGATGAAGGATTTTGTTCTGCCTGTGGGGCAGTAATTAAAAAAGAAGCTGAACTTTGTCCAAAATGCGGGGTTAGAAATACCACAGGCAATAAACCAAAAGGAAGTATCGGTTGGTTAATCTTTTGGATTATTCTTTTTTGGCCTATTGCATTGTATTATGGATTAACAAGAAGTTGGAAGTAATAGAAAAAATAAAAATCACCTCTTTTTTATTAACTATTGACTTCCGTATTCATCTAAGAGTTCTTTCCCTTTTTTAGAGTCAAAGTCAACAAATTCTATGTCTGGCTTTTCCCTGTCAACTTTTCTGAATTGCTGAAGCTTTTCATCTACAGTGTACCCCTTAAATTCTGGCAATTTTGTAACCATTTTTACCTCCGTAAAGTTTAGTTTAGTATTTGAACAGATGAAAATAAAAGAAGCGAGGGCTCCAGCAGGAGCCCGAGCTTGAATAACTAACTTAACACTTTTTCAAAGTAAGAGATTGGCTTGATGTCTGTGATTATTGTTTTATGAATAATCCATTTGCCATCTTCACTCTTGCTTATCTGTGTCTCTAAAATTGGCTGTCTGTTGAGCTGTTGTTGCTTAACTTTACTTAAGCCAATTTCTTTTGGTTCAGTTGTCTTGATGTTTTTTTCCATTTTGTTTTACCTCCTGATTGATTTAGTTTGATGATTGAGCATGGGAAATGCTAATAAGTGAATGACCTCATTTTGAGGCAGTTAAAATTAGTCCGACGATAAATACAATAAAAAGACCGAAAAACACGAAAAGTCAAGTACCTCATTTTGAGGCACCTCTGTTTTTATTGAACATTCTAAAAATTTTATTTGCTATTGATAATTTTGTGTAGGTTTGACCATATTTTGAATAAATTTTAAACAATCTTCTATTTGTTAGAACAAAAAACCAATTTTCTCCATAATCTTTCTTAAGACTTCTGACTTTTTCGCTGAATTTTTTCTTGTCTTTTATAACTTTTCCAGTTTCAACTTCAATTGCATATTCTCTATCATTAATTTCAAAAACAATGTCTGGTTTTTTTGTGTTGAAAGTTTGAACTTTATCTGTAAACTTTCTTATATAACCTGTAATATCACAAACCAAAAAGAAGTGCTGTGGGCTTTCATTGTAATTTGGTCTTAAAAGATACAATTCTTCTTTGTTTGTCAAAATACTAGAAGAATAATATTCTTTGTAGCCTTTTTTTACCAAATATTTTATATCTTCAAGGCTCAATTCCCTATGCTTGAAAAAGCCCTTATTAGCATCGATAAATCCTTCTGTAATTGTTGGTCTTCTTGGGGCTTTTGGAACTTCTTCTATGGCTTGCCCTTGGATGTTTTTTGCATCTTTCTCAGTATTAGTTTTTTCTTTTTCAATCTTTTCAAGATTATTTCTTGCATCTATCTCTTGAAATATCAAGCCAACCTCTTTTTTTAATTCTAAAAATTCTAAACGCAGCTTGGCTTGCTTTAACTTATGCTTAAGAGGCTCTTTGTATTTGGACAGCTCTTTAATTTCATTGCAAAGTTTTATCTTATTTTCTAAAAGTTCAATAAAATTAATTAAGTCATTCTGGTTAGCAATATTTAACTTTTTATCAAATCTTTTCTTAATTTCCTCTGATTCTTGTCTTAAGTTTCTTAACTTTTCTTTTTTGCTTTTAATCTTGTTTTTTATATTTTTTATTGTTCTATAAATAATGTAAATGACAATAGCTACCCATAATCCAAAAAGAAAAGCACCTATTATTGGTGTATTAGCAAAGATTATAAAGTTCTGAATAGCAATTGAAATTTCATGGAATTTTTGAGAAAAAAAGTCCTTAATTTCTATAAGGTATTTGTATGTAACCAATAGGATAATGCCACCAACTATAATCACCATGGGAATTCCCGATTCCTGCTGTTTCATTTTCTAACCTTCCTGCGAGGTTTCCTACCTAAAGGTTTTGACGGAAACCTCGCTTTACGATTTAGATTTTTTAGTTTTTTCTTGATTTTTGACAAGATTTTTTTGGGTTCGGGTTTCGATTTCACTTGTTCCTGTTTTTTTGTATCTTGTTCATTATTGTTCGCTAGAATTTCGTCAGCGTTTGTTGTTATTTGTTTGTGCTCTAATTCAGATGCAACTATTTTTATTTCAGAATGTTCATCTTCCATAAGCAATAACCCTTCTCCAACATTTGCAGTTAAGAGATTAACTTTCTCTGTATTGCTTAAATGAAATGTTTTCTGAATATCATCTATTACTGCTGGTTTTTGTCTTAAAAGTAAAGTATAAGATGTATTTGCTAAAACAGATCTTCCTGCTTCTGATTCTAACATACCTTCAACTTCTTGATTAATGAGAAATAATCCTAAATTGAACTTTCTGCAAGTCTTAACAATTTCAAAGATATAACTAGCATCTTCTGTCCTTGATAATAAAGCCCATGCTTCATCTATAACAAGAAGTTTTCGTTCTAAATCTTTTCTCATTTTCATGTAAACATAATCAAGAACAAGAAACATGATAACTGGCTTAACTTGTTTAGGCAAATTTCCAATATCAAAGCACACAAATCTATTGTTAAAATTAATTTTGGTTTGCCTGTTTATGAAAGAGAAAACACCATTAACATAAATATCAAGTCTGTTCATAAGGCTTCTAATTGTTGTTCTTTCAAGTGTTATTGCATCTTTTTCCATTGCTATAAGGCAATCTAGAACATCTCTCAAAATAGGGGGTTCTTTGTTCCATGTTTTCTCATCTTCCATGTAAATCCCTTTTCTTTCATAAGCGTCTGTTAATGCTCTGTCAATGAATGACTTTTGAGGCTCTGTTAACTCCCCCAACATAACCGGCATCAAATCCATCAAAGCAAGCCTCTTTTCAGGGTAATCATGCCCCATTAAATCAAGAGGGTTAATCATTGTGCCAGAAGTCCTTGATAAGTCAATTCTTTGACCATTGAACATCTTAACAAGATTAGAATATTCACCCTGTGGATCAACAACCATGACTTTTGTTCCATTCAATAAATATCTTGAAATGAACAACTTTGCCATGTAGCTCTTTCCAGAACCAGATGTTGCAAGACAGATGCCATTTGCATTTGAAAGTTTGAATATATCTCTTATAATTGGAATTTTATTCTTGTTTAGACCAAACCAGATGCCTGTTTTATCATACTTAAAAAATGAGCTGGTAAATGGGAAGAAAGCTGAAAGAGGCGGAGTTGTTACATTTCTCTTCATTCCTAGAACATTTTCACATAAAGGTAGGCATGACTTAAAACCCTGAATCATTCTAAATCTGGCTTGCTTTGGAATAATCAAAAGAGCATTAAGTTCTGATTCTATTTTCTTAGTAAGAAGTTCTAATTCGTCTTTGTTATGACCCTTGCAATTAATGTAAAAACTAATGTTAAACAGCTTCTCTTTACCTTTTTGCAGATTTTCTAGTGTTTTTTGAGTATCTTCGTACTTAATCTCTAAGCTTGGATTTACCTGCCCTTTCATTTTTGCAGAATACAAATCAGCTCTTTGTTTTTGCAACTCTCTGTTTATATTGACTATCGTTGATTCTAATGGATAAGGTTCAATGTGCATAGATAAATCAAAATTTCCAGAACAGCTTACTATTCTGTCTAAAAATCCAGCTTCAACTATTCTAGGATAGCCATGGGCATAAATTACTCTTGTAAGAAGTTTATTATCTATCTTGAGAAAATCAACTTGGTTTTCTATTGTTTTAGGCAGTAATTCTTTATTTGTGTTGCAGATTTTTTTGAAGATACTCTCCAATTCTAAATCATTTAAACGAGAAGTCTTTAGATTCATTCCATTTAATCTATCCTCACAGATTTTAACTTGAATATCTATATTGCTTGTTTCGGGAATTATAATATAAAAATTTCTATTCATAACACTGTTATCTTTTATGATTTTCTTGATATGCTCTTTATACTCAATAAAAACCTTGATTTTTGATTCATCAAGATTATTTCTTAAATTGTTTAGATACTCTTCAAGATTAAGTGTTTCAGTTGTCATTAAAAGCTGAATTGGAAAATCTAATGAGTTAAGGAATTTTTGAAATGAAAGAATTATTGCTTCCTGCTCGCCTTCTGGCTTTATTGAAAAGTTTATCGGCTCTACTTTAATAACTGCTAACTTTTTGTTCTTTGTGACAATCAAACTATTTTTTATTTCTTTGATACAGAACCATTTTTCCATCTTTTGTTTTGTTTTTACTTCTCTTGACTTGAACCAAATAAACCAGTTTTTAAGATGAAATGAAAGATTAAGGAAAATAAAACCGCATCCCAATAAAAATGGGAAAAAGGCAATAGTAACTCTTATTGGTAAACTTGCATGAATTCTAAAAATAATAACAAAAATAATCGGGAAGAAAATCAAGGCGTAAATTAATTGAACAAAGGTCAAGCCGAATATGATTTTTTCTTTATATTCTAATTGTTGGGGTATTTCATACATTTTAAAGAGCGGCCACCTTTGCCACAACACCAGCTACTCGCATAATCGGAGTAGCGATTTTTAGTGCTGCTTTTATTATAACAAATGCAACTGAAAGCAAAGTTCCGATATTCACAAGAGTAAATGCTCCAATCATAACAACAATTTTCATGTTTTGGAATAGGGGAATTTGTAAGAGCATTGATGATGCGAGAAAAATAATTGTGTAGAAAAACGGAATAATCATTATCACAAGTAACGTGTTAAGTATCAGCTTCCCATAACTTTGCAATGGTTCTATAAAATAACAAAATATGCCAATTGGAAATAGAACAACTCCAGACAAGACAAGAACATACCTTAAAACCAGTAAAACTAAGGTTATGAGCAACTGAACAACATAAGGCAAGGTTAAAATAAACTGCAAAGCAATGTTAGGAAGATTGTCTATTGTTAAAATAAAGAAATTTGGATCAATGATATTGAAAACAGCACTTGTTAATCCGCCTGCAAGTTGCAAAGCAATTGAATAAAGCACATAACTTGCTTGAATAAGAACCATCATAATGACAATATTAGCAAGGCTTTTTTTCGCACTTTCTCTCTGCTCTGGGGAGTATCCTGCAAACAAGAACTTAAATCCTATAAAGATTAAAATTAATCCATAAAATAAAGACAAGATGTAAACAATAATAGACCAGATGCTCGCGAATAAGCCTGTATTAACTGGCTCTGTCATCAAGCTATGAATCCAATCTAACAAAGGTTGCAATGGAGCATTTAAAACACTCAAGAAGAACTCAAAGATTTTTTCAGGAATACAAGAAGCGAGGTTTGTTATCCCGCAATCATCTGCTTTTGCTACTTGAATAAAAAAAATAAGTGCTATGAAAACTATAATGAATAATTGTTGTTTTTTCATTTTAGATTAAAGTTTTGATAAGATGATTTAAGGAACTTGAAGAAAAATAATCCAAAGAGGCAGAGAATTCCAAAATTAAGCAAGAAAGTTGTTTTGCTTTTCTCTATAACATTAACGTATCTTTCTGCTTCTTCATCACTATAAACCGCAGTTATCTTGTTTTGATATAAAGTAGAATTAAACTCGGCATTTCCTACAGCAACTTTGCTTGTATTTCCATAAGTAATATTTACAGAAAGATTAGAAGGTGTGATGTTTACTTTTATCGTCTCATTCTCATAATAATTCAGTTTGTCTGTTGTTATGCTTAGATTTATTCCAGAATAACTGGTATCACATGGTTTTGTTATAGAACCAAAGTGATTATATAACTTGATTTGACAATTGTCAGCATCTTTAACACTGAAAAGAAATTTATCGTTTTGCTCTTCAATAAAAATATTATTTATTATTGTTTCATTAAATGGCTCTGCTCTAATTGTCAAGACATAGTAAAGCAAGGAATAATTCAAATGATAAACATATTTTCTCTTTTCAAAAGAAGAATTGCTAAAACTTAAAACTAATTTTGTGTAATTGTTTGCTTCAAGAAAACCTTTTGTTGTATCTAAAATCTTTTCAGTTATTTTAAATGAACTTTCAGGCACTTTTCTATATACTATTGCAAAGAATGTGTCTGTTAATTGTAAATTGTCTGTTTTATATTCAGAATAACTATAATCACAACTTCCATTATTTAATTCATAATGTTTTATCTTGTATTTAACTTGAATATTGAAAATAGATTGAAAGTTTAGATCTTCTGGTTCGGATAATGTGAAACTTGTTAGTTTATCGTGCCCAATTAGATTATTATTAAGAGAAACATCCAAGTTGTTTGTATTGCTTACAAGAGAATAAGTTGTTTTGCAGTCACCTGGGAGCTTTTCGGTTGGAAGTTCAACATCATAATTGAAAGCAGACATTAATTTGCCTTGTGCAGAGCCATAAAGTGTGTTATTCTCTAGAATAGAAGGCATAAGGGTAATTATCTTCAACCATGCCTGTTTTATCGTTCCTTGGCTTGTTGTGTGATTATCTGGGCTGTCTGTAATGTTTAAGGCAGTATTCCAATAGTAAACAAAATCAAAGTTAGCGATTGTTTTATTGGGGTTATAAATATCAGCAATAATCAGATCTTTCTCAATCTGAGTTAAGTTGCTATTCTGTATATAATTACAAATATATGTATCGTTCTCATTCAGTTTTTCACAATTGAAAGCCATTGCTCCATGAATAAAAAAAACAAAAAGAGCAACAGCTAACAAAATAAACAATATTTTTTTCATTTCCCCTTAACCTTCTGTTTAAGTTCCTAGTATTAGCTTCACAATTAGTGGTGCCGCCCAGATTATTGCAAGTCCTATGATAACGTACATTACCATATTCTTTGCCTCTTCTTTCTTCTTTGGATCATTGCCAGATGTGATAAAAGTGTAACCTGCAAATATCAAAAGTAGGCCAGCGATTATTGTAACTGCATATTTTACAAAGTCATATACATTCTGCACTGGCTGTAAGATCTCTTGATATTGCGATTCATTCCCGGTTGCACTAACTAAAGTCATCTGAACAAAGGTCATGCATAAAAAGAAAGCTAGGACAGACAGCAAACTTATTGCTTTAGCTTTTTGGCATTTTCTTTGTGGCATTTTAACCTCGCATTTAATTTTTTAGATTTTGGATATTTCATTTGCATAGCCTCAAGGCAAGAATCACACACATCTTCGTACACCTCTCCTTCCCCAGGAGCTAACTCTTTTCCGCACATGAAGCATTTCATAAAAAGGTTACAGAAATAAACTATAAATATACCCCAACTAAAAAAACCCTAGGGTTTTCTCTAGGGAAAATTTAGTTGGGCATTATTTAAAGAAAATATTCTAGAATCTTTTATGGAAAATATCAAATCTAAAGAAGTAGAAATTAAGAAAGAAGAAAAAATAATAGTCTATTTCCCGAAATTGCCGGCTTGGATTGAAATTCTTAGAAAAGCCTATAATGAATATAAAAAAAATGGAAAATTATGATGGGCTCTATTCAATATGTTTAAGAAGATTAAGAGAAATAAAATCAGAATCAGAGATTATTGAATTCCCAAAAGTTTTTAATAAGCTGTGCAGAAATTTTAGCATAAAAAAACAAGAGTGCTGGAAACTTTTGAGGTTTCTTAAAGAAAATAAGATAATTGAAATAAGTTGCGGTCATGGTATTAGGATAAATGCATATAGCCCAACAAAAGTTTTAGAAGTTCTAAAATAATTAATTTTCTATCTCACTTATTTTCTTAACCAATAAATCCAGTATTTCTTTGTTCTGTAAAACTTTTTTCATCATATCCTCAAATTTATTCTTTTCTGAATCTTCCTGTATAGCTTGGCTAGCCTCTTTTTGGTCGAGGATTAAACCGCATTTTTGGCAGAACCTGTTTGTAACTTCGTTTATTGTAGCACACCTTACACATTTTACTGATTGAAGTATCGGTTTTGGACTTTCTTTTTTTATTTCTATTCCATTTGCCCTTAATATAACCTCATCAGTTTCCTTTCCAGACATGTGGATATAAACGCTTGCCATTTTTGAGCCTTGCGTCCAGCCAAAATAATGTTTCATAGAAGCATCGCTCATTAGAGAAGCAAGAGAAGTAGCTCTTGAGTGCCTTAAAAGATGCGGATGAACTCTTTTTTTTATTCCTGCTTTTCTTGCCGCAGTTTTAAGGATATCCGCCAATCTAGTATAACATAAAACCTCATTATTCGTTCCTAGCCATAATGGGCTGTTTGGATCTTCATTTTTTGGATGCTGGTTAATCCAGTCTCTTAGATATGGTGCAGAATTTATTATCAATATCTTTCTCATGCCTGTCTTTCCATTTACTGTAAGCCTAGCTCCATACTCTTCAAATGATACGTGTTTTATCTGCATTGTTCCGATTTCCGAGATCCTGCAACCACTTTCTGCTAAGCTAGAAATAAAGGCTTTATCTCTTAAGTTTTTACAATTTTGGACTATCTTAAAAATTTCTTCATCTGTTAAGAGTTCTTCTGGTAGCTTCCTATGATTTTCATGAATAGTCAATGTGAACCAATTTACCTCTTCTGGATACTTGCCTTTTTCTTCAACTCCCCTAATAAACTTGTATAGCTTCTTGAGCATAACCTTAAAGCATTTCTTTGTTTCTTCAGAAAGGTTTGTTTGTCCTAAATCAGCTAAAATTCTTCTTACATCCTCTTTCTTGGCATTTTTGAGGTTCTTTTTCAGCATTAAAGTATATTTTTTAGCATCACCAAGGTATCTGTCTATTTTAGCTGCACCAATTCCTTCACTTAAGCAATAATCTTTAAATTTCAGGATAGTATCCTTATTTTCTTTAGAAATGTCATCTGATTTTGTAATTCTTGCAATACTTCTTTCTAATCTTCCTTTGTAGTTGTGTATATCTATTCGGTTTTCCATGCTCTTTTTTCAAAGAGGTCGTTGGTATTATTTATCGACCCCCTCTAAAATGAGCACCAAACTTTTTTGTTACGCCCGCACCGAGGGCACGAAGTTTTGTCTAGAATCAAGAGACGGTTTTTATTTCATGTCTCTGATTATAGTTATTAGAACGAGCTTCTTTATATATTTTTCTATTCTCTAGAATAAAAATTACT